>Ga0209614_1000249_pt1 | contig 49752 bp, 31 predicted proteins | sample BlaSprsedimmetaG_FD_185484 | JGI IMG/M metagenome (GOLD analysis project Ga0209614, IMG submission 185484) | Hot spring sediment bacterial and archeal communities from California, USA to study Microbial Dark Matter (Phase II) - Blank Spring... ...
GCAAAATTACCTGTATTGGTTTATCGCTATGAGCGATCAAATCAAAGAAAGCGAGAAGGTTAAATTATGGTTCTGGCTGTCATTAAGTGTTGTAAATGCACTTGCTGAATTGAAAAAATTAAAAATGGGCACACCATATATTAGTACATAGCCAGTATACTACGTAGTTGGGGAACTACCTGCAAACATTCTGCCGTAATCCTCATCATTTCATTCCCAATCTTTTGTTTTCTTTCAATAATGCAATGGATTGTTCCAGGCGGGTAAGCCGGGTTTCTTCCCTTTTTGCCCCGGCAATCCAAAGCACATATTGTTTCTTATAGGAAGGGGCAAGATTCCTGAAATGGGCCCATGCCGGCTCGTTTTCGGCCAAAGCCCCGGAGATAAAATCAGGCACCTGAAGTTCCTTTTTCTGACTGATTTCCTTTGAGGTTTCGTATTTCCAGGCTACTTTCCCCGTTTTCAGGTAACTATCGATCTTTTTAAGCCCCGCTTCAGTCATTTTTCCCTGCTCTATCAGGGAAAGCACGATCTTTTTATTCAGTTCCGACCAGTGGGAAGTATTGGTTCTAGGGGTAAACTTTCTAACATACCGGTCATCATCCACCTTTTTAATAATGCTGTCACTCCACCCATAACAGAGCGCTTCCTCCAGTGCCTCCCTGTATTCTATGCATTTGACACGGGTGTGTTTCTTAAAGAATACCATCCAGATGCCCTTCTTTTTGTCATGATTCTTTTCCAGCCAATCCCGGAAAGATTTCCGGGATTCAAAGTATATGTGTTCAAGGCCTTTCATTCAGGGAAGCCATACCACTATTTCACTTCAAAAGTATACCACTTACATGCAAGATTAATACTAATTTTTCATTATTAAAAGGACGTATTTTATTTCTGTTGGGGGAAGCGCTTCACCCAACAGGGAAAGATGGAACGGATGATTTCTTTTTTCTGTTATTCCTGAGTTGATCAACTGTTCATCCATTTTTTTGTTTCCAATGCACAATAAGACATTCCGTTCATATTGACAATGTGCGCTTTATGTGTTAATCTATCCACCATGGCAGCAGTCAGAACAAGGTCTCCAAAAATTTCACTCCACCGATCGAAAAACAGATTTGTGGTAATGATGGTTGATTTTCTTCCTGCCCTCAGCGAGAGATGGCTGAACAGCATCTCTGCTCCCCTTTGTTAAAAGATTAGGTAGCCAGATTCATCACATATAACCAGATCAATTTTTTCAAACCGGCTTCCCAGGATTCGCAGTTTTTTTTGCGATCTGCTTTCGCGTATTTGGGTAATTAAACGGGGTATGGTGGTAAAAAACAACCTGTAATCTTCCATACATGCTTTTTTGCCCAGCCCTATAGATAAATGGGTCTTGCCTGTTCCGGGGTTGCCTGCCAGTATGACATTGTGACCTTCTTTGATAAACTCCGGACTCTCCGGAATATCTATTTTGGTTTGTGCATTCTCTGGTAGTTCTTCGCTCCGAGATTGTGCAGGTACTTTTTATAGGGAAAATCTAAGGCAATAAACAGGCAAGAAGCAGAAGAGAGAAAAGCGAGTATTTTGCCATTTCCTCTTTAAGATAACCTAAGGCCTTTGTCAGGTGGCCTTCCACGGTACGTTTCGAGATTCCAATTTTTTCAGATATCTCCTTAATGCTAACGCCTTGCTGACGGTTAAGTTTATAGACCAACTTCCTTTTCGGGGGCATCTTTTCAATTAAATTCTGAGCCAGACGCAACAGATCATTATAAATTACCGAATTCTCAGTATTACTATGGGTAATGGAAGTTTCTTTCAAAACCTCATGTTTTACTTCCTGCTCAATCTTTTTTTTTCTGAAGAGCTTCCGGATGGAATTGTAGGTCATGGTCAGGAGGTAATTCTCGAAGTTCAGTTCGGGATTGATCTTCTCCCGCTTTTCCCAAAGAGTGACAAATACATCCTGCACCATCTCGTTTGCTTTGTCAGGATCCTTCAACAAACCCAATCCGATGTGGTACAATTTTTTACTGTAGGTGTAGTAAATTAGGTTAAAGGCATTGAGGTCGCCTTTAATAAACCGTTTGACGGTATTTTTATTCAGTGACATTCTGTGGATCACTCCTTCTTAGTGGTTTGGTTGGAACAATAAATACCCACCTTTATACCGTACAGTTACAATAGTAAGAAATAATAATGAAAATATCAATACTATCATACTAAGAAAGAAAAATCGTTTGCCGCACGGCACAGCTTTGAGATAAGTATCATAATAGCCCATCATTCCGCGAATAAAACCACCTGTAATCTGAGAAACCAAGAACAGATCTTCCCCGGATGAATCACCTGTTCTTTCCCATCTCGGATCCCTCATCGGTTCTACAACAGGAGACCAGTAGGCAAGATTTGAATTAAAATCATAATTCGATGCCCGGCTTCATCTGAAATTACTATAGTTTCACGTTCTATCAATTCGGCAGACCAGGAAGAACCTGGGGCGACACGATTCGGAAATAAAGTGATTGGTCCGATGTTGTTATTAAACATACTTTCTTACAACACCGTGCAAGGCTTTACCCCATACGTTATATGAATTGGCACCAAAACGGGGTACAGCAGCCATCCTGCTTCCAGGAAGCCTTTGTTTTTCCCCAAGGGTCGTTCTCGATACCAAGTCTGCTGCTCTTTCCCCAAAGGAATTGTCAGTATTCAGGATAAATAGGTTTATCTGGAGCCGTTTTGTCCCGAGGTAAATAAGCAATAATCCCAAATCAGGAAAGAACTAATAAATCAAAAATTAAAATTTTCATTTTCATAAAATGGTATTTTTAATTAGTAAGAAATCAATAATTAAATCTGATCCAGTCTATTTCAACAGGATTACCATCTTTCAGGATTACAATCAGGTTATGGATTCCAGCTTGATATGTAAAAATATTTGAATTCATTCTATTCCATCCTGTACCTTTAGGAATTTTCACTTCGCAAAGAATGGCTCCATCCGCTTTATCCAATCGGATCTGTAAGGTGCCACCCTTGAGTGATTTAGCCTTTACCTGAACCGATTTAATTTTTTTATTTCCGAAGTCAACTGCGTTGTATTTTATCCATGCATTGGGCATATCGAGTATTGTCTTCCACCCTTCAAATGTATTGATCGAATCATTGAATGCTATGGAGGAACCAATTGCACTTTTCGAGGTATACCTGTCGATCTGGATATTTTCCGATGCCAGTGTCAGACCAACGCCCCGCAAAGTAGGTTCTACCTTTTGTATAGTACCATCAGGATTAAAGAACAGACTGTCTATCCTGACCGAGCGGTTTTTATCAAAGTGTGGCGATAAATCGTTATGATGGTAAAACAAATACCACTGTCCCTTGTATTCGATAACAGAATGATGGTTGGTCCAGCAACCGGTTGGCGATTCATCCATAATGACCCCGGTTTGCCTGAACGGCCCCATGGGGTTATCGCCCATTGCATACTCAAGCCTTTCTGTTTCATATTCAACATGCGGATAGGTCAGGTAATAGTTGCCGTTTCGTTCAAACAGGTAAGGGCCTTCAATCAGTCCTTCAGTGGGCAGGTTATCGATTACCTTTGGCTCAGATGCCAGCTCAAGCATGTTATCTTTCAGTTTGGCTACGAAAATTTTCCCGGCAGACCAGTATAAGTAAGCCTGCCCGTCATTATCGATAAACACGTTGGGATCGATGCCGTGCACATTATTGATGGGTTCCGGCTGTGGAGTAAAGGGTCCGTATGGTTTATCCGCAACCGCAACACCAATTCCGAACCCTCTCCCATAGCGTTCTTTGAAATTTGATGGAAAATAGAAATAATACTTTCCGTTCCTGGCAATACAATCGGGTGCCCACATGCTGTAGGAGGCTGGATCAACCCAGTTCACTTCATCCTGACTTACAATCACCCCATGGTCAGTCCAGTCAGTTAAGTTTTCTGATGAAAATACATGATAGTCTTCCATACAAAACCAGGTGGCAAAACGTCCGGTATCTTTCCGTATATCGTGAGAAGGATACAGATACACCTTGCCATTGAAAACCCTGGCAGAAGGGTCGGCTGTAAACTGATCGCGAATGATCGGATTCTGGGAGAATGTGTTACAGAAAATCGCCGGTAAAAACAGGCTGATTAGTAGTAGGTGACGCTTGGTTTTACTCATTATGATGGTTTTTTTCATTGATAATAGTATAGGTTTTACCAGGCTTTGTTTGCAAATCATACAAAAAGGTGGTGGGAGGTTTAACCTTGTTTAAAGAGGTAGAATCTGATATGATCGGGTCTTTAATTTTCGGGGTTTGAAAAAACGGGTTTGGATTGACCCCTGAAGCACTACTGAGTTTTCCATTGCCTTTTAAAGATACTTGATTAGGTAACCGAATCCGGCAATTCCCACCGAGCATTGACTTGATCTTTATTATTTTTATAGTGTTGTTTCCCCAGCTAAAACTGACCTCAAAACCGCCATAAGCACGCAATCCGCTTATATTGCCGCTCTTCCATTTGTGTGGCAATGCCGGTAAAAGATGAATGGCCCCGGTATGAGTTTGCATAAGCATCTCGGTAATTCCTGATGTACATCCGAAATTCCCATCAATCTGGAAAGGAGGATGGGCATCCAGAAGATTGGGATAGGTCCCCCCCTTATTTCCTGGATTTTCAGGATCTACCAGGCTTAACTGATCGGATATAAGTTTTAGCGCGTGGTTTCCATCCAGCAAACGTGCCCATAAATTCACTTTCCATCCCATTGACCAGCCTGTTGAAACATCGCCTCTATGCATAAGCGATGTACGTGCTGCATCAAACAATTTGGGAGAGGTATAAGGAGAGATCTGATTACTGGGCATTAACCCATATAAATGGGAAACATGCCGATGTGTATCATTCGGGTCATCCCAATCTTTCATCCATTCCTGCAACTGGCCAAAACGGCCAATCTGCATGGGCGGAAGCCGGTCAAGGATCTTTTGAAAATCCACCCTCAGGGCGCTGTCTTTTTTCAGTAAAGAAGCGGCTGTTATGGTTTTTGAAAACAAGTCGAAAAGAATCTGATGATCCATTGTAGCTCCTGCACATACCGAAGTAGAATGAGCCGCGGGAGCGTTTTCGGGTGAAATGGACGGACTTACTACCAGCCAGCCATGCTCGGGTTCTTCGACAAGAAAATCCTGGTAAAACTTACATGCTGATTTCAGCACAGGATAAACAGAAGCCAGATAATCCAAATCGCCGTTATACAGATATTTTTCCCACAAATGTTGTGAAAGCCAGGCTCCGCCCATGGGCCACATACCCCAAAAAGCGCCGTCAATAACGCCACAGATCCGCCAAATATCCGTATTGTGATGGGTTACCCAGCCATCGCATCCATACATGGTTTGGGCAGTTTGCCGGCCTTCTTCTGAAAGTTCCATAACCATCTGAATAAGGGGTTGATGCATTTCGGGGAGATTACATTTTTCGGCCGGCCAGTAATTCATTTCGGTGTTAATATTCAGGGTATATTTGCTATCCCATGCCGGATGGGTACTTCCATTCCAGATGCCCTGCAAATTGGCAGGTTGTCCTCCCGGTTGGGAACTGGATATTAACAAATAGCGGCCAAATTGATAATAGAGAGAAACCAGGGCCGGATCATTTCTTTCTGAAAACTTTTTAACCCTGACGTCAGTTGGATCGTCAACTGCCGGTGTTGTTCCCAAATCCAAACTGACCCGGTTAAAATATTTCTGATAAGAAGCTATGTGGTCGCATAAAAGATCCCGATACGATTTTGATTCAGCAGCCGTTAGATAATTCAGACACTTTTTGGTTTCATCAGCAGCCAGGCTTTTGTAATTAACAAAGTTAGTTGCTATCGAGATCCTGATAACTACCTCGTCGGCATGACGAATCCTAATCTTATTGGCTTCAATAGCAGTAGAACCGCCGGAATTGATAATTTTTGCCCGGGCATGAAATTTTACCTGGCCGGGAACCCCTTCATGTGTAATGGAAATTCCGGTCATTTCAAGAGTATTTGCATCCAGGGCTTGGGTCTTTATTTGTAAAGGCCCGTTCATTCCGACTGTAAATGAAAGCTTTCCCGGTTCACTGGCAGTAAGTCTGGCAACAATCAGCTGATCGGGTTTTGAAGCAAAGACTTCACGTTTGTAATCAATACCATTAACTGTATAGGTAGTAGTAAACAAGGCTCTTTTTAAATCGAGTTCCCTGTAATAACTGGTATAATTTTTATGATCAGGAAAAGACAAGTTCAGGTTGCCAATTGTTTGATACATTGATCCATGTAATTGTTCGGCCACCATGTTTTGGTTGATCAGCTTTTCGGCTTCTTTGTATTTTTCTTTGAAAATCAACTGCCGGACTTCAGGCAGAACCCTTCGGGCATCCGGATTGTCATTACGCGATGGACCTCCCGACCAGAATGTCTCCTCATTGATCTGGATTTTCTCATTAACCGGATCCCCATAAACCATTGCTCCCAACCGCCCGTTTCCAATTGGAAGAGCTTCGTTCCATACTTTTGCCGGTTTATCGTACCACATTTTAAGCCTTTCTCCTGGTTGGGCTTTGCTTTTGAAAGACGTCAGCTGAAAAATTAAAAAAATAACAATAAGTAAGTATAACCTGAGATTGCTCATAATTAAAATGATTCCTTCAAATATTTTTTTGCATTGTCAATTTTTTAAGATCATTATTACCCACGGTTATTGTCATAAGATTACCTTAAGGATAAGCCTACGCTGGGAATAACAGAATGAACCGGATAGGATACCAGCCCTCAATCCATTCCGGGATCTTCAATAAGTATTTTAGTATGATTCTGAAATCTCATTGTTTATACGGAAATAATCGAAATCAACATATCCGCCGGCGGTTTTGGTTGAATAGTTATATAAGCCGAATCGATAACCCATACTTGTAAAAAAATAAGATTCTGTGATTCATAGAATTTCCTTCTTTCGGATATCAACAGATTTTCTCACCTAAATAATCTTGGAACGAAATCATGAAGACTTCTGCGCCATGTCAGCCACTCATGTACAGTGCCTTTCGACTCATAATAGACATGGTCAATCCCTTGATTATCCAGCATGTCACGAAAAGCGCCAATCGATTTTGGGAAAACTTCGGGTTCTTTTGTGCCAACTCTAAGCCATAAAACTTTTATTCGTTCACTCACAGTTTTTCCATCTGCGAAAGCCCCGTCCAAAAATGCTTTCACATCAATTTCCTCTGTGCCTGGATAATTTGCAGTGCCACTAAAGCCTCCGTAATAGGCGAATTTGTCGAGGTTGTTCATGATGATACGCATGGTCTGATTAGCACCCATTGACAAACCGGCAATTGCCCGTTGTTCCCGGTCATTGATGGTTCTGAACTTATTATCGATCATGGGAATAACCTCATTGATCAGTACCTCTTCGAAGACCATAGCGGGTTTGGTTGGAGTGCTCACCACCTGTTCTTCTTGCGGTTTGAATGCATAGCCATTGTCCATCACTATAATCATGGGAACGGCCTTGTTATCGGCAATCAGATTATCAAGGATGAGGTTGGCATGTCCCTGGTTCAACCAGCCGGTTTCGTCTTCAAAACTGCCATGCTGAAGGTATAGAACAGGGTAACGTTTGTTTTTACCGGAATGATATCCGGGAGGTGTATAAACAAAACAGCGGCGCCACGATTCAGTGATGTCAGAATAATACCGGTTTTCACTGACCAAACCATGTGAGACCTTCTTCAAAGCATAGAATTCCTGGTCATGCGCCGGAATTTCAATGCCGCTGCCCCAGCGGCCGGCTCCGTAAAAATATCTGGTGCCGGGATCGGGTACTGATGCGCCATCAATATTTAGCTGGTAATAATGAAAGCCTTCGTCCTGCGGGGCAGACTCCCCCATCCAGACGCCATTTTCATCTTTTGTAAGATCATACTTAACTGCACCAATATCCAACTGCACTTTATTTGCTTGCGGTGCTTCGATACGAATCCGTACACGTCTTTCGGAATTGACTTGTGGGTATTCTTTGCCCGGCTGGTTTACCGATGAAGGCTTAAAGTCTTCAACAACCTTGTCTGTTGTTTGAGCAACGGCAATATTACCGCTGAACAGGGCAAAGAGTACTATAAATGATTGTATGTTTTTCATATCTGATTATTTAAACAGTAATCGAGCAAACTGATACAGGCTTCTTCTCCAGGTGTGGAATTCGTGGGCTGTGCCTTCCGAGATGTAAGAAACAGCATTGTATCCCGCATTTTTTAATTCGCTTACGGCATATTTTACCCCCTCTGGGCGTTCTTTGCTGCCACAGCTAATAAACACGAGCTTCAGTTGCTCGTGTTCTTTGATTTCTTCGGGTTGGTAAATACCCCCGCTAAATAATCCATAGTATGAAAACAAATCGGGTCGATTCAGGGTGATGAGTCTTGTTTCGAACCCCCCCATCGATAATCCTGCCATGGCCCGGTTCTCCTGGTTGGCCAAAGTGCGGTAATGCGTATCGATATAAGGAATCAGTTCATCTACCAAGACGGTTTGAAAGGGCTTGATATCGAAATCACGCAGACCACCGTACTCAATTTCATTGGTCATACCATAAGTCATCACAATAAGGAAAGGTTTGGCTTTTCCTTCGGCAATGAGGTTGTCCATGATTAAATTGGCATGCCCCTGGTTGGGCCATGATGTCTCGTTTTCGCAATAGCCGTGTTGCAGATACAAAACCGGGTAACGTTTCGAAGTTGCTTTTTCATATCCCGGAGGAGTATATACAAACGCTCTGCGGGATGTCCGGGTGCTTTCCGATGGGAAAAGAATTTCATGCACATGACCGTGCGGAACATCTTTAACTGCAAACATATCCTGATCGTTGGAAGGTATTTCAATGCCACTACCCCAGCGACAAGCACCAAAAAACAACAGACTTCCCGGATCGGGAACCGATGCACCATCGATGTTCAGTTGATAGTAATGGAACCCGACATCCTGTGGAGCCGATTCTCCAGTCCACATCCCTTCCTCATCTTTCACTAAATCATATTTCTCTCCCCCGATATCAATCTGAACGTAGTTGGCATCGGGTGCAAAAATTTGTGTTCGTACACGGCCCTGCGAATTGACCATGGGGTACTCCCGGCCTGGTTGATTTGACGATGCCGGTTCGAAATCTTTGATTATTATTTCATCTGACTGGCTCAAACAATAGATGCCTGTCATTAGAAATGTTGCTAAAAGCCAATTGATTTTGTGGTTCATAATAAAGCTTGATTATTTGGTTAGTAAATAAGTACATCTTATATCTAAAATCTAACATTCTATTGTACAGGGTATCCGCTTCAAATTACTCTATGCCGCTGTTCTCGATGCGGAAGTAATCGAACGAAACATCAAAAGGCGAATCCGGTTTTGTGGTGTCGGAATCAAACCAGAAAGTACTTTTCATGTAATTGGCAATTATTCCGTCTGCCACCATCAATCCTGCTTTAATATCTTTAAGCAGGAGGTCGACTGTACCCAATTTTACAAAGTTTTCACCGTTATAAACAGAATAGTAAGCGGTGTAGATGCTTCCCTTTTTTGTCAACTTAAGAACCAGCTCATTTCCGTCGGTTACAGGTTCTTCGAGTTTAATAGAGGCCATTGATCTGGAAATACCGTTTTCTTCCATCACCAGGTCGATGGTTCCCGGTTGGGGGTCCTTTACACGCGTGGTTTTAATGACGGCCCTGTGCACCAGTTTAATGAAGTTATCGTCATCCTGATAAACAATAATTCCCGCATTTTCGGGCTGAGAAGGCATTCTTGACCCCACCAGTTTTGTTTCAATAGTCCAGTCGGAATTGGCACTTTGAAGCAGGATGTTTTTTGCATTGTTGGTGTTTTCCGATACGCCACCTGGTTCACTGGTGAGGGTAAGAGCTCCTTTTTTCTTTGATAGGCTGTGGGTTGATGGGTTTTCCCGCAACCATTCCCATTGCGAGCCAATCTCAGAGCCATTAAATTCATCACTGACTGATTTTACATCAAAATTCACGTAATAAGTGTTTTTCTCCAGTGTAATGTTATCCACGAAAGTAACCACGGAAGTTCCGGGAACACCTTTTGCTTGTTGAATATCTACCCTGATTTGATCACTAACGGCTGTTGCCCCTACTTTTGGTGCTTTTGAACCTTTTTTAAGCAGGTAACTGTAGGCTTTCACCTCTTTGTCAAATTCCGGAATGGTTTTTCCATTTACGGAAATTGATTTTGGTGTCAAATCGGGCATCACCTTCACCGGATAACTGTCTGAAACCGTTTTACCATCAATCGTAACATATGCAAATACAGATGCAACACCCACACCGGTTGCTGTAACTTCACCGTGTTGGTCAACACTAACCACTGCCGGATTATTGCTTCTGTATGTTACATTGGCTTTGTTGATGTCATAAAAGCTGTCATCGGTCATTGCAGCAGTTACGCAGGTTTGGATTACGTTACCCGGCTTCAGAACAACTTTATCGCTTTCGGCCACAACATTGACGAGTTCGGGTTTATACCTGCCTTGCATGGTTGCTTCTATCTTACCTTTGATGTCTCGTGAAGAAGTGCCAATTTCAAAAATGTATTTCCCCTGGTCAAAAGTGATGTGATCATTCTCTGCATCCCAAAACCAAAGGTCTTCACAGTCGATATCAATATGAACTCTTTTTACCTGGCCTTTAGGAATGGTGACTCTTTTGAAGCCTTTTAATCTCTTGATGGGTCTTTGGAGAGAAGCCGGGCTGTCCGGTGTTTTTACATAAACCTGAACGACTTCATCCCCATCAAACTGTCCGGTGTTTTTTACATCAACACTCACGGTAATTTTATCGTTGGGTGTAATTTCGGTCTGGCTTATGGAAAAATTACTGTACTCAAATGTGGTGTACGATAGCCCATAACCAAATTCATAAGATACATCCCCATCGAAATACCAATAAGTTCTGCCATTATTTTCTTTTCCCTTTCTCAGGGAATAATCGTTAAAATCAGGCAAATCGTTGAGTGACTTATGCCAGGTAACATTGAGTTTTCCTCCGGGATTGACATCACCAAAAAGGATTTTTGCCATTGCAGTTCCCTGTGCCTGGCCGTTATACCCTGTCCAGATAATACCTTTTATATTGGGATGGCTTTTAAACTCTTCAACTTCTACCATACCCATGGTTTGCATTACTACGATGGTATTGGGATTGACATCTGCCACGTCCTTAATAAGCCCGTTCTGATTACCGGGAAGTGTGATAGAGAAACGATCCGATTCTTCTCTTCCGGTGGATTGGTCGGTTCCTACAAATACCAAAGCCACATCAGCAGAAGCGGCCATATCCAGTGTTTCCTGGTCGGTGCCGTCGGGCTCCGGTTCATGGTATACGAGCACCAGTGTTTGGGGGCCAGTGATTCCCAGGGTGTTTATTTTAACCGGGATGGTTTCGGGGCGTCTGAGCCATGAATTGTTATTTTCCTTGTTTGTGGATACTATTTCCTGAGATGCCAGAACATTTCCGGTTGCAGATCCAACGCGAACCTCCAGTATACCACCATCTTCGGCAATGGTCATGTTGAAGCGGATGGAATCCACATCAGTAATGTCAATATTTTCATACAAAGTCCAGTCACCATCTTTTATGCCTCTTACAGTCGTTTGTCCAAAACGTTCAGCAGTAATCAAACCTTTGGCTGATTTATCAAATTTGGTTGCATTAAATTTTTGTATGCGGCCGTCAGTGGTGACGGTTGAAAAGCCGGAAATGGTAAAGAAGTCTGTCTTTTTAGAAGTGTTACCTACAGATTTTGAGACAACTTCTGTTTTCAGGTTATGTTCTTTCATATAATTTTGTATTCCGTCCAACGGAGTGATTCTCAAATCGGGCTCGACCGGACCTGAATAATCTCCCAGTTCTACCAAATCGGCCTGAGGGCCTAAAACGGCTATTTTCGTGATTTGGGATAGATCAATAGGCAACACGTTATTTCCTGATTTTACCATCTTATTGTTTTTTAGCAGAACAGGTGTCTTTGTTGCCATTTCAATGGCCAGGTCATGGTGCGAAGGATCATTTACTTTGTTGGGTTTGATGCCGGCGTAAGGAACCATGCCTTTGGGGTCAAATTCGCCGATTCGCATTCTGATAGTAAAAATGTTAATCAGGGCCTTATCCATTTCACCCTGAGTAATTAAGCCCTCTTCCAATGCTTTAAACGCATGGTTTTGATAAACACTTCCACAGTCGATATCCACACCTGCTCTAATGCCCATTGCAGCGGCCTGTGTGTAATTTTCGGCATAATGATGTCCTCTTACAATGTCATCAATTGCACCACAATCGCTGGTAACGTATCCATCAAGACCATATATTTTACGGGCAAGGGTATCGACCAGAAATTTACTGGCTGACACCGGAATCCCGTTTACTGCATTGTAGGCGGTCATAATAGAAGGGAGGTTGTAATCGCGAATGAGTGTGCGGTAGGGCAACAGGTAATATTCATACATATCCCTTTGATCCAGTTCAGAACTTCCGGAATGACGATTGAACTCGGTATTGTTGGCCAGGTAATGCTTTCCACAGGGGACCGTTTTCAGGTAGCGGGAATCATCACCCATCATTCCCTGTATAAATCCTTTCCCTATTTCAGAAACCAGAAACGGATCTTCTCCAAATGTTTCAGCAGTCCTGCCCCAGCGTGGATCCCTGGCCGGTTCAATAACCGGTGACCAGTAAGTGAGCGTAAAAATCAAATCATGATTAAACCCGCGGGCTTCATCCGAAATGACTTTAGCTTCCCGTTTAATTAATTCAGGATCCCAGGTAGAGCCTGCCGCTACACTATTGGGAAATGATGTGGCCGTCATTCCGCTGTTGTTGTTACGGCCCATAATTCCGTGCAGCGCCTCACCCCAGAAATTATATGAGTTGATTCCCAATCGTGGGATTGCAGGCATGGTGTTGCCAAACTGGCTTTGTTTTTCTTCGGGGGTCATCCGCGAAACCAGGTCAGCCGCCCTCTCTTCAAATGAATAGGCGGTGTTCAGGTATATTGGCTTTTTACTATGTTCCCCGCCGGGGATGAAAGCCATAATGGAAACAATGACAATGGTTAAAACAAACCGTTTTGCTTTTGTTCGTTGCATGACAGAAATGTAAAAGATTATTTCACCGGGATTTCGATTTGAGTAAATGAATGCGCAGGAAAAGTATGTTTGATAACGTTTCCCTTAAAGTTAAGTTGATCGGTTTCGACTGAAACAGGCGATTCATCAATGGTATTTCTGGCATTCGGATTTTCGGCATTAATTACGTTGACAGTAGCTTTGCCTGTGTATTTGCCGGCCTGTAAATCGATTTTTGTCTCTATCGCTTCTGTCTCGTGCCTGTTTACCACATTGAGGATTACTTTCTTTTCCGATTCATTAAAAATTGCTGTTACATCCAGATAGGGGATATTGTTGAATATCTCATTGTCATAAGATGGTCCGTCAGTATAAATATCCAGCGCGGTACCAATCGCATTGTTGGAATAGAGATGAAAGGTATGGAACAGGGAATTTTTAAAAACACCTTCAGGAGAATGTCCTGTCAGATTTGTAATCATGGTGATGTTGGCCATTTTTACAATATCGGCATGTCTGATAAATGAGTTCAGGTGTTGAGCTAACAAAAGTGAACTGGCCATTCCTCCAAAACCGGGCGAATACTCATCAAAAGAGATGTAAACCGGGCGATCGGACTCGGATTTTACCATTGCTTTTTTAATGAGTGCGTGTGTGGTTTCTATTTTTTCATCGATATCCAGACCAAGTGACATACGGTCGGAAAATACATTGTTTTCTCTGCCCCCGGGGAGGGCTTCGGTGGCATATCGGTGTACCGAGATGTAATCAATTTTGCCCACCATTTTATCCAGAACGTATTCATTCCAATCGACCCACTCGTTTCCGGGGCGGTATAATGAAGCACCAGAAGCAACAAGCTTAATGTCTTCATCGATAAGCGCAATAAGTTTTCCGGCTTCCAGTGCAAATTTGCAATAATCTTCTGCCGATTTTTGTCCCATTTGCCAGGGACCGTCTATTTCATTTCCCAGCCCCACGTATTTCACATTAAAAGGTTCTTCATTGCCATATTTTCTTCGCAAATCAGAGTAGAATGTTCCTTTTTCATAGTTGCAGTATTCCACCCAGTTGCGGGCATCGTCAAGCGTGCCTGTTCCTCCATTGATACACAAAAAATTATCGGCGCCGATCAGACTACAGAATTTGGCATATTCGTCGGTTCCCATCTGGTTGGTTTCAATTTGATTCCATGCCAGATCGAGTTTGGCGGGACGCTGGTCTTTCGGCCCGATGCCATCCTCCCAGTTATAGCCGGAAACGAAGTTTCCTCCTGGCCAGCGGACATTACGAATATTCAACTCTTTTATGAGGTCAATGAAGTCTTTCCTGAAGCCATTTTCATCAGCAAATGGGGAATCGGGATCGTAGATATTTCCATATACCACCGTTCGGATCGGCTCAACAAACGCCCCGTAGATATTCGGGTCAATGGTGTCAATTTTGCGGTCGGGATCAATTTTTATTAATGCGATTTCCTGTGCAGTAAGGTTGCCTGAAACCAAACATAATACCAAAGTGTAAAAGCAAATATTTTTAAAAAGTCTCATAGCCTTTCTGTTAATAGTTTATAGTTATTTTTCGCTTAACAAATCATTAACTGCATTGGCCAGATAAATATAGGCTGCTCCAATATTTATCACATACTCGTTTTCTCCCCATAAAAACGGCCAGTCTTCCTTGTTTTCGGGGAAATCAGGATTTAATATCAATACTCCCGGTACCACGCCGCCTGCAATAAAGCTAAAATCTGCCCTGTTGCTTCCATAAGCGACCTTTTTTGACCGGGTGCCAACGGCTGATACAAACGAGATGTTGGAATAAGGGTGGCATCCAAACAAGTAATTCAATCCTTTGTAAACATCTTCCTTTTCAATGATTTCGGGAAAGGCTTTGTATGCCAAGTAGTTGGTGATTGCCCAATCGATGACACCTGAGTTTCCGGCCCATCCTCTTGTGGAGATCGGGACTCCATAAGGATTTTCAGCTTCTAATTCGGTGATCTCTGATTTGTGTTTAACTACGTATTTTTCAAGTTGCTCTTTAAAGTCTTCATCCATGTGAGGAATCGCCTGCAAGGCCATTGAAAGCGTCCATTCTGATGATTCATCCAAAGCGGGCCAGATGATTTCTTCATAACGGTCTGCATAAACTTTTTCTCCCGTTGCAATATATAACTGTAATACTGCAGATATTTCACTGAAGTGCCCCCATTGTGAAAACCTGTTTGGCTTTGCATTTTTTATTATTTCAGTAGCTTCTGCATACAGGTTTTTCGCCAGGCGGAGACATCTTGCTGCCAGTTCGCTGTTGTATTCTTTTAACGCCCTGTTGGCTGCGGCGAGAGCCGCTACGGTTGAAAAATCAAGCATGTGGTTACGGTTGGTAAAAGCCCATCTGTCATCTAATGTTCCGGAACTTGTTCCATCCGTTTCGTAAAGGCCGAGGCTCGGATTGTATGGCAAATTGTCGGTTTCGGTGGAAGCATCACCCAGATGATGGTATTGATGCAGATTGGGAACAATAATTCCTCTTACAGGATGCCCGATATTTTCAATCTGTGCCACCAGGTTCAGTGTGCCATGTTCAATTTGCTGAAGAATATCCGGATCGCCATCGGGGCGGTGAATATCCACATATCGGGTTTCCTGGTCAATAAAAGTCTGGTCTCTGTTCACTTTGAAGTACTCCCATGAATCCACCAGGCTTTGTATGGTACGGCAGTGCGTGCCGGTTTGGATATCATAATCGCCGGCATCAAACCAGCCACCAACGGCCAGGCCTGGTATGCGCTCCAGTGGTTTATACTTTGTGTCGGTAACCGAGTCCATACTGTAACCATCAAAAAATTCGATGTTTACAGGAGCCTGCAAGGCATCGTCCTTAAAGGGTTCTCCATGCCAGGTACGATAGGCTTCGTTTACTTTCATGTGATCCATTTGCACAGGCAGAAAGACATCTAACGTTGGATGCCATACATCTGCCAGAGCATTATTGTCAATGGAGAATGTATTGGTTGTTTGATTTCCATATTCGATGCAGTACAATCCCGGTTTTTTGACAGAAGTGAAATCCGCTTTCAGGTAATTGTATCGTAAATATTTTCCCCATTCTTCTACGTCAACAGTCAGGTGTTTTACTTTCTCTCCTGATTCAGTTACTTCATATATGGAAGCATGTATTAGTGGGGTATCATTTTGGTCGAGTTCAATAACGGCCACTTTCTTTTGATCGGGGTGGTATCCGGCCTGGGAAAAACCGATGTTTGGTTCGCGTACCCAGTTTTCAATTGTTTTTGGTTCCACATACCAGTTAAGAACTTCACCGGTTTGGTTGGGCGGCAATATACTGCGGACAATAAACCATCCGTTTTGAGCGAGACTTCGACCATCAAAAAGCATTATCTCCGATGTAGATTCAATCTTTACATATCTTTCCGGATCTTCGGGAGCCAAAACCAGGGTGTGTCCTTTGGCCAATGGGTCGGGGTCGATGTATTCTTCAAGCCCACGGTCGTCAAAAGTGCTGTGTCCTGCATACTGGGGTATCTTGTTTTTTCTTGGCTTGATGGTTGTATTACCTGACGGGTAAAGCGGAAAGTTTGCCGGTTTGCCGTCTGCAAGGTAGCTCTTTTCGAAGTATGCAGAAGGTAAAAATTCCAGGTTGAAGCCAGCTTTTCCTTCTAATTCATCCGGAAGGGGTTGGTCCAGTGATACGGCTATCTGAAAACCATCGTCCTTCGGGGTCACTGTGATATTTGGATTAAAATCATAAGCATCATACCGTAAAGTGAATTCAATGCTGTTGTTGTTTTTATCAACCGTCTTGTTTACCAGAGCAGGGATTAAATCCCATTGTTCAGGCGTGTTTTGAAGTCTGACGGCTCCACCGGTAGATGTTCTTACACCATGATGTATCAGTTCGATGCCAGCGGTTTTTTCATCGAAGAACATTCCGTTGTATTCATTGTTGAACACCAGTACATTTAACCCGGTGGTTTCAAAATACTCTTTTTCGTTGAGTTGTAGTTTTTGTCCAAACGAAAGAATGCTAGTTGTAGCGAATAGAAATATCAACAGGATTTTCCGCAGATTAATAATTTTGAAAGTCATTTTGTGTGTTTTAGTTTGTTATTGCTGAATTGACTGATTATGTTTATTTAAAAAGCACCTGGGCGAAATTGTAAAGGTTATTGCGCCAAACCGGCCAGGTATGCCCACCGGGATACTCACTGTAAGTGTACTCAATTTTTAGCTCATCGAATTTTGACATCATCACCTGGCAGTTTTTCCAGGCAATGTCTTCTTTACCCCCCATTGAAATCCAGAGATTGTTCAGGTTGTTGTTGATTTGATCCGCATTTTTGCCCATGAATTCGTATTGAGCATCTGCAATATCGTTGTGTGCCCCAACGATCCATCCTGAGCTGAAAACACCGAGGCTGGAGAAGATATCCGTGTTGTAAATGCCGGCATACAAGGTTTGAATTCCTCCCATCGACAATCCTGCAAGAGCCCGGCTTTCTGCACCAGGCTTTATTCTGTAGTTACTTTCCACAAACGGGATAAGTGCTTCTGTGAGTTCTTTTTCAAAAATGGTTAACATAGCTTCACCGAAAGTCGGAGCCGGAATGTTGCCATCCATCATCACAATAATCATGGGTTCTGCTTTTTCTTCTGAAATGAGGTTGTCGAGAATCAAGTCTGTTTTTCCCTGGGTGGCCCATCCGCGTTGATCTTCGCCACCGCCATGCAGAAGATACAGAACCGGATATTCCTGATCAGAATCATCGTATCCGGGAGGAGTGTATATATAAAACTGTCTCCAACTGTTAGTTACTTTGGAATAGTGGCGTTTAATACGAATATCCCCATGAGGGACATTTTTGATGGTGTAGTAATCGTCTCCTTCGAATGGAACTTCTATGCCACTGGCCATTCGGCCCATGCCGTAGAAAGTTTCGCTGGCAGGATCTGCCACGGCCACTCCGTCAATAAGCAGGGAATAGTAGTGAAACCCTTCACCAAGCGAGTCGGTAGTAACCTGCCAGATGTCCTCTCCGGTTTTATTCAATTCGTATTTTCGACCGAGATCCAGCTGGATTTTTTCTGCTTCAGGTGCTTTTATTTGGAAAGTTGCTGTTCCGTCGGGATGAATTTTTGGATATTCTGCTGAACGAACGTTGGTTTCGGCAGGTCGTCCAATATTGCTTATGTCATCGAAATGTTCTACATCCACTGGCTTGAAAAGGAGCTGGGAGAACATATATAAGCTGTTTTTCCATACGTTGAAATCGTGGTAGCCATGATCGACATAATAGATGTGTGGAACACTGGACTGGTTCAGGTACTTATGGAAATTTCTGCTGATTGTGCTCAGGTTGTCTTTATCTCCACATGAGAGCCATAAAAGATTAAGATTACTTTTCAATTTGTTTGGTTCCGGGGCCAGTTCTGTTGGTTTTTTGGTGTTTGGAGCTGATGAAAAACCGCCCACCCAGGCAAATTTGTCAAGATTGCCCAGTCCGAAATTAAGGGACTGACCTCCGCCCATAGAAAGACCGGCTATGGCCCTGTGGTCACGGTCTTTTTTTAGAGGGTAATTCTTTTCAACGAAAGGAATCAAATCGTTGATCAAGTCTTTTTCAAATGTGGCAAATGCTTCTACTCTTTCAGGGCTGAAGATATTTCCTTCTGCTCGGTCTTTTTTCATTGCCCGGCCATTGGGCATGACCACAATCATTCGTTCTATTTTGTCCTCCGCATACAGGTTGTCAAGAATGGTACCGGCATTTCCGTTTTTTGTCCAGGCAAATTCATCGCCACCGATACCGTGCAATAGATAGAGAACCGGATATTTCTTGCTTTTGTCGAAGCCCGGAGGGGTGTAAATCAGAGCATTTCTTTCGTTTCCGACAGTTTTTGACTTGTAGGTGATCGTGTCAATCTTGCCATGAGATATGCCGGGGCGAAAAACGTCAAATCCTGTTGATGCGGGTTTTACAGGGCTTTGAGGGAAAGTGTACTGAGCAAATAATAAACAAATTGAAAAAAGTAAGTGCCTCATAGAATAGATTTTTACAAGTTTGATTTTTGAGCCTGAGGGATTTGGTTTTGAATGGGTGTTATGATTTGATATTTACCGCTAAAATGCATCAGACTGAACAGGTATAACAATCCATCGTAATAGGGGTCAAAATAGCCATCATCATAAGGCTCCAGTTTTGAATTCCAAAGTTTGTGGACGAAGTCCATACTGTTTTTGTCGTTGTTGATATTAATGAGGGATGCGGTAGCAGCCGTTGATATCAGTCCCAGGGAATGTCTTAGTTTTGGGGGATAATCTCCTGCGGGAAGAATCCAGTCAGGTGTTGAACCATCCAGATTGTACTGGTCTTTAAAGGAATTCATTCCCTCGGACCTGAGGAAGTTCTGGAAGCGGTGAGCATAATCTTCCTGCCATTCTTTGTCTTTTCCGAACCAAACGTAATCCATTGCGATGTTCATCGGGACACGCCACGAATCATAACGAAAGCCCGGTTTCATCCAGGGAGTTGCGTGGGGTTCTCCGCTGAACTCAGTATAGTCAGAGTTTAAGCCAGTTACAGGATGACAGGCACGGTGAAGAAATACCCGTGAAGTATCGGCACAATCACGGTAAAATTGTTCGTGACCATCGTTGGCATTTTCGGCCCAAATTTCATAAAAAGCCGGAACATGATAGGATGGATCGGTCCAGTTGTACCCATGGCCTTCAGGAACAAACGAGATTTGTTTGTGCTCCAGATTGATGACGTGGTGGATGTTTCCAGTTCCGTCTTTTTCCCACATGGCATCCAGAATGTTGCGGGCCTCAGCATAATAATCAATTCCTGTGTTATTGCCCCAGCGATTTGATGCCAGCAGCAGGGTAGTTACAAAATAGAATTCCCCATCTGATGCACTGCCCAGGGAATTGGGTTTCATTTTTTCCGGGTCAAAGCTCCAGGCAAAATACCCTTTTCTCGGGCCTTCCTTATGCTGAAGATATTTTTTTGACCAGCGCCAAATCCGGTCAAAAACATCTTTTTTGTTTAGCTGAACAGCCACCATCATGCCGTAGGAAACTCCTTCAGTTCGAACGTCATGATTTTTGATGTCTGATACGTAACCCATGGAATCACCAATTTCAAAATAGATGCGATTGGGCCCTTCGAAAAGGTCATAATAGGCCTTTTCCACTTTTTGGTCAATTTCGGCCTGACTGTAGCCGGCTTCAAGAAAAAGATTTCGTGAATTGGTACCTCCTTGTATTTGTCCGAATGAAGAAATGGAGATAAGAGTAAAACAAATTATCGATACCAGATAAGTTATTGAGAAATGTTTTCGCGTTGATGTATTCATTTAATTATTGTTTTTCTAAAAATGATAAATGAGCATCTATTGATTCAGTTAATCAAAAATCCTGAATTTTTCATCCATTGAATGAGTGGATACATCCATGTTTCGTGTTTGAAAATGAATCCATGATTTCCTTTCTGACAAATATGCATTTCCACAGGCACTTTGTGATGTTTTAATTGTTCGAAATAGAAAATACTATTATCCACATCAACTACATTGTCGTTTGCTGCATGAGTGATACAGGCTGGCGGGTTATTTTCATCCACCATCATTTCGGATGAAAAGTTATTGATGTCTTCAGAATCCGGATTTTCCCCTAATAGCTGATTTCTGGAACCCCTGTGCGTTAGACTTTCCTGCATACTTATAACAGGATAAACCAATATGTAATAGTCAGGACGCAGACTTGTGTTATTAGTGTTGTCGATTAATGGATGGTACCGGGTTGCTAATGTTAATTCCAGATGCTCTCATGCCATAAACCCCATTATACCTATATTAACCGGGTTTATTTTCTATTTCGAAGCATTTTCCTGGACGATTTTGATGGCTTGTTGTGCATCTTGTAGAGGTCGGTTTTTATTATCTTATGGTTCAGGCAAAGAGGCTGTCTCTGTTTAGAGGCAGCCTCTTTCAATTTGTTTTGTGTGTTTTTAGTAACCTTCAGGTTATGAAATCAATTAATCAATTTCAGAGTTGTTACTTACTTCTGTGCTTGGAATAGGTAACAAAGCTCTGTTGGGGTTATTAGCGATATATTCAATAGGCTCCGGATTGAGAGCAGAGAACTTGCCATTTTTCCTCCAACGAGCCAATTCAACAGCTCTGAAAAGTTCATTTGAAAACTCAACCAGCGATTCATGCATTATAGCTCTGTAAATTTCGTCTTTTGAATCGCAAGGATAATTGGTTGTCGGATAATCCGGCATATCCACACTTGGCCGGCTCCTGATTTCATTCAAGTAACCAATGGCAGCCCCTGGCGTACCAACCTCATTCTCACATTCAGCCAGTTTAATGAGCACCTCGGCATAACGCATGTTTCTGTAGTTTATCGTTGATATATAGTATCCACCTGGATTTAATTTATACATAGGGGAATATTTATACCAACCGTATGCTGACTCAGTCAAAGTATACTCGCCGTTAGGCCCGTAGGTATCGCCTTCAAATATCACTGTTTCGCTTAACCGGGGGTCGTCTTTTGCATCACCTTTGGATATGCTCTCAAAATCATTTAAAAGTTTGTCTGAAGGGACTAAGTTTCTCCACCCTGTCGGGCTTACATCCTGGAACATTACATGACCTTTATCTGCGGCCGAGGTCCCGTTACCATCAGCCCACCAGTTAAAATTGGTTCCGGTAAACCCTATCTCGAATATGGACTCCTCGTTGTATTCAGTTTCTTCCTGGAAATTATGCGCATAATTATCAACCAGTTCGTATGGTCCATCATAGACGTCGAGCAGAATAGTGCGTGCTTCATCATATTTCCCCTGATGCATTAAAACCCTGGCAAGTAATAATTGGGCTGCTCCTTTGGTTGCCCGGCCAAGATTTGCATCATCATGTGTAACATTCAAAACGGGGATAATATCGCCTAAGTCGGTTTCGAGAAGCGTATAAATCTCAGATTCCGATGCAGGGGCTTTTTCCCCTTCCGGTGATTTAACAGTTTCAGTATAAAGTGGTACTTCTCCCCAGAAAGCTACGAGGTAATAGTAACAAAATGCCCTCAGAAATTTTGCTTCTGCTATACGGTGCGCCTTTATGTCAGGATTCAGTGTAGGATCTTCAATAGCCGGTCCGAACTCTATAACAGAATTGGCGCGGTGAATGGTCCGGTACAATCCTTCCCAGGGTCCTGTTATGGTGTAGATTGTGTTATCGTACGTGCCATTCAGCAGCTGGGCGTTATGAACTTCCAGCTGAGGGCCGCCTGATGCATGTTCATCAGAACGACAGGCACATAAATATTTCATCATCCGTCCAAAAAGGTTCGCTCCGTTGAAGTTAGCATAAATTGCGTTAGTAGCAGACTCTAAATGTTCTTTATTTTGATAATACGAGCTGGTGGTAAACCCGTTAGGACTAGTTTTATTAAGGATTTCTTCATCGCATGATGAAACCAATAAACCAGCAATTAGAATGGATATAATATATATTCGTTTCATAACTATTTTGTTTTAAAAGTGTTCATTAAATTAGAAAGTTGCCTTAACTCCAAATATTAATGTACGTGGCTGAGGATATTGTCCAAAGTCGGCACCATGAAGTAGTGTGTTACCACCTCGTGAAGCAATTTCCGGATCATACCCATAGTAATCGGTTAAGGTCAGTAGGTTTTGTGCTGTAAAATATAGCTTAAGTCCCTTGATAGAGTTACCGGATATGCCGGATAGAAGATTGTTGGGAAAATTGTAACCGATGGTGAGGTTCTTAATCCTCATGTACGATCCGTCTTCAACGAACCGGTCAGATGTGCGGGCGTTGTTATTGGGGTCAGCATTTATTGCACGGGGGATATTGGTGTTTGTATTTTCCGGAGTCCACGCATCCAAAACAGCTTCATCCATATTAAACAGTCGCATCATACCCTGAGTCAGGACTTTTGTTCCGCAGTAGATCTCATTGCCATATACACCCTGTACCTGCATCGAAACCTCAAAGTTTTTGTATGATCCCGAGAAACTCAAACCATAGGTGAAATCAGGCAAATAATTGCCGATTACAATGCGGTCATCTTCGTTAATAATCCCGTCACCATTAATATCCTTAAATTTAATATCCCCGGGTGAGGTAAATTCGTTTTGGTAATACTGTTGAGCAACATTTCCTGCAATAAATGCCTGTTCTGCAATTTGATTTAATGCATCAATTTCACTTTCTGACTGGAAAATGCCTTCGACCACGTAACCATAAAAACCTTGAATGGGTTGTCCCTCTTGCGTCCGGGTGATGGTACCTCCGCCATAGTCTCCTGTTACAGCCGATCTATCCATTATTCTACCGTTCAAGTCTGTTACTTCGTTCTTAATGGTTCCAAGGTTGGCATTCACAGAAAACTTGAATTCGCCTTCGCGCTTGTGATATCCGGCATCGAATTCAAGTCCCGAGTTCTCCATGGCACCTACATTCGACCAGGGATTTTGAGAGTATCCAAGCGACGGTGGCAGTGGTCTTTCTATAAGTAGGTTATCAACTTCTCTTTTGAAGTATTCAGCAGAAAAGGTAACAGAATAATCCAGTAAGGATAAATCAAGACCAACGTTTTTCATCGTGGTAATCTCCCACTCCAGCTCTTCATTTGGGAGCTTTCCAAAATATGCGCCTTGGTTATTTTCTGCATTGTTATTAAAAACTGCCCAGGTGTTCATTGCAATAGTGGATTGCCAGTCGTATGGTCCAAGGTTATTATTTCCAACCTTTCCGTAACTTGCCCTGAGTTTAAGGTTCGATATAAAATCGACATCCTGCATAAAGCTTTCTTCGCTTAATACCCATCCTATGGAAGCTCCGGGGAAGTCACCCCATTTGTTCCCTGGTGCAAATTTTGACGAACCGTCTCTCCGGAAAGAAGCACTTAACAAGTATTTATCAGCGTAAGAATAGTTAATTCTTCCCGCATAGGAAATAAGCGCTGTTTCATTTAGATTTCCGGAAACTGATTGACTTTGCGTACCATCCAGTTGATTCAGCAGATTGGTTGTGTGATCTCCTCTGCCTATGAGTCTGCGACCTTCAGTGATTTGTTGCTCAACAACTGCCACTGCATTGATATCATGCTTATTAAAGCTTTTGTTAAATGTCAGTTGATTTGTGAAAATTCTTGAATAGAATTTAAAACGATTGTCGGTCAGTTCATGAAACTCCCTTTTATTGTAATCATCTTGATACATAGGGTTGTCTGTAATGGATCGATCTTCTGTATATTCTATGCCGAAAATGGATTTAAAGGTTAACCAGTCGGTAAAAGATATTTCGGCATAAGCATTGCTGATAATATTAGCCCTTTTGTACATACTTATATCTTGTTCGGCTATTCTTAACGGATTTTCAGGGTCAGTATCGTCAGCAGGTGATGTCGTTCGATAACCATGTTCATAACCTTCTGTACCTATGGGAACACGAGCGGGTATATAAGGGATCTGGTTAACAATATGTTTTATCATAGTTCGGCCTCCAGATTCCTTTTCGTTGTTTCTTATACCGTAAGAACCAGTGATATTTTCTCCAACAGTAAGAAAATCATTAATCTTGAATTCGGTATTATGCACTACACTGTGACGCTTGTAATCGGTACCCACCATAATTCCATCCTGATCGATGAAACCATAAGAGGTAAAAAACCGGTATTTTTCAGTTCCTCCTGTAAGATCAACGTTGAACTTTGAAATAGGTGCGGTACGAAACAATACATCCTGCCAATCGGTGTCGGTTTCGGCAAAAGTTTGCGTTGCTCCCGGGTATATTGGGTCATTCATATTTGAAAATCTTTCGGGCAAAGGATCCCCGGCGTTTGTCAAATACTCGGTGGCAAAGTCCATATATTGCTCCCTGTTCATTAAATCCAGGGTTTTCCAGGTTTGCTGTATTCCTGTGGATGCATCTACGTTGACAATGATCTCTTCACCCCGAATTCCCTTTTTTGTTGTGATGAGAAGTACACCATTGGCAGCACGGGAACCATAAATGGCAGCTGATGATGCGTCTTTGAGTATGGAAACTGATTGGATGGAATTGGGGTCAAGACCTTCAATGCTTCCCACAGGCATTCCATCAACTACATATAAGGGAGCGGATGATAAATTAACGGAGCCCACTCCCCTGATTCGAACAACGGGTTCCTGGCCAGGGCCTCCACTATTAACAATAAATACACCTGCTGCCTCACCTTGCAGCGCCGCTGAAAGGCTGCTGACCGGTTTATTTTCCATTCGTTCGTTACGTACATCAGTTACTGCCCCTGTTAAATTTTCTCTCTTTTGTGTTCCGTACCCAACAACTACCACTTCTTGCAGACTGATATCGATTGGCTCCAAAACAACATGAATTTCACTTCTTCCGTTTATTGGCACTGTTTGAGATGAATAACCAATGAAATTAAACACAAGCACGCCATCCGAAGGAGCTTGAATGGAATAGTTGCCATTCATATCCGTGGTAGTGCCTTGGGTTGTGCCCTGAACAACAATGTTCACACCTGGCAAAGGATCTCCGGTCGATGCATCGGTTACTTTTCCGGTAACAGTTATAGGCTGCAAACTCTTAATGGCTGTCAAATACTCTTTGGGAGACAAAACTATTTGACGATCAATGACTACATAATCAGTCTCCGTTCCATTAAAAACCTGAGAGAGTATTTCACTGATTTTCCTGTCTTTTATATTCACGTTCACCTTTCTATTCACATCCACCAGCTTCTGGTTAAACAGAAAATAGAATTCACTCTGATGCTCAATTTCCTGGAGCACCTGCCCTACCGTGGTTTCACCCATATTAAGGTTTAGCTTTGTGTTCTGTGCATAATTCTCGGTTGCTATAACCTGGAATACAGAAACCAAAAGCAAAAAAGCGGTTAGTCTCATAATACGGTTAATTTTTTGAAAGCAGCATAACGGTGGTACTGTTTCTTGCAAATCATAAAGTTTTTTCATAATCTTGTAAGATTGTAGTGTTAAACAAAATATCCCTGTGGCTCAAAATTTCAGGGTAAAAGGTTTAATGCTGGATTATACAGGAAAGTGTGGCCGCACTTTCCTGTTTTTTTTGTTTCATAGGCATGTGTTTTGGGTTAATACATAGGTTAGGTTTTTGGTGGTTTCAAATCATATGTTGATTTATTTGTTAATAAGGTTTCCTATTTTTTTAGCATCACATCAATAACCTGGGGCTTATAGGAACCATCTGCCTCTTTCTTTATTGGGTGTTTAACGAATTTGATAGGGCCGGTGAGGGATAATAGGTCCAAAACCCGATTAAGGTTTTCCTGTTCAAAAGTAGCCCAATAGGAGTATTCATTTATCCCCTCATCCACTATATTAAATTTAACATGATACCAGCGTTCAATTCTTTTTAAAAGTATAGGCATGGGATCATTGCGTAATACCAGTTTTCCTTCCTTCCATGAGGTATATTTATCAATATCTTCTTTATACTCAAATTCTACTATACCTTCATCTGTTTCATAAACAACCCGCTCATCCGGTTTCATTTTCGAAACCATTGCTCCTAATTCTTCTAACTCGGTTGCCTTTTCAGTGAGTTTTTTATCTTTTTTATCCTGCTTCACATCCATCTGAGCTTCTTTAAGATTGTAAACCGCATGTTGTCCGGATTTCATTGCCGCTATAGAAACTTGCCGATTACCTTCTTTCTTTAACAGCTCAATTGTTCCACATTCAAGCGTAAATTCCTGGTATTCGTCCCCGGGATAAGAAAATACATTCAACCGGGTCCCTGTCACTTTTACATCCAGCCCATGGGTTTCGATGATAAAGGGTCGTTTTGTATTCTTCTTTACATCAAAGAAAGCCTCACCGGCTAATTCAACTTTCCTGATATCTCCTTGAAATTTTACGGGATATTTCAGTCGACTGCCATTGTTCAGGCTTACTCTTGTTCCATCAGGTAATTCAAAATGGCACCTGGCCCCTAACGGACATACAATCTCATTATAAACGATTTCCTTCTGACTTTCCAGCCACATTCTCTGGCTAAACACTTCCCAGGCGAGATACATCATGACTGGCAATAATAAAATAGCAGCCACCCTTGCCAACTGTCTGTAAATCTTTCCTGTAGAAATAATTGAGGTCTCATGGGAATACGGTTCGTACTCTGTTTTTCCCCTTTTTTCTTTTATGGTATAATGAATTTTTTCAAGCAGGGCTTCCTGATTAAAGGACTCATCATGGGGATTTTCTTGTATTTCATCCCAAAGCATCCTTAAAAAGAGATCTGTCCGGAACTTATTGGCGGGATGGTTCAACCATTCCCTGACCTGTTCATTCTTTGCTTCAGAAGTCTTACCGTAAAAGAAGCGTTTGAACGTACTGTAAAAAATTTCCGCGTTTTTCTTCTTGCCCATTGATCGAATGATCGAAATTATTCGCGAGGAGATGATAATAAGGAAAGATTATTAAAATATCCTCTTGTATGAATCCTTTTTAATATATATCCATAAGAAGGAAAAAACACCTGTTATGTTTTACATTTTTTTCGATACATTTCTTAACCCGTATTATTCCTACCGCAGCTTCGCTGCAAACAAATTTTTTATGATCTATTGGAAGATCCAAGACATAGAGTTCTGGGAATTCTCTTTATTTTTTACTCTTTTGCATTACCTAAAAAAGTAAAAAACGCTAGACCTGAAGATCATTGGGCTGACAAATCTTTTCGAGAATTGCAGGAGGCATTCCGCTAAGTTCTGCCGTGGCAACGAAGAAAGTCCACAAAAAAAATAAAGTAATAGCATTGTTATGAACATAACAAAATGCAATAACCAGCATATTTGTAAAAAAAAGAGATGGCAGATTTTTCAGAAACTTTCAACTCTCATATTCATGGCATACTTCATGGTTTTGACAGGATAATAATCAATGACCATATTCCCCATCTCCTTTTTTATGGAAATAATTTTTACTTTCTTAACCAGGACGAAATTAAATTCATAGACTTTAAGGATTATGTAATCAAGGTATCAACTATCATTTAAGATAGATTGGGAACTTATATTAAGGAAAATGGATGCCATAAAGAATATCTTTGAAGGCCGGGAATTTTATAATAAAGAATCGCAGTTTCTGTTGATAGAATTAGGTACTATTCTAAGGAAACAGGCCAGAAATGCCAAAAAAATCAGTGGAAAAACAACACGGTTAACCGCAAAATTAAGAGCTCATAAATTGATCAGTGTTTGACTCCCCCTCTCCATTACCCATAACTCAATCTCTCAATCTCTGTCTCTCAGTCCCCCCAGTCTCCGCATCCCCCACCCCCATCGCCCGGTAAGCTACCTCCTGCACGCGGGTGCGGATATCCATTTCCACCAGTTTGTTGTTATGCTGGTCGGGATGAACACGGTTAGAAAGAAAAATATACACCAGCCCGTATTCCGGATCGGCCCAGGCCATGGTACCTGTAAACCCGGTGTGACCAAAACTTTCCGGAGAGGCCAGCAAACAGGAAGGTCCCTCCTTCTCCGGATCGGTCTCGGGCTTGTCAAACCCGATGCCGCGGCGGTTGCCTTCTTCCCGGAACGGAGAGGATGTAAACTGTTTCAGTGTTGAGGGTTGAAAAAACCTGTGCCCCCCGTATTCGCCTCCGTTCAGGTACATCTGCATAAGCCGGGCCAGGTCCAGAGCATTCGCGAACAATCCGGCATGCCCGGCCACTCCTCCCAGCATGGCCGCACCGGGATCGTGCACATGCCCCCGCAGCAACTGCTTACGGAAAATGGGATCGTTCTCGGTGGGTACGATCCACTCGCGGGGAAACCATACCAGGGGCCGGTACACCATATCAAAAGCTCCCAGGGGTTGATGAAAATGGGCGGCAACATAATTCTCCAGCGATTCACCCGTCATGCGCTCAATGATTTTCCGGAACCAGTAAAAGCCCAGGTCGCTGTAATGATATTCCTTCTCTTCCCTCAGGGCGGAAGCGGCGATCATGGCATCGATGCTGTCGGCATAATGCCGGTTGATGAAAAGGTTCTCCGCCACCTGAACCGGATAGTTCATGGAAAATTGCGACTGGTAAATGCCGGGCTTGAACTGGTAATCGCGGTTCAGGTACAAACGGGTATCCACCCGGTAGGGATACCTGTCGGATATTTCCCGGGCATACAACGCCTGTGAAGTATCCAGGGGTTCCAGGGTATGACGGTAAAAAGGCACCCACCCGTTCAGCCGCGACTGGTGGGTCAGGATATCAATCAGCTTCATATCGCCCTTGTCGGTCGTGTCAAGTGCCGGCAGGTACTTTCCCACCCGCTCGTCGAGTGAAATCAGCCCCTGTTCATACAGGCGCATAAGGGCCGGAAGGGTGGCGGCAATCTTGGTGACCGAAGCCAGGTCGTACAGATGACCGGTCAGCACAGGCTGACGTTTCTGATAGGTATGGTATCCGAAAGCTTTATGGTACACTACCCTGCCGTTCCTCGCCACCAGCACCTGGGCCCCCGGCGCGGCTTTCCCGCAGATAGCCCCTTGTACCAGGCTGTCAATGCCCATCAGTATTTCCGAATCCATGCCTTCCTGTTCGGGAATACCGAATCCAAGGCGGGTTTTTGATGTCGTCAGCCCCTGCCCTGCCCTGAATGAGGACGAGGCGGTCACCGGCAGCCGGCCCCGGGCAGGAATCCCCCCGAAGATCATCTGGGCGGTGTATTCCTGGGCCAGAGGGGTGTCTTCATACGACATGACCACGGCATGCGCCCGGTTCAGGCGGGGAAAGTATGCCAGGCTGTAAGGATTGGCAAACACACTCACCACCGTAGGAACCGACACCACCAGTGTATCGATAAAGGCTATGGTCTGATCGGTAATTCCGAACCGTCTTGAGGGGATCTCGTGGGTACCATGGATCCCGGCAAGCACCAGGTCGTATCCTCCCAGCCGCCCGAGAAGCTGAATCATATCCTTTTGTGATGCGTCTTTCGGCAGGCTGTAATGGCCGGCTCTGGCATACAGATCGACCTGCCCCTGAAAAGCAGTATGACCATTACCCCCTATACTGACCGTGGCTATACGCAGGGTGTGTATATCCCGCAGGGGAATCAGGGAATCGCGGTTGGTCAGCAGGGTTACGGCTGAAGCCACCAGGTTGTGCTTCAGCGCCAGGTATTCGGGCCGGTACAGGTCTTCGTACAAATTGTCTGTGGCCGGTTCCGGCAAACGGGTTACCATGGCCCATTGTTTGGCAGCCAGTACTTTCCGGCACCGTCGGTCGATCTCCTCTTCGGCAATCTGTCCTCTTCGCACCGCCCTCCGGATGGTTTGAATGGCCCGGGGGATGTTTTCGGAAAGCAGCAGAATGTCATTCCCGGCCTGAAAAGCAGCCAGCTCCAGGTCGCCCGGCGTTCGGGCCCCCGTAACACCCTTCATATCGAGAGCATCGGTTACCACCAGCCCCCTGAAACCCAATTCTTCCTGCAACACCCCGGTAACTATTTTTTCAGAAAGCGTTGACACCTGGCCGGACAAGGGATCCAGGGCGGGCACCTCCAGATGTGCCACCATCACCCCTCCCAGTCCCCTGGGGATCATATACCGGTATGGGAACAGCTCCAGCGAATCGAGCCTTTCCCTCGAAAACGGTATCAGCGGAAGGGCGTGGTGGGAATCGGTACCGGTGTCGCCGTGGCCGGGAAAATGCTTGGCTGTTGACAATACGTGTCCCGACTGCAGGCCCAGGGCAAACGCCAGTCCCTTCACCGCCACATTCCAGCGGTCCTCTCCGAATGAGCGGCTATTGATCACAGGATTCATGGGATTGTTGTTGATATCCACCACCGGGGCAAAATTCATGTGGGTCCCCAGCCTGCCGAACTGTTCGGCAATGTGTTGCCCCATACGGTAAATCAGGGAATCGTCCGGTACGGCTCCCAGCATCATCTGCCGGGGATAGGAAAGAGTGGAATCCAGCCGCATGCCGGGCCCCCATTCCCCGTCAAGGGCCACCAGCAGAGGCACATCGGCCAGCTCCTGCAAATGCCGGGTAAGGGAAAGCTGCCTGGCCGGCCCTCCCTGAAAGAAAAGCACCCCTCCCACTTTATGCCTGCGCACCATCTGTTCCAGGTATTCCGCATGTTCCTCATCCCGGTTCGAATAAGCTCTGACCATAAAAAGCTGTGCGATCTTCTCCTCCAGGGAAAGTTTTTCCATCAGTGAATCCACCCATACCGAATATTCATACTGCAGAAAGGGAGGGTCGGGATATCCTTCCCCGGGTATGCCGGGAATATCCTGACCGTATGCAGGGATTATGCTCAAAAACATTCCGGCGAGAAAGGCATGCACAGGCTTCATAGCAATAATCAAATAATCAAATAATTACAAAATCACAACTTCTCCGGCATCACGGAAGCCGGGTTGATCCCCAAAAGTAATGATTCGTTTCCATAATTTCATGAAGTGCGCGGTATTTCGTCCATTGATCCGACAGGAAGTTCATTTCGCCGGCCGGAAAAAATTAAGCCAGCAAGAATTTTTACTGCCCTCTTTCCGGAACATTTCCGCTATATTTGTTTCTTAAAATCACCATTTCAATCACCAAAAAACCTATCTCATGAAAAAATGTATGGCTCTGATCTTTGTCCTCACACTGGCATTCGCTCATATGGCGGCTGCCACCGAGGAAGCCAGGTTGTTGCGGTTTCCCACCGTATCAGGAGACCGGCTGGTATTCTCCTATGCCGGTGATCTGTACACCACCGGCATTAACGGAGGGATGGCCAGGAAACTGACCTCACATAACGGGTATGAAGTATTTCCGCGTTTCTCGCCCGACGGAAAACACATTGCCTTTACCGGGCAGTATGACGGAAACACCGAGGTATTCCTCATTCCTGCCGAAGGGGGTGTGCCCGAAAGGCTTACCTGGACGGCAACCCTGGGAAGGGACGATATTGGCGACCGCATGGGGCCGAACAACATTGTCATGACCTGGTCACCCGACGGGAAACACATTGTGTACCGTTCGAGGAAACAATCGTTCAACGACTTCCGCGGGCAGTTGTTCACGGTTTCTCCAGAAGGGGGGCTTTCCGGAGAAATTCCCCTATCCGACGGAGGCTTCTGCTCCTATTCCCCCGACGGAAGCAAGCTGGCATTCAACTGGGTGTTCAGGGAATTCCGCACCTGGAAATACTACCGGGGCGGCATGGCCGACGACATCCGTATCTTCGATTTCAAAACGGGAGAAGTAAAAAAGATAACAAACCATCCGGCACAAGACATTATTCCCATGTGGATAGGAGAAGAAATCTACTTCCTGTCCGACCGCGACCGCACCATGAACCTGTTCGCCTACCATACCGGTACTGGAGAAACACGCAAGGTAACCCATTTTACCGATTACGATATCAAATTCCCTTCCCACAGCCAGAAACACATTGTTTTTGAAAAGGGAGGGTATATTTACCTTTTCGATGTAGCCACTCAAAAAGCGGAAAAGCTGACCATAACCATTGCGAACGATCAGCCCTATGCCCGCCATGAATGGAAAGATGCCGGCAAAAGCATACGCGGCGGAAGCCTTTCACCCAACGGCGAAAGGGTGGTATTCAGCGCACGGGGAGAGTTGTTTTCGGTCCCGTCGAGGAACGGTGTAACCTATAACCTCACAGCCACCCCGGGTGTGCATGAGCGCGATGCCGCCTGGTCGCCCGATGGCAAATACATTGCTTACATTTCCGATGCCACAGGCGAATTTGAAATATACCTTCTGAACCAGGACGGCAGCGGAGAACCCGTACAGCTGACCCAGGGTTCTGAAACCTATATTTTTTCGCTTGAATGGTCGCCCGACAGCAAAAAGATCCTGTTCCACACCAAAGATCAGGAACTGAATTATATTGATATTGAAACGAAAAAAGTCACCACGGTAGCTACCTCCGACCGTTCACCCTCGTTCAGCTACAGCTGGTCGCCCGACAGCAAATGGATTGCATATACCAAACCGTCGCGCGATATGTCAGTCGTAAGGCTGTATTCCCTTGAAACGGGCCGTTCATTCCGGGTAACCGAAGGATGGTACGATTCGTACAACCCCTCGTTCAGCAGGGACGGGAAATACCTGCTGTTCACCTCAGCCAGGGATTTCAACCCCATATACAGTCAGACCGAATGGAACCATGCTTATGTTGACATGAGCCGGATCTATCTGGTTACCCTGGCAAAAGACACTCCCTCACCTTTTGCCCCGGAGAATGATGTGGTAAAGATCGGCAAGGAAGAAAAGCCTTCGAATGAAAAGGCGGAAAACAACGATATGAAAATCGACATCGACGGCATCGGTGAGCGGATCATCGGTCTGCCTGTACCTCCTGCCAATTATTACAATGTAACCGGTGTGAACGGAAAGATCTATTACCAGGTGCGTTCATCCTCTGACCGCGGATCCAGCACAAAAGTTTTCGATCTTCAATCGAAGAAGGAAACCGAACTGGGCAGCAATATCAGCTTCACCATATCCCCCAACGGAAAAAAGATGCTGGTACGGATGAACGGCCAGTGGGGAGTGATCGACCTGCCATCGGGAAAGATCAGCATCGACAAGCCGGTAGACGTATCGGAAATGAAAGTGCTGGTGAACCTGAAGGAAGAATGGCAGCAGATGTTCAATGAAAGCTGGCGTCACATGCGCGATTTCTTCTACGCTCCGAACATGCATGGGGTGAACTGGAATGCCATATACGATAAATACAACGTAATGGTGCCGTATGTGGCCCACCGTTCCGATCTGGCCTATCTGATGGGAGAAATGATTGCCGAGCTGAATGTGGGGCATGCCTATGTGAACAACGGCGAAAGGCCGATGCCCGAGCGAATACAGACCGGATTGCTGGGAGCCCGGCTCAGTCGTGATAAAAGTGGCTATTACCGCATAGACAGGATCCTCAAAGGAGCCAACTGGAGTGAGCAGCTGGTTTCTCCCCTGCGTGCAGTGGGAGTGAATGTCAGTGAAGGCGACTACATTATTTCCGTTGACGGCCGGCCAACACGTGAAATGAACAATATTTACGCCTTTCTGGTGGGAAAGGCAGGCCATGAAGTATTGCTCGGTGTGAACGGCAAGCCCACGGCCGAAGGAAGCCGCGAGGTGCTGGTAACGCCCATTGCCGACGAATCGGGCCTGTACTATTACGCATGGGTGCAGAACAACATGGCCCATGTAACTGAAAAAACCGGCGGAAAAGTGGGATATATCCACATTCCCGATATGGGTCCCACCGGTTTGAATGAATTCGCCAAACATTACTATCCCCAGCTTTCGAAAGAAGGGCTGATCATCGATGTTCGCGGAAACGGCGGAGGGAATGTATCGCCCATGATCATTGAGCGCCTGATGCGGCAACTCACCTATATGACCATGCATACCGGACAGCAGGAAGGGGACCCCAATCCGGTGGGAATGCATGTGGGACCAAAGGTCACCCTGCTCGACAAGTACTCGGCCTCCGACGGGGATCTTTTCCCTTACCGTTTTCAGGTAAATGAGATCGGGAAAACCATCGGCACCCGCTCATGGGGCGGCGTGGTGGGATACAGCGGCGCCGTTCCGCTGATCGACGGAGGATCGATCATCACACCTTCCTACGCTCCCTATGATAAAGACGGAAAAGGCTTTGTGATAGAAGGCGAAGGGGTGGTGCCCGATATCGAGGTGGAAAACAACCCGGCCGATGTATATAAAGGGATAGATGCCCAGCTCGACACGGCCATTGAAGTAATCATGGAAGAGATCAAAGAATCTCCAGGGAAGCTGCCTCCCATTCCCCCTTTTCCCGACAAATCAGGCAATTGATCCCAAATCAAAAAAACACCCGGCCGGCGGCCGGGTGTTTTTTTGCTCCCGGAGGAACGAATCGGCAGGGAAATGCATACTTTTCCCCGATCGTGCTGGATTCTCAAAGATAATTATTATCTTATTGGAAATTTGAACTGTGGCCGGCCGGCCACAGGATTATTTATTAAAAACAACAGCATGGAACAACTTATCACCTCAGAATTCTGGCAGGAGATTTTCCGAAAAGCCCTTAACTGGGCAGTTACCGAGCTTCCTTCCATTCTCATCCTGACCGTCATCGTCCTTATACTGCTCCGGGTCAGCCGTTTCGGCCTGCGAAGACTGAAAATGACCCTGGTTCACCGTGCGGAAAAGAATGAAAATGTAGATACCGTGGAAACGGAAAAAAGGATCAATACGCTATTGGGAATCATCCGGAGCATCATTTCCATTATTATCTGGGCCATGTACATTATGATCCTTCTGAAAAAATTCGGAGTGGATATTGGCCCCATCATTGCCAGCGCCGGTATCATCGGGCTGGCCATTGGATTCGGCGCCCAGGAACTGGTGAGGGATGTTATCACCGGGTTTTTCATTTTGCTGGAAAACCAGGTCCGCACGGGCGACGTGGCGGTGATAAACGGCACCGGCGGTCTGGTGGAAAAGATTGAGATGCGTACCATTACCCTGCGTGATTTCTCCGGTGTGGTGCATATTTTCCAGAACGGAAAGATCAACACGCTTTCGAACATGACGAAAGAATGGTCGGCCATGGTCTTCGATGTGGGCGTAGCCTACAAGGAGGATACGGACCAGGTTGCCCTGGTCATGAAGGAGGTGGGGGAAGAATTGCAGAACGATCCGGAATTCAGCCACAAGATCATCGAACCGCTGGAAATATTCGGTGTGGACCAGTTTGGCGATAGTGCGGTGGTAATCAAAGCCCGCCTGAAGACAATGCCCGGCCAGCAATGGACCGCCGGTCGCGAATACCGCCGGCGGCTCAAAAAAGCCTTCGACAGCAGGAGCATCGAGATTCCCTTCCCCCATACCACTATTTACTGGGGTGAAGAAATCAATCCTTTGCGGCTGGAATTAAAAGAAATCGATAAACCGGTGAAAGGGTAAACCCGGGAAGCAGAAAAGAAGGAGAAACTCAGTTCCAGCACACTCCTCTTTCCCGGTATATCTTTATAAAATTGTCTACCGAACGGTCGTACCCTTTTTCCACATCATCGGGAAAATAGCAGGCGGGTAGTTCGCGGTTCCGCCGGTGGTAGGCCAGGCAGTCACAGCATCGTCCTTTCCGGCTGCACGGATAGGTACAGTTGCACTGTGCCTTGTTTTCTTCGCGGTTGCAATGCTCCATGGGTTTTCCTTTTTTCGTGCAAAGATAGAAACAGGAAATCAATGAAAAAAAGAATCCGTTACCGGATCCCGGTGATCTTAAGTTCGGTTCTCCGGTTCCGGGCCCTGCCTTCTTCCGTTTCATTGTCTGCCACCGGCTGCCTTTCGCCGTATCCCCTGTATGACAGCCTTTCCTCATCGATCCCTTCGTTCACCAGATACCGGTAAACCGCCCGTGCCCTTCGCATGGACAGCCTTTCATTGTATTCATCCGGCCCTGTCCAGTCGGTATGCCCCCCCAATTCGGCATTCAGCGCCGGATTGTTTGTCAGAAAATCCACCAGTTTGTCGAGCTCGGCACGGGATGAAGGAAGCAGGGAATCGGAATCGAACTCAAAGAAAATATTGTTCAGTACGGTCGACTCCCCCACCCGGATAGGCGTCAGGGGAATATCCCTGATAAACGGATCGGGACGCGTATATTCCCCTGTCAGGGCAAAGTGATCGGAATAGAACAGGTAACCGGTACGTGATACATTCAGTGCATAATCCCGGTTGGCGGGAAGACACACCAGGAATTCCCCGTTCCGGTCGGAAGTTGCCTCCATGACGGTTTCTGCCGAAGCCAGGTCGATCATTTCAAACCGGGCGGCCAGCCTTTCCCGGGTATCGGCATCATACACCACTCCTTTCAGATATGTCACGGGATCGGGACGCGCTTCAGGATACAGCTCGAATACATACAGGTCGCGGTTTTTCCCCGGCAAACGATCGGAGGCATAATAAGCAAGGTCGCCGGCGGCATTAACCACCAGGCCGGTCTCATCGTAATGTGTGTTGATGGGATATCCCATATTTTCGGGATCGGAAAAATTTCCGGCACGGTCCATGCGTGAGCGGAAAATATCAAAACCGCCCATTCCCGGATGGCCATCCGATGAAAAATACAGGGTACGATTGTCAAAATGAATAAAAGGGGAGTTTTCATTTTCCGGGGTATTGACCGCTTTCCCCAGGTTTTCAGGGGTTCCCCACGAACCGTCGGACTTCAGGCGGCTAACCCATATATCCATATTCCCTTCTCCACCCGGCCGGTTGGAAACAAAATACAGCGACAGCCCGTCGGGAGACAGGGAGGGTTGTGATTCCCAGGCCCCGGTATTCAGGGGCGGGCCAACATTCACCGGTTCGCTCCATCCCGCGGCAGTTCTGCGGCTCATATAGATATCGCAGCTTCCCAGTCCGTCGCTGCGGTTACAGGCGGTAAAAAACATGTATTGACCGTCTGCCGAAAGGGATTGTGCTCCTTCATTCCAGAGGGTGTTGACCGGTGGGCCCATATTCCTGGCCAGCGACCATGCCGTATCTGCACGACGGCTGGTAAAAAAATCTTCCTGAAATGCTTCCTGACCGGGTTGTGAGGGATAGCGGCTGGGTATCAGGCGGGTAAACACCAGTATCTCCCCGTCGGCTGTCATGGAAGGCCAGTATTCGTCCAGCTCCGAATTCACGCTGTCGCCCAGATTAACGGGTTCAAAGGGAACCGGACTTTTCAGCGCTTCCAGGGCAAACCGGCTGCACTTCAGCAGAAATTCCGCCCGTTTGCGTGCCCGCAAACGAAGATCCTCCCTGTCGAGGCATTGGATGAGATGTTCTTCCGCCTCCCGGTAACGGGCCGTTTTGATTTCCAGCTCGGCCAGGTAAAGATACACCTCGGGATGGTAATCGGGATTGATGGAAAGGGATTCCAGGTACCAGTCGATGGCCTGGTCGGGATCATCCTGCAGGCGACTGATATCGGCCAGAATAAAATAGGGTTCTATAAAATTCCTGTCCTGCCTGATCGCCGCCTTCAGATCTTTTACCGCCTGGTCGTACCGCATGATGCTGTAATTCTGATATCCTTTCTCATACAGCGAAATAGCCTTTTTCGACCGGGTGGAATAATCCCCCTGTGCCTCCAGAGATACCGGAAACAGGAAAAGAAATGACAGCGGCAGAAGCAGGCGGATCATGGTTTTTTGTTTTATGTGGGCGCAAGAATCATACCGGATGTCAGGGAATATGCATGAACTTATGGGCCTGGACAGAGATCATCCATTCCTGATGCCGTTTCACATAATCAATGATCAAGGGCAGGATCTTCGCATACTGACTCCACTCGGGCTGCAGGTAAAGCAAACAGTTTTTTCCCATTTTTTTTGCACAGGCCTCTGCCCACGACAGATCGGCACGGGTTTGAATAATCACTTTCAACTCATCCGCTCTTTCAGCTGCCCAATCCATGGGCGGCCGGGAAGGCTTGGGCGAGACGCATATCCAGTCCCATTCGCCCGTGAGGGGATAAGCCCCCGAGGTCTCCAGATAGGTGGTCAGTGCGTTCTCTTTCAGTTTCCGGCACAGATAGTTCAGGTCGTACATCAGAGGCTCACCCCCTGTGACCACCACCGACCGGGCTCCTGCTTCCAGCGCATGGTGAACCACCGTATCGGCTTCTACTGCGGGGTGCACATCAGCATTCCAGGATAATTTTGTATCACACCAGCTGCATCCTATATCGCATCCTCCCAGGCGGATAAAATAGGCAGGCTTCCCCACATGATGCCCTTCGCCCTGTATGGAATAAAACTCCTCCATCAGGGGGAGTTTTTTCCTTCCTGCAAACAGGTTGTTATGTTTGTTCTGTTGCTGGCCCATCAGAAAACAAAGGTAAGCAAAATGCGGGATGAACGGGCGGATTATTCCTTCCGGTTCCTGAATGATTTCAATTTCAGCAGGTACATCTGGGGGGGCATGTCGGTGGCTTCGGAGGAGATGAACAAACTGTCGGCATTCTTCAGATAAACCCCTTCTGTCTGTATCCTGAATAATTCGGGCATTTCAATACGTATATTCTTTCCGGAAAAAAAATCCGGACTTTCGAAACCCTGGAACAGCCAGAGAAAAGGGGCAAAGTTACTGTATCCGCAAAGAACCAGCAGGGGTTCGCCGGGAAGAAAAGCAGCGCCTGTTATCAGGCCTCCCGCCGGAAAGCTGTCGGTTGGGTACAACCGGTACACACCGGGCACAGCAGGTAAAGAAAAGAGCATGGTTTGTTCATTCACCCAGTCTTTGGTAAAAAGGACCAGGCTGTCGTTCCATGCCACCATGGCCTCACAATCGAACCGGCGGTCGGGGATCAGTTCCCCGCCGGCCCACTGTTCTTCATACAACAGGTTGATCGCTTCGGTGGGCACTCTGCCTTCCGGTCCGTCAGGCATATCGTCTTTCCGCAAACGGTAGATCTTCAAATCGGTACGTGCCCCGCTGTTGTTACCCACATCTCCCACATAGATGTAATGCTCATCCTGTGTAATGGCTTCCCAGTCGCGGTTTTCCGCCCCATCGAGCTGAACACGGCGAACGATCCTGCCAGTGCGGGGATGCAATCCGTACACCAACGGCCCGCCCCCGCTGTCGTTAAAAGTCCATACCAATCCGTCATACAGGATCATGCCGCTGTTTTCCCTGATTTCAGCCGGCAGATAACTGATGTACAGCTGGGGTGTGGCTTTCAACGCCTTTCCCCCGGATAATTCCGAAGGACTCCTGTCAGGACAGGAGGTCAGAATAAAAGGGAAAACCAGCAGGTAAACGGCGTATGGTTGAATTTTCATCAAATAACCTGTCCTATTCCTCCTCCAGATTGAGCAGGTTTCTGATCTTCATAAACACATCGGTATTATCATATATGCCTCCGAACTTTTCAGCCCCCGGTCCGAAGGCCAGTACCGGCACCATCACTCCCGTGTGGTCGCCTGTTGAAAAATGGCCTTCCACCCGGTGTTCCGCTATGTTGCCCCCCACATGGGTCAGGCCGCCGCATTCATGATCGGCCGTAACGACCACCAGGGTGTGGCCATCCTTTTCGGCAAAGGAAAGCGCTTTCCCCACTGCCCGGTCAAAATCGAGCGTTTCATTCACAACATACTCCAGGCTGTTATCATGTCCACCCCAGTCGATCTGAGAGCCTTCGATCATGATAAAAAATCCCGTTTCACTGCGGTTCAGCAGATTCAGGGCAATTTCGGTGGCCCGTGGGAGCATGTCGCCCCGCCCTTCCGACCAGGTGGGCAAATGACCCGGGGCAAGGAGGCAGGCAAGCTTCCCCGACTCCAGCTCCCCTGCTTCTTCCAGGGAACCGGCCAGGAAATAACCCCTGGTTTCCAGTTCTGTCAATAGATTCAGCGAATCTTTTCTCCGGGTAAAATGGTTTTTGCCTCCTCCGATAAATACATCTACTTCGGTGGCCAGAAAATCGGCGGCAATTTCTTCGTACATATTGCGGTTCACCTGATGGGCAATAAAAGAGGCCGGTGTGGCATGGGTAATAGTGGCGGTAGCTACCAGCCCGGTGGCCAGTCCGTGGTCTTCAGCCAGCTCAAGGATGCTTTTCACCGGTACACTGTCGGGACCCATCCCGATCATTCCGTTCCGGGTTTTCTTTCCTGTAGCCAGGGCTGTGCCCGAGGCAGCCGAATCGGTGATATAGTCACTGAACGAATAGGTTTTCTGGAATCCGGCCACAGGGAAACGCTCCATGAACAGGGGCGTTTCGCTTTCCACCATGGCGGCATAAAGCTGCGAGGTTCCCATTCCGTCCCCTATGAGCAGGATCACGTTCCTGACTTCCGGTACAGTTTCTTTTTCAACGGTTTGACACGACCAGACAGAAATAAGAATTAGTACCGCCGGAAATAAAAAAAATATTCTGGTTTTCATTTTTGTAACTTTTGCGGTGCAATTTAATTAAATTCAATCTAAATAAAATACATTTCAGGTTAATTTATTGTTATGCTTTCGGGAAACAGCAGTGCGAAATCTCTCTTTTTTGCCTTGTCAACCCAGCTATCGGGAATGACGGTCCAGTTACCCGAACAAACCGGTTCTGCCGTACCCTGTTTTCGGAACCATTCGATCATCGATTGCCTCAGGTCGTGCGGGGTGGACCATTTGATCCTGGCTGCCAGTTCTTCCGGAGGAATACCTGCGCCGGCGGTCAGGTGTCCTCCTCCTCCGCTGCCACGGTAGGAATTGACCGCCACCGGGTAGAGAGAATCGGGATAGAACGGCGCTCCGCCTGCCAACGACAGGATCTGAACCCTTTCGCCAGGAGGGGCGCTCACATCCACCAGGTATTCCAGGCCTTCGGCTGAATCGAAATGATACGGGGACCGTGCCAGCCGGTAGCTCCGATACGACTCCGAATACACAGGTTCTCCGTTCTCATCCTTCCTGAACAGGATCAGGTGGTCTCCCGGACCGGTCATGGTTTCAAACCAACCTGCATACGAATATTCCAGATAGTCACGTATTTCACTCCCCGTGAGTTCCATGGTATACAAAAAGTTTTCATACCGGTACAGGGCAAAAAGATCCCGCACGGTGATATCCCCCGCCGGCACCCGGGCATCCATGGACAGGGGAGCGGTAAACGACACCGGTGTTCCGGCCACATCCATCTGGATACGGTGGATCAGATCGGTAAAGGCCGCATCCCCGAAAATGGCCTCACGGGCAAAAACCGAACGGGTCAGCTTACCAACGGGTTGCGACAGGTAGCCCTCCACTTCCTGATGGAAATTCCGGTATCTTTCAACAAATTCCCTGTCGTCCGGAACCTTTTCCAGGGAAATCAGCGAAGGGCTGAGAACCGGTCGGCCGTTTTCCATGTGCACTTCCACCAAGGAAAGATAAGCGGCATGGCTGCCGGGATTCAGAATGAGAACCGAATCGCCCCGGGAATTGACCACTGCGGTTTGCACGGCCCGGTGGTCATGCCCGGTAAAAACGATATCGAAACCCGGCACCCTGGAAGCCACATACCGTCCGGCATTTTCAGCCACTCCGGTTGTTTCGTCCCCTGTTCCCGTACCCGAATGGAACAGGCCCACCATCAGGTCGGGATGTTCCTTTTCCAGAATCATGGGAACCCATTCCCTGGCCGTCTCCAGCATATCCCGGAATTCCATTCCCTCCCACAGCTTTTCAGGAAGCCATTGCGGAACAGCCGGAGTGGTCAGGCCCAGAACGGCGATTTTCCAGCCTGCTTTTCTGATCACGGCATAGGGTGTAAAATAAGGCTCTCCCGTTTCCCGGTTGAGTACATTGGCAGCCAGCCAGGGGAAGCGGAATTCCTGCCGTAACCGGTCGTAAACCGCGTGTCCGGCTTCAATATCATGATTTCCCACGGTAGCAGCATCCACACCCATGTAATCCATCACATCGGAACAGATATGCCGGCCGGCTGTATCCACAAAATTCGAGTAATACACCAGCGGCTGACCCTGCAGGATATCCCCGTTATCGAGCAGGATCACCTCGCCCGATTCCCTGAGTTCCCGGATCACATGCATGGCATGGGCCAGGGAAGTAACGGCAGCCGTATCGTGCACAAAGTCGTGGGGCAATATGGCGCCGTGAATATCGCTGGTCTGCACAATGTACAGGGTTTCAGAAGAAGGTTGCCAGCGGCAGCCCCACAGCAGAACCGTGAGAAGAAAAGGAAAGGCCAGGACCCGTATACCTTTTATATGCCTCATATTACCAGCACATTCTTTGGAATTCTCTTTTAATTCTTTTTTCATTCTGAATAATATCATAAAACGTATCAAAATATTTCAGGGTTATTTTTCGATTTCGGTCTGTTAAATACGGGAATTGGCTGATCAGGCTATAAATATCCTCTTTCCGTTCCAGAAAAAGGTTGAAAACGGGTTGAAGGTCCTCCCGTGGAACACAGTAATGACGAAATAACCGCTGCCTCACATTGTTTATCGGCAATTTCTGATCGGGAACCGCATAGGGGGCATCGACGGCTCCCGAAAAATCAAAATCATAGGGAACGGGCTGAAGGGGCCCGCCTTCACCGGGTGAAAAGAGCTTTACATTGTGCAGGGCAGGAACCGACCAGTCGGTGTTCCCGATAAAATACTGAAACATAACAAACAGCAGTACCTGGTCATAATCCAGCTTATACTGGGCCACATTCATTACCTCGGCTATTACCCCACCGTTACGTGAGGCCATGTCGTCATCATCTTCCAGGAAAAAGGAAAACTTCACCAGGCCGGATGATTTCCCGGAAATATCCCGGTAAGTAATCATGGCCGGCCTTACCCGGAAGCTAAGGCCGGTAAGCTGGTTGTATATCCTGTATAAAAGGTACTCCCGCATGTAAAATTGTTCATAAGCCGGCTGTTTTGACCGGCAATGGGTAACCATTTTGAGGCGCTTCTGTCCCTGGAAAACCGTTTCAGTGGTATAATCCGTGTCGAACCGGATACGCAGGGGAGGAAAATCGCAGGTTTTCCTCGACCGGCGAAAATGACCGCGGGTTTCCAGTTCCACCGGCATGGCCACACTGTCGTTCCGCCCCCGGTAAAGGATAAGCCGGGCTTCGTGCCAGCGGTTGTCATCCCCTGTATCGAACTGAATGCTATGAAAATCGGCTTCGAGCGTAATGTACAGCAGGCTGTCGGTGGCGAAGAGGTAATGACCGGTTCCCTGCACAGTGGAAGTATCGGCCGGTACCGGTTGCCGGGTATGCAGGCTCAGCATAATTCCCTGGAACATCATTCCGGTCCACACCATCATTAGAAAAACGGGAAATTTTCTGATCATTCTTCCAATCATTTCCGGATTGCTTTCCCCGAGGAACCGTCCGATCCTGTTTCCAGCTCTTCCTCTGTTCCGTCGGCTCTGACCCTGAATAACCGGTCATCCCTGATGAGCAGGGCCTGTATTTCCCTTTGTCCGGTATAATACGGAACATCCACGGCAATCACCTTTCCGCTGTACAGCGGAGTGATCTCATCCACATTGTTATGGCCCACCACCAGGCGTTTCACCCCGAAATAATTCAGCACCGAATCAATGAAAGAACTGTCGGCCCGGGCATACTGACTTCCCGAAATAAAATACCCGCGGTACCACAGGGGCCCCTGTTCCCCGAGCAGGAGCTTCAGGTCGTCGAGCCTCGTGGTATCGGGCCTGCCGTGCAGGTAACCCCGTATCAACCGGTTCACATCTTCCACGTTGGGCCTTGTTTGCAGAAAACCGGGGGATATGCCTGCATGAACAAACAGCATGTTGTTGATCTGAACCAACACCGGTTTTTTTCTGAGCCATTGTCCCAGTTCCGTATCGAGGGAAAACAGATCGGGATAAAAAATGCCGAGGGAAGAGGTAAGGTAGAAATATTTCGTGGATATATCCCGCTGATCGCTTTCCATAATCATCTGTTCATGGTTCCCCAGGAGAAGATGCACCCTTCCCCCTGCCTCTGCCGCCTGTTGTTCCAGCCGGTAAATCAGCCACAGGGTTTCTGTTACCTTATCGCCCCGGTCAAATACATCGCCCACAAAAACCAGATGTCCGTCGCCCCATGTCCAGTTCAGCCGGCTGTCTATCACTCCGTACCTGATCAGGAGGTCTTTCATGGGATCAAAACCCCCGTGCACATCTCCCATCACCAGAATACGGTCAACACCCGGGCACCGGGCAGGTCCGGGTTCCAGACCCGGATGCACGGGATACGAAAGGGTATCGGCAGAAAACCCCCTCAACATGAAGGGATTTTTCTTCCAGCCGAGGCGTTCCGTCCTGAATCCCACCTGGTCAGTGGCACTGTCGCGGTACATATAGAAAACAAAAGGCTCTTCGCTTCCATGCCATACGATATGCGGTCCGTCATGATAATCGGGAAAAAACCTCGAAAGGCTTCGGGCATTCAATGATCGCAGATAGGAAGATACTCCGGCATTTCTGAATTGAATGGCATAGTCAAGAGGCGTTTTCCCTGCGGCATTTTCATAATTGTAATCGGCCCCTTCATGTACCAGCAGCCTGGCAATTTCCTGATTTCCCATATAAGCGGCAAAGATGAGGGCGGTATTCCCTTTTTCATCTTTTGTGTCCACTTCCGCCCCATAATTCAGCAGCAGTTTCACCATCTCGAAATTCTGCATGGCCACGGCTGCAATAAGCAAAGGAACCCCTCCCACCGCCTGGTTGGGGTCTGCCCCCTTCCGCAAAAGGTATCTGGCCGTTTTTGCCTGGCGGCTTTCCATGGCCGCCTGCAGCAGGGTTTTTCCTTCTTCCCCGTACCGGGCATTCAGATCGGCCTGCCCGATCTCCTTCCTCAAAGAGGCCAGATCTCCCTCACGGACCATGGAAAGAAGATCTTCCCCTGCTGACTGTGCAACAGATGACAGCGAAATAACCCATATTATTCCGGCAAACAGGGTTCTTCGGAAATTTTTTCCGGAAACATCCATCGGGCAGCCCTTTTTTTTTGAATGTGATGATAAAGGTATAAATAATCTCCCTATTCAGATAACAACCCGGGAGGCTGCCGTGTTCAAAACACGGCAACTTTCCTTCAGAAATGTTTTTTTTATATATTTTCATACCATGGTTTCCGTTGATCTCCCGTTTTTACACAAATCTTCGTTCCCAATGAAAAATTTATTCCTTTGCCTCCTGATCTTTTTACTTCCGGTAACCGCCTGCCAGAAGCTATCCCCTGTTCTGACCGAACCGGGTGTCAGCCGGGAACTGGCCTCCCTGCGAAAACAAACCATCGACAGCCTGGAGTACCAGGTTTTTTTCAGTATTCCGGAATCCATGGAAGATTCCATCCCGGGCAGGGTCACCCTGCATTTCCTGCTCAGTGACCGGTCACTGCCCCTGGTGATCGATTTCAGGCAACCGGCCGGGTCGGTGCATGAAATCATCGCCAACGGGAAACCCTGCCCCGTACGACCAAAAAACGGCCACCTGCTTATTGAAAACCGCTACCTGAAAAGGGGGAGGAACGAGATCTCTGTCGGCTTCCTTGCCGGAGAATCCCCGCTGAACCGGAACCGGGAATTCCTGTACACCCTGTTTGTCCCCGACAGGGCTTCCACCTGCTTTCCCTGCATAGACCAGCCCGATCTGAAGGCAACCTTCAGCTGCAGCCTGGAAATACCCGCCCACTGGGAAGCCGTGGCGAATGCCCCCGAAGACAGGATCACTGCACAGGGTGACAGGAAACGGATCGATTTCAGGTCCACCCCTCCCCTTCCCACCTACCTGTTCGCCTTTGCCGCAGGGATTTTTCAGGTGGAAAAACTGGAAACATCCCGCGGTTCCATGCGGTTCTACCACCGGGAAACCGACGAAAAAAAGGTACGCAGGAACCGTGATGAAGTGTTCAAACTGCATAAGAACGCCCTGGAATGGATGGAAGAATATACCGGCATACCGTATCCTTTCGAAAAGTTCGATTTTGTTCTCATCCCTTCGTTTCAATACGGAGGGATGGAACATCCCGGCTCGATTTTTTACAGTGATACCCGTATTTTACTGAACGAGGCCCCCGATCTGCAGGAGCAACTGGGGCGGGCCAACCTTATCGCCCATGAAACATCCCATATCTGGTTCGGCGATCTGGTCACTATGGAATGGTTCAACGATGTATGGCTCAAGGAAGTTTTCGCCGGTTTCATGGCCGACAAGATCGTGAATCCCTCTTTTCCGGAGATCGACCACGATCTGCTTTTTCTGCTGAACCATTATCCCCCGTCCTATGAAGTTGACCGTACCGCCGGAACCCATCCCGTGGCTCAGCCACTGGATAACCTGTGCAATGCAGGGACCCTTTACGGGAATATTATATACCACAAGGCCCCCATTGCCATGCGGATGCTGGAGCAGATCATGGGCGAACCGGTTCTCAGGGCCGGGCTGCAGCAATACCTCAATACCTTTGCTTACGGGAATGCCACCTGGAAAGACCTGATCCGGATACTCGACGGATTGACGGCAGAAGAGCTGGAAACATGGGGGAAAAGCTGGATCGATGAGCCAGGCATGCCCCATTACCATGTATCTCAGGCAGGCAATGAACAGAGTGTTTTGCTGTCGGCCATAGATCCGGCCGGCAGGAAAAGGAACTGGCCGCAAACCCTGCACCTGATGGTTGCCTGGGAAGACAGGGACACCTGCCTGGCTGTAAAAACTGCCGGAGATGAAATAATACTTGAACTGCAACCCGGATCGCTCCCCCTGCGGTATATCCTTCCCAACAGCCAGGGCCTGGGCTACGGGTATTTCCGGATTGATTCCCTTAGCCGGCAAACCTTTCTGAAAGGCCTGCAGGATATGCCCCCTTTGCAACGCGGTGTTTGCTGGATCAACCTGTGGGAAAACCTCATGCACCGACAGGTGGAACCCGGTAAACTGATGGACCTCATCCTCAGGGAACTGGAAGCGGAATCCGACCGCCAGATCATCCGGCGTATCCTGTCGTATGCCCATGTCCTGTTCCGGCAATTTCTTGATCCGGCGACAAGAGAAAAATGGGCAGCGCCGCTGGAAAGCCTGCTCAGAGAGAAAACCCTGACCGCTTCCTCCCCCGATATGGCGCGCACCTGGTTCACGGCCCTTTCCGATATGACTGTTTCGGATGAAACCACCCGGTGGCTTGCCAGGGTATGGGAAGGAAAGGAACAGGCCGGCTGCCTGCTTCTTCCGGAAACCGACAGAACGGAACTGGCTTATGAATTGATGCTGCGCCTTCCCGAAAGATACGAGGAGATCAGAATCAGGCAACGGGCATCCATTACCCACCCCGACCGGCTGGAACAATTCGATTTTGTGGTTCCGGCCCTCTCGCCCGATCCGGCAGTACGTGACTCCTGCTTTACCAGTTTTGCCCGGGCCCCGAACAGGGAACACGAACCCTGGGTATTGCAATCGCTCTCCTGGCTGCATCATCCGTTTCGTCACCCCCGCGCGGAGAAATATATTCTTCCCGCACTTGAATGGCTGGAAGAAATACAGATTACCGGCGATATCTTTTTCCCCGGCCGCTGGCTCGATGCCACCCTGGGAACCTGCAACAGCCGTTCGGCCGCAAACACGGTCAGCAGTTTCCTGAAAGAAAGACCGGGTTATCCGGAAAACCTGCGGATGAAGATCCTCCAGTCGTCCGATAAACTGTTCCGGGCATCGGCCTGGTATCATAACAACCAATAAACTGACTTGCCCCGAAATGGGTTTACATAAAGTATTTATGCGGCTTCCTGTTTTGCTGCAAAGGCTTCAGGGAACAAAATATCCACATCGCCTTACCTGCGGGAACTGAACATGCAGCCTGCCGCTACGCGGCTCTGGTGGGTGTAAGTGCGTGATGGAGTGATGGAGAGGGAGAGTGGACTGGAACAATCCCCTTGCCTGTTTTTCTTTGATATATTCATCCCGCCGGCCACGGTTTCGCTCCGTTCCCGAAACGGAGCGACATGCTTTTTTGTGGGGCAAAAAAGCATGCAAAAAACCCTTCGGCTGCTGATGCTTTTATGGAAAAACTACGGCAGGGGAAAGCCTGCCGCGATCCAAACTCGCCCCTGACGGCGCTCCGCCTGTCAGGGACTCAGACAGGATCGCTGCACAGGCCATGGCGCATGTTCTCCCGCCTTGTTTTTCACATAAAACCCTCAGAGGCCAGTCCTTTTGAAGAAATTCGTGTAAATACCGAACATTGTTTGGTAAAGGCTGCCTGTTTTTAGAAGAAAAGAATCAACCGGTTTATCTGGCCGGTTAGTAGCGGATTGTTTGAAAAAACTGGATTTATTCATCCCACCGGCCACTGTTTCGCTCCGTTCCTGAAACGGAGCGACATGCTTTTTTGGGGGCAAAAAAGCATGCAAAAAACCCTTTGGCTGCTGATGCTTTTATGGAAAAACTACGGCGGGGGAAGGCCTGCCGCGATCCAAACTCGTCCCTGACAGGGCTTTGCCTGTCAGGGACTCAGACAGGATCGCTGCACAGGCCTTCCCACTTCTTCCCCCGCCTTGTTTTTCTAATAAAACCCTCAGAGGCCGGTCCTTTTGATGAAATACGTTGAAATACTGGAATTTTGCTTCGCAGAAGATGCCTGTTTTTAGAAGAGAAGAATCAGCCAGATTATTGGGCTGATTCGTAGAGGATTGTTTGAAGAAACTTGATTTATCCATCCCACCAGCCGGTGTTTCGCTCCGTTCCCGAAACGGAGCGACATGCTTTTTTGTGGGGCAAAAAAGCATGCAAAAAACCCTTTGGCTGCTGATGCTTGATATTGTTTCAAAGAGTGTGTCTGAAGTAGATTTTAAAAAAGGTCTTCTCAAATTAGCTTTACATTGATTTACCAAAACAATGTTTAACTAAAAGGATAGTGTTTCATAAAGTGTGTCCGGTATATTAAAAAAAGGTCTTCTTAAATTAGTTTTGCATTAGCCATAAAATAATGTTTAACTAAAAAAAGAAGACC
>Ga0209614_1000251_pt1 | contig 49467 bp, 55 predicted proteins | sample BlaSprsedimmetaG_FD_185484 | JGI IMG/M metagenome (GOLD analysis project Ga0209614, IMG submission 185484) | Hot spring sediment bacterial and archeal communities from California, USA to study Microbial Dark Matter (Phase II) - Blank Spring... ...
TTCTTGGGGATGCTTTTCTTTCGATCTTCGTATTTACGCTGAGCAAGTTCTGACCTGTAGTGTCCATTGCGCTTATCGCAGTTTCGCCCGATCTCACGTGAAACAGCTGATTTGCTTTTACCAATGGTTTCGGCAATAAAGGTTAGCGATTTCCCTCTTGATAGTAACACCTTCAATGGTGTATCTTTGCTCTCTGGTGATATGGCTCATATTACAACTTTTTGGACGGAGGACGAATATAGAGCTTATTTCCATTCAGCGGAAGAGAGCGGGATTTTCCCCCTCTCTTTGCTGAAAAAATATTGATGTCATCCTCACCGAAAGTTGCATTTAATGGTTGAATTTAGGTAATTAAATATTTAACGATATAAAAAAAACAATAATAGTCTTGATTTCCATTTTGTTAATTGTAAAAATGGGTAACTCACAGAACTTTTCAATTGGTACTGAAATAACCACAAACTATCACATAGAGTCACTATTACCGGAAATAGGATTAAAACTTAATATACCATTAAGCAAACATAGCCAATTTGAAACCAGTTTATTTTACCAAATCAGAAAAAACGATGGAGCATTTAGCATTAACTACGATCTTTACGTTTTTGATGTAAATGAAAGGTACCTAGTTGTACCATTTATGTATAAATTCTCAAGCCAGATCATAAACCTGTCATTTGGAATTAATTACAACTATTATGTAGGATGGGGTGTAACTTCAGTTAGCGATGAAAATGTACAAATCAACAACTACCACATAGAAGATACTTACCTTTTTGGTGTTCAGGGCGCACTATCAAAATCGTGAAGTCTGAACAACCAATTTTCTATAGAACCTATGATTAAGGTCTCCGTAATGGTTTACCTTTACAGCGATGTACTTGCAGGATTTGGTCTTGCTTTGGTTTACAATAAGGTAGATTAATAATCTAACTAACATCTTAATTGGTTTTACTATATTAAAAAGGGTATCTATGGTCTACAAATACCCTTTTTAACTTCCTGTATATAGTCAATAGAACCTCATTAAATATCTTAACATCTTGTTTGTATAGATAGGAAAACCCAACTTATTAAAAATATTCATTCTAAACTTTCGGAATGAGTAGATTTTTTGTCGATTCGTCAATTGATTTTTTCAATTTACAAATTTGGATATACTATCTGTCAAAAAAAGTGTTTTTAGGCTGAGAGATTTTGGTTTGACCCCCTATTTTCTGGACATATTTATCAAAGCAGTTTAGGACGTTCCCTTGCCATCCTGTCAAGCAAAGATAGCCCACGCTGGTTTAACCTCTCAACCAATCTAAATAATAACCCCCAAAAAACAAATCACCCATCCGGTTAATTTGGGTTAAAGAGTTGGCAAGGTTATTCGCCCATTTGCTGAATGTGCTATATTTGAGAAAAATCTATGCGTTTTGAGAAAGTGGTTCCTTTTGCTTACGCTAGTGGCATTTTTTGCCGCCAACAGCAGTCTTAGGGCGCAGGTATTACTTCCAGTACCCGACTCGTTGCGCGCTATCAACTTCAGGGTTACCGACTACTACACCCACAAGCCAATTGGGCTTGCCCACGTTATGAATATCACCCAGAAAAAGGGTTGTATCTCCGACCTGCTGGGCTATTTTAGTATTCCATTTAAACTTGGCGATAGCCTTAGTATCACAGCCATTGGCTATCACACCAAGCATGTACTGAACTGGGGACAGTTCAATAAGGATACGCTTTTCTTTGAACTTACGCTTACCCCTAAGGTTTACCAGATTGAGGAGGTTAAGATATCGCGCTTTAGCACCTACGATAGGTTCCTGCGCGAGTTCGCCAACCTGAAGCTGGCAAAAACAAGGGCAACGGAACAGCAGGAGGTTATTCAGCTATACTTCCTTAAAATCACCAAGGGCTTGGACTTACGCAACCTGCCACAGCCAACCATGGGGTTGAGCTTTGGCAAGGACTGGTACCAGAAGCAAAACGAGAAGGTTGCCGAGACCATTGAAAAGGATAGAAAAAAGCGAATAGCCGAGCGAAAATTTAATGCGGGTATAGTTAGCCGCCTAACTGGCCTAACCGGAAATGAGCTGCTGGAATTTATGGAATACCTAAAGTTCGACGAGAACTACATACTAACCTCAACCGATTACGAAATACGTGAGCGGATTTTAGAGCGGTATAAAGTTTTTGAAAAAATCACCAAGGTTAAGCGCAACACTAAAGACTAACCCGTATGGCAAACCAGAATGCTCCAATCCCAAACTGTATTGATATTGAAAATGCTTTTGGCCTAATTGAAAAGCATATCAATAGAACTCCTGTGCTAACATCAAGGAGTGTGAATGCCATGCTAGGGTGTTCGGTTTACCTGAAATGCGAGAACTTTCAGCGGGTGGGTGCTTTCAAGTTTCGTGGTGCCACACATGCCATTCTCAGGCTAAACCCCAATGAGGCTAAATGCGGAGTTATTACCCACAGCTCTGGCAACCATGCAGCAGCGATGGCTCTAGCTGCATCGCAGAGGGGTATTCCAGCATACATTGTTATGCCTGAGAACGCTCCCGAAATCAAAAAGAAAGCCGTTACGGGCTACGGGGGAATTATCACCTTTTGCCCCCCAACGCAAGCCGATAGGGAGCAAACCATGCTCCGCATAAAGTCCCAAACCGGAGCCACATTCATACACCCTTACGATAACTTTAACGTGATATGCGGACAGGGAACGGCTGCGCTAGAGCTTATGCAACAAGAGCCTAAACTTGATGTTGTTATTGCGCCTATTGGCGGTGGCGGATTGCTAAGCGGAACGGCTACCTATATCAAGGGGCGTTTCCCGCATGTTAAGGTTTATGGTGCTGAGCCAAAGAACGCTGACGATGCCTTCCGGTCGCTCCGCGACCGCACCATTTACCCCTCGGTAAAACCGCAAACCATTGCCGATGGATTGCTCACATCACTTTCGCCCCTAACCTACACCATTCTAAGCCAGCACTGCAATGGAATACTAACCGTATCGGAACAGTCGATTATTGATGCCATGCGTATGGTTTGGGAAAGGATGAAGATAATAATTGAGCCTTCGTCGGCGGTTCCGGTGGCGGCAATCATGGAGAATGCTGAACTTTTCCGCAATTTGCGGGTTGGCGTAATTATTTCGGGAGGCAATGTCGATTTAAACCATCTACCCTGGCAAGGTTAACGTTTGCCCGATAGCTGAACCTCAACCACAACCGGGTAGTGGTCGGAGAACTTTAAGCGAGGGCTGGCGTACGATACCGTGCTGAACCGCTTATCCCTTAGTACGTAGTCGATTCGATACGAAGGCCATAGGCCATTGAAAGTGACTACAACTCCGCTACCTGCATCTTTAAATGTATCGTGTAGGCTAGCAGTTAGGGTGTGGTAGGTGTACGACACGGGCGAGTCGTTAAAATCGCCACAAATAATAATGGGATACCTGCAGGTACGCATATGTTCAACCACCATGTTAACCTGGCGGGCACGCTTAGTAAAGGCAACGCCAAATCGGGTAAGCAAATCTTTCAGCTCGTCGTAGTTCTTGCTATCGAACTTAAACTCATTGCGAAGTAAAAAGTTGAAGTTACGCTCCTTTAGCCGGGTCGATTGCAGATGCAGGTTGTAAACCCTAATGGTATCAGCACCTTTCACAACATCGGCATACATACAGGCATTAAAGGAGTTAGGGAAAGAAATTTCACCTGTGCAAACCACATGCAAATTGGTCAAAATAGCCAAACCATAGGCCGATGTGGAACGCCTAAAAATATACGATGAGTAAATTTGCATACCCGATTGCAGCTTAGCCTGATCAAGGTTCAGTTTCCCCTCCTTGAGGTAAAACTCCTGCAGGCAAACCACATCAAAGCTGTTGTTTTTAACATAGTTGAACACTTCGGAATACGATGGCTTGAGTTTTGACCATGAATAAAGCCGGAAAAGGTTCACATTGTAGGTCATCACTTTAAACTGGGCTTTCAATTGCCTAGTTGTATTACCATACGGAAGCCGAACAAAGCCATTGAAGTGATTTATGCCCAGCAAAATAGCCACAAAGGAAATAAACACAAGTTTTTTCCACCGGAATGTCCAGTAAAAAAGGAACCCCAAGTTTACAAACAGAAAAAAAGGATAAAGTAAACCATAGAGGGCGGCAAACCAGAACTGTTCAGGATTGACATAAACGCTCACATACGTTAGCACTAGTAGGAGGGCAAAAAGTAAATTTAGGCCCACCAAAATCCTATGGATTAACCTAAAAATAAGCATCAATTAATGTTTCTATCATTTGCCTTAAACAGAATTTCCTTCTCCTCCTTGGTTAAACTACTGTAGCCAGAGCGGGCTATCTTATCGAGTATGTCATCTATCTGCTTTTGTTTTTGGGCCTTACGGTAGTTATAATCGTAATCGGCATTATGGGTGCGGTAAGTCACCTTCATTCGGTTTCGCTTGGGGAACTTAATGCTTGCTAAGTAGTAAAATGGCCTGGCCAAATCGGTGCCCTTACGGAGCATAACAACGTAGAGGAAGCCAAACAGGGCGCCACCAAGGTGTGCGATATGCCCACCGGCATTGGAAACCGGAATGCTAACAATATCGATAACTACAGTGGCAAGGGCAAGGTATTTAAGCCTAACGGCTCCAAGGAAAAGCAGGTAAACCGTAAAGTTGGGCTGTAAGGTTGATACCGCAATAACCACAGCCAACACCGAAGCCGATGCACCTAAGGCTAACGAAAGTTCAGCATAACCCTTAAAGGGTGGCATTAGGTTAAAGGCCAAAATGTATAGCAAAGCCCCGCTAATACCACCAAGCAGGTAAACCCATGTAAGTTGCCGCTGGGCAAAGAATTGCAGGAATAGTTGTCCAAACCAGTAAAGCCAAAGCAGGTTAAAGAGAATATGCAGAAAATCCTCATGGTAAAACATATAGGTTACCATAGTCCAAGGGTGAATCATGAGCAATTGAAGGTTGGCCGGTACAGCCATAAATCCTGTGATCCAACCCGTTGGACTTGCCGTTAAAAAAAGCAACACCCTCAGTAAAGCAAAAACTATAAAAACACCAATGTTGATATAGATAAGCCTGGTAAGATTACTACCCAGCCGAAACGAACTCTTTATCTCATCCCAAATCGACATAGTATATCAATGTTTTACTGTTCGAATTAGTAAATACTATAAAGGTTTAAGTAAAGTTAAATGAATTAGGGCTAAAAATCAACACTAATAAAACACATCGGTGCGCCTTTGCCAAAGTTTTATAAGGATAAAGCCAAAAATCATTCCGCCGAGGTGGGCAAAGTGAGCTATGCTGCTGCCGGGCTGAGTTAAGCCAAGGTACAGTTCCAATCCGCCGTAAATAATCACAACCCATTTGGCCTTAATGGGTATAGGCGGGAAAAGCAGCATCAGGATTGTGTTTGGAAACAATACGCCAAAGGCAAGCAGAACACCATAAACGGCACCCGAGGCACCCACAGTGGGAATGCCTTGCTGTAAACTAATTAGCTGGCGGGTGTACACTGCAGCCTGCTCAGCATAAATGGGATTATTAGGGAAAAGGTACCACTTATCGAGGAACTGAGAGTATACCTGGTCGTAGTATTCAGGGAAATGACGGGTAACAAAAGCAGCAAACACATCGGGCGATGGAGTATTGAGCATAGCCATGGCATCGGTTTGTATTGCATGTATATGCAAGTAATTCACCAAAAGATGAATGGAAATGGCTCCCAAACCTGTAACCATGTAATAGATAAAAAACCTTCGGCTACCCCAAACCTGTTCCAGAATGCGCCCGAACATCCACAGGGCAAACATGTTGAAGAACAGATGGAACAACCCACCATGCATGAACATGTGAGTAACAATTTGGTAAGGCTTAAAATTTGGTGATCCCGGCGGGTAAATACCGAGTACCCGGTTTAAGTCAATGCTAAAGGTGCTTGCCATCACCCAAGTGACTACCAGCATCACCACGTTTATCATTATCAGGTTCATCACCACGGGTGGTGTGGAGTTGAAAAGGTTTCTGTTTCCGAATATCATCCTAATAGAGTTATAAATTCATTTAACATTAGTTTTCGAAAAAGGTTTAGGGTTTACTTAAACCGATTTTCAAACTCGTCGAGTTCAAGTATTACAATAATCTTTTTACCATCGGGGGTAAGGTTGGGTTCATGGCATGCAAAAAGTTTATCGACTATCTCCTGCATCTCGAACTGGCTAAGTTGCTTAGCATATCCAATGGCCGAAGCCTTAGCCATACTTAATGCAATGCGGTGCTTAGCATCGTCGAAAGGCAGGGCTTGGTTTTCGTGCATAATGGCCAGAAGGTTTTCCACCAGCTTTGCAGGGTCAGTTATTGAGGAGCTAACGGGCATGGTGTTCACGCTTATGGTGTTGTGTTTAAGATTACTGATTTCCATACCCAATTGCGACAGTTCATCGGCCTTGCTCATTAGCAACTCAAAGTCGGCAGGCTGCAACTCAATAGCCTGCGGAAACAGCTCGCGTTGTTTCAGGTTGATATCGGCTTGCATGCCGTTTATGTACTGCTCGTAAAGGATGCGCTCGTGGGCACGTTTTTGGTCAATCACCATTAACCCCGACTTTACTGTAGTAAGGATGTACTTGCCCTTGAACTGGTAGAAGCGGTTTGTGTTCTCGGGGGCATTGCTCAGCATCCCCTCTGACTCAAAGGTTTCGATTCGGGTTTGGATAGGGGTTGATTCCTGGGGTAAATCGGTAAACAGTTGCTCCCACCCAGTAACCGACTCACGATGCCTATCGGCGCTGGGTGACTTATGCACGCTTGTGGGTTGTTCATCAAAGGGGTTGTAGGTTGGGTCAATATCAATGCCGGGGAAAGTAACCGGAGCATTCTTAGGGAGATAAGGGATGTTGAAACCTGGAACCGAATCGAAATCGATTGGTGGCACCACAGAAAATTTACCCAGCGACTCGCGAACGGCAGCATGTAAAATCTGCCATATCATCCGCTCATCCTCAAACTTTATTTCGGTTTTGGTGGGATGAATATTTACATCAATGGATTGGGGATCGATGTCGAAGTAGATGAAATACGAGGGGTAGGTATCCGGGGCAAGCAAGCGGTTATAGGCACTCATCACGGCCTTTTGCAGGTAAGGATTCTTCATGAAACGACCATTCACAAAGAAGAACTGCTCGCCTGCAGTTTTCTTAGCCCCTTCGGGTTTGCCGATATATCCGCCAATGTTAACTATGGATGTTTGTGTGGAGCAATCCACAAGGTGTTGGTTTATGTTTTTCCCAAATAGGCCAATAATCCGTTGCTTTAACCCCGAGGCTGGCAGCCTATAGAGTTCGGAACCGTTATGGCTCAAACTGAAAGCCACTTCAGGATAAGCCAATGCAACCCTCTGGAACTCGGCAATAACATGCTTTAGCTCAACCGAATCGCTTTTAAGGAACTTACGCCTTGCAGGCACGTTGAAAAAAAGATTTTTAACGGCTATTTGCGTTCCAGCAGGGCAAGCCACTGGTTGCTGGCTCACCAGTTCAGAGGCCGAAATGTTAACTTCCGTACCAACCTCATCTGTAGCCCTTCGGGTGCGGAGTTCAACCTCGGCAACGGCAGCAATGGATGCCAACGCCTCGCCCCTAAAGCCCATGGTTCGTATGTTAAATAGGTCGGTAGCCTCGCAAATCTTTGAGGTGGCATGGCGTTCAAAGCAAAGCCTGGCATCGGTTTCGCTCATCCCCACCCCATCGTCAATTACCTGAATTAAGCCTTTTCCACCCTCCCTGACAATCAGGTTGATATTACGTGCCCCGGCATCGATGGAGTTTTCCAGGAGTTCCTTAACCACCGAGGCCGGACGCTGAACTACCTCACCAGCGGCAATCTGATTGGCAATAGAATCGGGTAACAGTTGAATTACATCGGCCATACTATCGGAAAAATACAAAGTAACTGATAAGTAAAAGAATTATAATGATAATCAAAAGCCTAATATTCGACTGCCTGCTCGATGGTTTAGTTATCTTTCTGGCGCGATGGAACTGCCCCCTAATGCTTGGCACAAAAGGTTTATCCTTATCGGTAAGCCTCAACTCCTTCCGAATACGCTCCTCTCGCTCACGCATCTCCTCCTTTTGCTCATCGTAGTAGATAGGTTTATATCGAAATCCCTTGGGTTTTGGTATGCTAAAAAATTTGAATCCTGCCATGGTTTGTATCTTCTTTCTGGTTTACAAAGTTAGCCATTTATCATTAAGCTTCAATTTTTTATCAACACCATACTTGACCATTTAATCAAATATCGTAAATTATAGCGCTTTAAAAAAATGTTAAATTGAAGTTCCATGAATTTATAAACTCAACTGGGCTGATAGATATGGGGGGGTGCTTTTAGAGAAATGAGTCGGAATGTTCAGATTTTTCAACTGGCGAATATGGGTTATAGTAACATAAAACTGATTGCATTGGGTTATAATTTAAAAAACGCTATTAAATGAGAATGACATTAAAAATTGGGGTAAAAACTAGCATATGGGTTGTTTTCATTTCAACCCTCATGTGCTGCACAAAAAACATTGAGCCATTGCCCAATGCAGTAAGCTTTGCTCCTTCAATTTCAGTACCGCTTGGAGAGGGTGAATTTAATCTTAGTAAATCGCTTGAAACCCTTGGCATACCCGTTGTAAACCTAACCGAGAATGTCCCCGACTGGGCAAAACACAGCTATGTTTACATACAGGACACTTTTGCTGTTAACCTTAATAAGGTTTACAATCAATCCGATCAGATTAACTACATAATGATACGGGTTAACATTTGGAACGAATTTCCACTAGAAGGGAATGCCCAAATATGGATATTTGACAGTGGCCAAAACAAGTTAGACTCCCTGTTTGCACAACCGGCCATTGTTCCTGCAGCCGAGATAGATTCAAATGGCAACGTGGTGGGCACCAAGTTTAAATCGTATAAGTTTGATTTTGACCAAAACCGTATCGACCTGTGGCAAAATGCATCCACAGCAGTGGTTAGGGCCGGATTGGTTATTACTGAAGAAGGGGTTACTGAGCAGAATATCCAATATTTTGACCGTTACAAGCTAAAAGTACAGCTGGCTGCACGTGTCGATTTCAGAACTATCAAAAATAACTAGGGTATGCTATTGCGATTTACCACTCTCACGGCTTTACTTTTTGCCTATACATTGGCATGGGCACAGCAAAACAATTCGCTACTCTTTATGCATCGCATCCCGCAATCGAACCTAATAAACCCTGCCGTTCAAATTGATTGCCCAATATACGTAGGAGTACCTTTTATGTCGTCGATACATTTTAACGTTAACTCCACGGGGTTTGCCTACAACGATATTGCAAACGGAACCGGTACCATAAACTTCCCAACTCTGGTTTCACAGATGCATAGCTGGGATTACCTTTCCGAGGAACTCCACTATACACCCGTTTCGTTCGGATTTATGTACGATGACGCCCAGTACTTTAACTTTGCCTGGACTGAGCGAGTGGAGAGCAAACTATTTGTATCGAAACGATTGATGTCGCTTTTTGCTAACGGGAACACACAGTACGTGGGCAACGGGCTAATTACCTCCAACCCCGGCGTAAACAGTTTCTACTACCGTGAATTTGCGTTTGGTTACTCCACTCGGTTACAAGGCAATATGCTTGTTGGAGCCCATGCCAAAATCCTATTTGGCCTTGCAGGCCTTTACACAAAAAGGAATCCTGTTGATATTGAGACTGATGCCTTAACCCACAACATCGATGCACGATGGAGCCCCCAGGTAAACATAGCCTACCCCTTAGGGGTAACCACCGATGCCACCGGGAATGTTACGGGGGTTTCGGCTGGAGCATTTAGCCCTTTGCCATTCTTCCTTAACTTTAGCAACCCGGGGCTTGCATTCGATTTGGGCTTTGTAAAGCCCAACGACCCAATCACATGGAGTGGTAGCATTCTGGACTTAGGCTTTATTTGGTGGCTTAAAAGCACCTCGCGCTTTACCAACAGTGGCCAATTTGTTTACAGGGGTGCCACTCCAGCCGATTTTACTAACCCCGATGCCTACATCGATATGCTTGCCGATTCCATTAATAATCAAATCCAGTTCCGGTATTCGTCCAGTAGTTTTGTGTCGTTTTTAAACCCCAAAGCTTACTTAGGAGGCACCTATTCATTTACCCCGCAGCTACTTGCCGGTGCGCATTTACGAACCGAATGGTATCCCGGACGACCTGTTGTTGGGTTAACCCTATCGGCAATCGCTTTGGCTAAAAAAGGTTCATCGGTTTCATTAACCTACTCCGCGATGAACGGTTCCTTTACCAATGTTGGAGCCGCCTTTAATCTTGGTGGCGAGAGTTTCCAGCTTTACCTGCTCACCGATAACGTGCTTGCCCCATTCTACCCGGAAAGGGTTCGAAATGCAAACCTAAGGTTTGGCTTTAACCTGCTCTGGGGTTGTAAGCAAAAAAAGAAAAAGTTAAGCATTTCAGAATCGAGCGGTGATGGTTGTTTCTGGACTTGGGGCTTGGACGAAAAGCGAAAACAGCACGGGGTGAAGTAAGAGTCATTGCATAGACTGCTGCACTGTGGGTAATAGTGAAAACTCAATAATCTCTAAATGTCAATTAAACATGCAACTTAGTTCCGGCTTAATGCCGATGATTAGCATATCGTCAACCTGCTCAAGGTTACCCATCCAATCGTTAATGGCTTTTTCAATACTAGTCCTTTGCAATTCGATAGGCTTCATATAGTTACTCAAAAGAAGATGTCTAAACCTGCGGTATTTGAACTTTTTGCCCTCCGGGCCCCCAAACTGATCGACAATTCCATCGGTAAACATGTATATCATATCGTTTGGTTGAATTGGAATGTAGTAGCTGCTGAACTGGCTGTGCCCTAGCTCATTTGCCATACCCACGGAGTACCTGTCACCCTTTATCTCCATTAGTTTTCCATCGCGAACCAGGAAAAGGTTTGAAAATGCACCAGCAAACTGAAGCATGTTATACTCCTTGTCGATAACACAAAACGACACATCCATACCATCCTTAACCTTTACTCCCTCAGTGGTTTCAAGATTATTGGTAGCAAATGTGTTATAAATGGCCACACTAAGCCTGTTAAGTATCTCAGCTGCATCGTCAACGTCCTCAACGTTGGTGATATTCCTAAGAAGTTCAACACCAATGATTGACATGAACGCACCGGGAACGCCGTGACCAGTACAATCGACCACAGCAATAAAAGTTTTGTTTTGGGTTTCGTTCACCCAGTAGAAATCACCGCTAACAATATCCTTAGGTTTAAAAATCACAAACGACTCAGGTACAAATTCTTTAAATCGGCTAATGGAAGGAAGCATAGATTCCTGAATACGTTTTGCGTAGTTAATACTATCAGTGATGTTCTTGTTCTTAAATGCCAACTCGTCTTTCTGTAACCTAAGTTCCTCAAGCACAGCCTCACGTTCATGGAGCAAGCGGTTAATTTCACGCACATGTTTATTTCTGCGAATGGCCCATACTAAGAGAGCAATCAGTACTATAACGCCGTATATCCACTTGGCAATTCGCGAACGCCACCAAGGTGCAACGGCGCGAATCCTGAGCGATTTATACTCGGTTGTCCAAACCTGATCGCTATTGGAACCCATAATTCTTAGCTCGTAATCACCTTCAGAAAGATTTGAAAAAGTAATTTTGTTTGTATTTCCCAGCTCAACCCAACGGCTATCGTGGCCAACAAGCTGGTAGCGGTACGAATTCTTGACGGGTTGAACAAAATCAAGTGCAGCAATTGTGAAGGTTAAGTTGCTAAAATCGTCAGGAATTCTTAAGGACTTAAGCTGATAAGGTATTATTTCGGTGTTACCCGATTTACCATACAACTGAATATGGGTAATACAAACATTTGGAACAACCCTATTGGTAGGGATTGAATCGGGATGGAATACGTTAACACCGTCGATGCTACCAAAGTACATCCTCCCATTGCGGTTCTTGAACGATGCGTTTAAGTTTAGCTCGTTACTAAAAAGTCCATCGGAATTATTGAAAACCTTAGCCAAGTTGGAAAGGGGATTATACAGAACCAATCCCTTATTGGTACTAATCCAGAACCGGCCACGATCATCCTCCAGAATATCGTTAATAAGCCTGATATTAACATCGCGCAGAACAACCGAGTGTAAAACATTTTTTCCCTTAGGGTTAATCCAGAATAAACCACTGGTAGTACCAACCCAAATCGTTTCGTTCCTGGCAACGTAAAGGCAAAGCACTTCGAAAGGCAAGTTACGTTTATTGCCATTGAACGAAAAATTTTCAATGGACCTCAAATCGGCTGCAATTTTGCAAATCCCCGACACTGTTGCCACCCATACGTTACCGTTTTTATCGGCAACCACATCGTAAACCTCATTGCCGGACAACGATAAGGAATCACCTCTTCCGGCATAGAAACTTATGAGATTTTTCCCTTTTAAGCAATGCAACCCCTGTCGGGTGGCAAACCAAACTCTATCCTGTAAATCTTCCGTAATGGAATAAACCCTGTTGTTCTTAAACAGATCGCCCACATACACATTGTTCCTCTCAAAAAAGTCGACAAACTGCCTCGAAGAAGGAAGATATTGAAAAACCCCATTGCGAGTGCCTACAAGTACCCTACCATCGCGAGTTTGGTAAAGGGAATGAATAAAATCATTAGGAATGTAGTTGCTTCCTACTGACCAGTAGCGGCGGTTTTCACCGGTAACAGGGTTGAAGATATGCAAGCCGCTACCCCATGTTCCAACCCAGATGTTACCATCAGCGCTTTCGATAACCGAGGCAACAATATTGTTTGAGAATAGGTTTCGCCCGTTTGGATCCTTACTGTACCCACCAATACGGTGCTCAAAGGGGTTTACCTTAACTAGCCCGGTTTGCGAACCAATCCACAGTACTCCAGTCCTATCGCGAAGCACCGTTGATACATTTAAAATATTTACCGGTAAATTGTTGCTATAAATACTATTGTACTTAACAAATGTACCGCTTGGAAGTAATTTACCCAAACCTCCCACGCTCCCAACCCAAAGGGAGGAATCGTTATCATAACCCAGAAATTGAATTCCAGTAGTCAACGATTTGTTGGAAGGGTCGTTAAGCGTAAGTATTACTCTGCGAAATTTCTGCGTACGAAAGTCAAACTCATTTATCCCCTTATCGGTACCAATTAGCAATTTCCCGTTTAACCCCTCAGCAATTGCATTAACCCTATTACCCCAAATGGAATTTGGATTAGCCGGATCTTCGGAGTACCTTTTAAAAACTAGACGTTCTTTATCGAAATAGAATAGTCCGTCCTTAGTACCAACCCAAATTCTTTCGTTTGAATCCTCAAAAATCGGTGACAAATCGGATGTTTGTGAAATGTTGAAAATATCGTTGAAATGCGGGAATCGGGTAAAATCGTCGGTTGATGGGTTGAATAAATGTAAGGCATCAATGGTTTTTACCCAAATCCTATTACTGCGGTCGCGGTACACGCTAAGTATCATATTAGACGACAGCGATCTTGGGTTTTTTGCTTCACGGAAGTAAACCTTAACTTTTCCCGTTTTTCGGTTAAACCTATTTAACCCACTACGTGTTGCCACCCAAAGTTCACCATTTACACCCTCAACCAAATGGTTTACATAGTTATTGGAAAGCGAGAGGCTATCGTAGGGGTTGTTGTTAAAAACCACAAAATCGTAACCATCGTAACGGCATAAACCATCCTGGGTGCCTATCCACAGAAAGCCCACGGAATCCTGTATTAAAGTATTTACAAATGATTGGGGCAAACCATTGTCGGAGTTAAACAGGGTAACATTTACTCTTTGAGCAAAAACCGAAGTTGCTGCAGCCAACAAAAGAGCTGCAACGCAACTAGGCAGTAATTTTTTATCTGTTCTAAACAACCCCATGGTTTAGGCTAAGGTACATAAAAGTTATTGAATTCGCATTACGGCATCATCGGTTTGGTTCAGATTAATGAGTTTTAACGATGGCGATTCAATGAATTCACCAATATTAAGCCAATGCCACATTTGATCAACCTTTTCAATGGTTTCGGCATCCATGGTAACGATGTTTGGCCAATGCCTTGGAAAGTTATCGGTAGGGTAGGCCTTTCGGGTTCCATCAACCAAAATCAAATTGCTTTCGTTTCCCCGTATAATTAAGATATCGCGAGAGGGATCGATATTGCCCAACAAAAACCAAAGCACCAGCGAAAGGTCATCAATCTGGTTATCTAAATCAACAAGAACTAAAGCAAACAAACCTTGGTAGATAGGTAGTGAACTTAATTCCTGCCTAAACAATTGCCAATCCTCTATCTCCTTTTTCTTTACCGATACTATCAGAATGGGAATATCCTTCTCGAGCAGGGTCAGGTTTAATGCGACTATATGATTTGAAAACGCCAGGGTGCTCGATTTAACATCGTCGACACTATGATTGAAACCAGTTTCTTTAAAACTAAGCGAAGTAGCATCGATAAATAATTTGCTGCCAAAAGCAAACTGATTGGACGAATGGTCAAGCACATCCAGTGGTCCTTTACCAAAAAACAAGTCGGCTTGAGGGTTTACAGTCCTACATATATGGTTAAGCATTTGGTAACCATCGGTAAGGTTGATTTTGTCAGGGAAGGCAACAAGCACCTTGTTGAACATCATTTGTCCTGCTCCCCAAAGGGCGCTCATCACACGGTAAGCCTGTCCCTGAAACTCATCCTTTATTTTGACCAGGGCAATGTTGTGGGCAACCCCCTCGGTAGGCAATAGCATATCCGTTAGCTCAGGCAGAAGGGTTCGGCGTATTGGTTCAAGAAAGATACGTTCAGTTGCCTTGGCTATATAGGCATCTTCCATAGGGGGGACACCAACTATGGTGGCCGGATAAACGGCATCGGCACGGTGGGTTATGCAGGTCACCTTGAAGCGCGGGTACCAATCGGCTAATGAATAAAAACCGGTATGATCGCCAAAAGGGCCTTCCCATGCCGGTTCCTCGGAAGGAGCAACATAACCTTCAATTACAAAGTCAACATCCTCGGGCACTTCAATATCAACGGTTAGGCACTTAACCAGTTTTACCCGTTTCTTACGTAAAAACCCTGCAAGTATGTACTCATCTACATTTTCGGGCATTGGAGCTGTAGCCGCATAGGTGTAAGCCGGATCGCCACCAAGGGTAACAGCAATAGGCATTAACTTGCCCAAACGCTTGTACTCCTCAAAATGCTTAGCCCCTGTTTTATGCTTTTGCCAGTGCATGCCCGTGTGCGATGAGTCGAAAATTTGCATACGGTACATCCCAACATTTCGGGCTCCGGTATTGGGATCAACGGTGTGTACCATGGGCAAGGTTATAAACCTTCCCCCATCGTGTGGCCAGCACTTAAGAACAGGCAGCATGTCGAGGTGGGGGTTGTAATGGACAACCTGCTGGCAAACGCCCTTCCCAATCCGGCTTGCTGGCATCCACGATGCCACCCTGGCAAGTTCGGGCAATGCAGAGAGTTTAGACCAAAAGCTACCCCTGGGGCGAGTAAGCTGTTCCAGCAGTTTACCCACATCATCGCGTAATGCTTCCAAATTATTAGTTCCAAGAGCCAAGCAGATTCTTTTTTCGGAACCCAAAGCATTGGTTAGCACAGGGAAATCGGTTCCGGTATTCTCAAATAAAAGGGCTTTCCCTCCTCCTGGCAATTTAGAGTACCTATCGGTTATTTCGGTAATCTCCATAACAGGGTCGACAAAACGTTTGACCCTTATGAGTTCACCGTTCTGTTCAAGTATGTCGGCGAAATGACGAAGCGATTTGTAGGCCATGCGAGTGCGATTATGCTCTCAAAAATAAAAAAGGCTTCAGATAATACATCTGAAGCCCTTTAAAAGTTACAAAAACCGAACTATTTTTTTACATACTTAAAGTTCTTGCCGGGGTAAATAACTGCATCGCCAAGCATTTCCTCAATACGGATAAGCTGGTTGTACTTGGCAATCCTATCGGAACGCGAGGCTGAACCGGTTTTGATAAGGCCTGTGTTGAGAGCCACGGCAAGGTGGGCGATAGTAGTATCCTCGGTTTCACCTGAACGGTGGCTCATGATTGAGGTCATGGAGTGAACATCGGCCAAACGAACGGCATTGATGGTTTCGGTTAATGTACCAATCTGGTTTACCTTGATTAGGATACTATTGGTAACACCCATATCGATACCCTTTTGCAGGCGCTCAACGTTGGTAACAAACAGGTCATCGCCAACAAGCTGAATGCGGTTACCCAGGGTTTGGGTCATCAGTTTCCAGCCATCCCAATCGTCTTCGGCCATACCATCCTCAATGGAAATGATTGGGTACTTGTCAACCCAGTTCTTCCAGTAATCAACCATTTGAGCAGGGGTTAACTTCTCGCCGGTTGACTTATGCAGGTGGTAAACCTTTTCTTCAGGCAGGTAGTACTCGGACGAAGCGGGGTCGAGGGCGATGAAAACATCCTCACCCGGGCGGTATCCGGCATTTTCAATAGCCTGTAAGATAACGGTGATAGCCTCCTCGTTTGATTTCAGGTTGGGAGCAAAACCTCCCTCATCGCCTACGTTGGTTGAGTATCCCAGCTTTTTGAGAACAGATTTCAGGTTGTGGAAAACCTCAGCACCCATACGGATTGCCTCAGTAAAGGAATTAGCGCCAACGGGCATAATCATAAATTCCTGGAAGTCGATGCTATTATCGGCATGTGAACCTCCGTTTAGGATATTCATCATGGGGATAGGCAGGGTACGAGCATTAACGCCACCCACATAACGGTACAGGGGTTGGCTGGTAAGCTGAGCGGCAGCATGGGCAACAGCTAACGAAACGCCTAGAATAGCATTGGCGCCAAGGTTAGCCTTATTTGGAGTGCCATCGAGCTTAATCATGGTTTCGTCGATAAGTTGCTGGTCAAGAACATTCATACCAACAATCTCATCGGCTATTATTGTGTTCACATTGTTAACCGCCTTGAGCACACCCTTACCAAGGTAACGACTCTTGTCGCCATCGCGAAGCTCAACGGCCTCATGAACGCCAGTTGAAGCACCACTTGGAACAGCAGCACGGCCAAAGTATCCACTCTCAGTAATCACATCCACCTCAATGGTTGGATTGCCCCTGGAATCGAGAATCTCACGGGCATGAACGCTTACAATTTGTCCCATAGTTTGTTGCAGTTTTAAGTAAAGTTAGATAAAAAAAGGGATTAAGCTAAAAGCTCATCCCTAAAGCAGTATTGTTAAACTGGTATTACTCAGCCTTTTCGTCAGTTGAAGCAGCATTTTCGCTATCCTGATTTTCCGATTTTGGTTCTTCAGCTATCACATTAGCGCTACCGGTTTCAGCTTTTTTAGCTTTTGAGCCACCCCTACGGGTCTTCTTGGCTGCGGGCTTAGCGACTTCCTTCACATAGGTAGTGTTGAAATCAACCAGTTCAATTATACACATATCGGCAGCATCACCGAGACGGGTACCGGTTTTAAGAATACGGGTATAACCGCCGGGGCGATCGCCAATTTTTTGAGCCACCTCGCGGAAAAGTTCAGATACAGCCTGCTTGTTTTGAAGGTAACTGAAAACTACACGGCGCTGATGTGTAGAATCGTCCTTGCTCCGGGTAATCAGTGGCTCAACATAAGAGCGTAAAGCTTTAGCTTTAGCTACAGTGGTGGTGATACGCTTGTGCAGTATCAACGACGATGCCATATTCGATAGCATTGCCTTACGGTGAGCGCTCTTACGGCCTAAATGGTTAAATTTTTTGTTATGTCTCATCGTAATTAATCCTTATCCAATTTATACTTTGATACATCCATGCCAAACGAGAGGTTCAGGCTATCGAGCAAGTCCTCAAGTTCGGTGAGCGATTTTTTACCGAAGTTACGGAACTTGAGAAGGTCGTTCTTGTTGTAACGAACCAGCTCGCCAAGGGTTTCCACATCGGCAGCCTTGAGGCAGTTCAATGCACGCACTGACAGGTCAAGGTCAACCAACTTTTGCTTGAGCAGCTGGCGCATGTGGAGAATTTCCTCATCGAATTCCTCAGATTCAAGCTTATCCTCGGTTTCCAAGGTTATCTTTTCATCGGAGAATAGCATGAAGTGGTAAATCAGAATCTTAGCAGCCTCCTTAAGCGCATCCTTCGGATGAATTGATCCATCGGTACTAATTTCGATGATAAGTTTTTCGTAGTCGGTTTTCTGCTCTACGCGGTAATTCTCAATAGAGTACTTCACATTACGGATAGGCGTGTGAATGGAGTCAATGGGTATGATGCCAAACTCAGCATCTTCAGGTTTGTTTTCCTCAGCGGGAACATACCCCCTAGCCTTACTGATGTTAACCTCAATCTCGATTTTAACATCAGGCTCCATGCGACAGATAACCAGTTCAGGGCTAAGCACCTTGAATCCTGAAAGGAAGTTAGAGAGGTAGCCAGCCTTGAACTCGTTCTGACCCGTAATTGTTATGGTAACCTTCTCGTTGTCAACACCGTCAACGATTCGTTTAAAGCGAACCTGCTTCAGGTTGAGAACTATCTCGGTTACGTCTTCCATTACACCGGGTATAGTTGAGAACTCGTGGTCCACACCACGTATTTTAATCCAGGTAATGGCATAACCTTCGAGCGAAGATAGCAGAATACGCCTTAACGCATTTCCCACCGTGATACCATAGCCTGGCTCAAGAGGACGAAACTCGAATTTACCGAAATTATCGGTAGATTCAAGCATGATAACCTTATCGGGTTTTTGGAATGCCAGTATTGCCATATGGTACAGGTTTTATTACTTAGAGTAAAGTTCAACAATTAATTGCTCCTTGATATTCTCAGGTATTTCCGAACGTTCAGGTACGTTCATGAATTTGCCCTCCATTTTATCGCTATTCCACTCCAACCAAGAGTACTTGGTATGGCGGTTTGACTGAAGCGAATCGGTAATGGCTTCGAGTGTTTTTGAGCGTTCACGAACGCCAACTACATCGCCAGGACGTAGCCTGTATGAGGGTATGTTTACAACCTTACCGTTTACAACAATGTGCTTGTGCAGTACAAACTGACGGGCAGCCGCGCGTGTGGGAGCAATGCCCAAACGGTAAACAACGTTATCGAGACGCGACTCGAGCAGCTGAAGTAGAATTTCACCGGTGATACCCTTGCTGCGTGCTGCTTGCTTAAAGAGGTTAGCAAACTGACGCTCAAGTAGCCCATAGGTGTACTTAGCTTTTTGTTTTTCGAGCAGCTGTATTCCGTACTCCGAAACCTTTTTGCGTTTCTTCATTAAGCCGTGAACCCCGGGAGGATAGTTCTTCTTCTCCAAGTACTTATCCGGCCCATAGATGGGCTCTCCGAATTTACGGGCAATCTTGGTTGTTGGTCCAGTATATCTTGCCATTATTTTGTAATTTTATTGATTCATACTAAAATGGTTATACCCTACGACGTTTAGGAGGGCGGCAGCCATTGTGTGGTAGCGGAGTAACATCAACAATCTCAGTTACCTCTATACCTGTTGAGTTGATGGTACGGATAGCCGATTCACGGCCAGCGCCGGGTCCTTTTACAAACACTTTTACCTTCCTTAAGCCCATATCGTAGGCTACTTTAGCACAATCGGCTGCAGCAGTTTGACCTGCATACGGAGTATTCTTCTTTGAACCCTTGAACCCCATTTTACCAGCTGACGACCATGAAATAACCTGGCCGGTGCTATTAGTCATAGTAACAATAATATTGTTAAACGATGAATGAATATGGGCTTGTCCTACCGGATCAACCTTAACTACTTTTTTCTTAGTTGCTGATTTCTTTGCCATAGCTTAATTACTATTTAGTAGCCTTCTTCTTGTTTGCAACAGTTTTTCTCTTTCCTTTACGTGTACGTGCGTTATTCTTGGTTGATTGACCTCTTACAGGTAAACCAAGACGATGACGAATACCTCTGTAGCAACCAATATCCATCAATCGCTTAATGCTGAACTGAACCATGGAACGCAGTTCACCTTCAACCTTATACCCTTCGTTCAGGATGTTACGGATGGCTGTTACATTTTCATCGGTCCAATCGGCTACTTTGGTATCGTAGCTTACTCCGGCTTTGTCCAGAATTTTACGGGCGCTGCTGCGGCCAATACCATAAACATAGGTAAGGGCTACCTCGCCTCTTTTGTTTTTCGGCAAATCTACACCTACTATACGTGCCATATTTTCACTTAATAATTAGTGTGCAAAATTAAACAAATTATCCTTGACGTTGCTTGAACTTAGGATTTTTTTTGTTAATCACATATAAGCGTCCCTTACGACGTACAATCTTGCACTCGTCGCTGCGCTTCTTTACTGATGCTCTTACTTTCATTGTATTGAAATTTTTTGGTTTACTTGTACCTAAAAGTAATACGTCCTTTAGTTAAATCGTAAGGCGACATTTCAACCTTTACCTTATCGCCAGGTAAAATTTTTATATAATACATACGCATCTTACCGGAGATATGGGCGGTAATAACATGTCCGTTATCGAGTTCTACCCTGAACATGGCGTTCGATAAGGCCTCAATAATAGTACCATCTTTCTCAATTGCAGTTTGCTTGGACATTCGCTCTTAAAAATTTAACTTAAACGTAAAACTTCATCAATATACTTGAAAGTTGAAAGCCTTTCGGCTTTATCCTTTCGAACAACAATGGCCAACTCAAAATGCGCCGAGGGTTTGCCGTCGCGGGTACGGATGGTCCAGCCATCCAGGTCTTGGTAAACGTGCTTTGTGCCAAGGTTAATCATTGGCTCAATGCAGATTGCCATACCATCGACAAGCTTAGGCCCGCGGCCTCGTGCTCCGTAGTTAGGGACTTCGGGTTTTTCATGCATATGGCGGCCTATGCCATGTCCAACCAATTCGCGGACTACAGAGTAGCCGTTTGACTCGGCATGCGATTGCACGGCGTAGGATATATCGCCAACCCTACCACCAGCTACTGCAGCCTCAATGCCCAGTTCCAGGCATTCGCGGGTAACCTTTAACAGCCGCTGCACTTCGGGCTTAACCTCACCCACCGAGAAGGTGTAGGCTGAGTCGCCATAAAACCCGTGCAAGAAGGTCCCGCAATCGACCGACACTATGTCGCCCGCACGGAGCTCATACGACGACGGAATACCATGCACCACTGCATCGTTGACCGAAATGCATAGCGTTGCTGGATAACCATTGTACCCCAAAAAACCTGGAACAGCACCATGATCCCTAATGAACTCCTCGGCTATTGAGTCGAGCTTTTGGGTGGTTACCCCTGGCTTAATGTGCTTGGCTACCTCGGCTAATGTGCGCGATACCAGATCGCTGTTTAGCCTAAGCAGCTCAACCTCATCGTTGGTTTTTGCTAAAAACATTATAAAGAACGTTTGGCAAAATTGCCGTATTACATACCGGAACGGCCCTTCAGCCTTCCCGATTTCATTAATCCATCGTAATGACGCATTAGCAGGTGACTCTCAATCTGCTGGAGTGTATCAAGAACCACACCAACCAGAATTAACAACGAAGTTCCGCCGAAGAAATGAGCAAACTGGTTGTTAATACCCAACTTGATTGCAAATGCCGGAAGAATAGCTATTATGGCAAGGAAGATTGAACCGGGTAGAGTGATTTTCGACATGATGGAGTCGAGGTACTCAACGGTTTTCTTGCCGGGTTTAACTCCGGGTATAAAACCGCCGTTCTTCTTCATATCCTCAGCCATCTGGTTGGGATTTATGATAATAGCGGTATAGAAGTAGGTAAATAAGATAATCAGCAGACCAAAGGTGAAATTGTAAAGGAATCCTGTGTAGCTAAAAGCAGCGGCAATTCCAGCTGTTGCATCAAAACGGGCAAACAGCATGGGGATGAACATCAGAGCCTGAGCAAAAATGATTGGCATTACACCGGCAGCGTTTACCTTAAGGGGTATATACTGGCGAATACCACCATACTGTTTATTCCCTACAATTCGTTTGGCATACTGTACAGGTATTTTCCGTGTTCCCTGGATGAGCAGGATTGAGAACATGAATACTGCAAAAAGTAGTACGAGCTCAATGAGCAGCATTACCAAACCACCGCCAAGTTCCTCGGCCTTTGAGAATAGCTCTGCAACAAAGGCAAAGGGTAAGCGGGCAATGATACCTATCATGATGATAAGCGATATACCGTTACCAATACCCTTATCGGTAATCTTTTCGCCAAGCCACATGATGAACATGGTACCACCGATCATAGTAATAGTAGCTGTTATGGTAAACCAGAAGTTGCTAAGCAGGAATGCTCCCTGGGGGAGTTGCACGTAAAGGTTTGTGATATAGGCAGGTCCCTGGAAAAGCAGGATACCTACTGTAAGTAATCGGGTAATCTGGTTAAGCTTATTTCTACCACTCTCGCCTTCTTTCTGTAACCTCTGGAAGTAGGGTACAGCAATTCCTAAAAGCTGAACCACGATAGATGCTGAGATGTATGGCATAATACCCAAGGCAAAAATGGAGGCATTAGCAAAGGCGCCACCTGAGAACATGTCGAGCAGGCCCATGATACCTTCCTTGGTTTGCTCCTGAAGAGCACCAAGTTGCGTTGGGTCCAGACCCGGTATCACTATAAAGCTACCAAGTCGATAAATCAGCAGAATACCAAGAGTATAGAGAATCCGCTTGCGCAGATCCTCTATCTTGTAAATATTCTTGAGGGTTTCGAAAAAGGCTTTCATTATTCACTATAGTTTTACTGCGGTTCCGTTAGCTGCTTCAATTGCTTCAATAGCTTTCTTTGAGAAAGCGTGGGCTTTAACCTCAAGCTTAGCGGTGAGGGCGCCCTTGGCAAGAATTTTAACCATGTCGTTGCGCGACACTAAACCGGCATTGATAAGGGTATCAATATCGATAGTGGTATAGCCATGCTTTTCGGCAAGGGCCTGCAACACTTCAAGGTTAATGGGTTTGTACTCAACGCGGAATGGGTTTTTAAAGCCAAACTTTGGTAGACGACGCTGTATAGGCATCTGACCACCCTCAAAGCCAAACTTGCGGGAGTAACCTGAGCGCGACTTAGCACCCTTGTGACCACGAGTGGCTGTGCCCCCATGTCCTGACCCTTCACCACGAGCTATTCGTTTCCTGTTGTGGGTAGAACCTTCAGCGGGTTTTAGTTTATCTAGTTTCATGACCTTACAATCGTTAGTTGTTATACCTATTGCTCTTCAATTCGCACAAGATGACGTACCTTAGCAATCATACCCATAACCTGTGGGGTAGCCTCTACCTCAACGGTATGATGCATACGGCGAATTCCCAGCGAACGAAGTGTTAAGCGTTGCCTTTCAGGGCGGCCAATAACGCTACGTATCTGTGTTACTTTAATCTTTGCCATAGTCATCAGTTTTTATCCGTTGAATACTTTTTTAAGGTCAACTCCACGCTGCTGAGCCACGGTGTGAGCATCACGCAGTTCAAGCAACGCCATAACGGTAGCTTTTACCAGGTTGTGAGGGTTCGAAGAACCCTTAGATTTAGCAAGTACGTCGGTTACACCAACGCTTTCAAGCACGGCACGCATAGCACCACCGGCCTTAACACCGGTACCGTGCGAAGCAGGTTTAATAAGCACCTTGGCACCACCAAACTTGGCTTCCTGTTCGTGGGGGATAGTACCCTTTAGTATTGGTACCTTAACCAGATTCTTTTTAGCATCCTCAATACCCTTGGCAATGGCAGCGGTTACTTCGCTAGCTTTACCTAAGCCGTACCCTACAACACCATTCTCATTACCTACTACAACAATGGCTGAAAAACTGAAAGTTCTACCCCCCTTGGTTACCTTGGTTACGCGCTGAATGCTAACCAGCCTGTCCTTAAGTTCAAGGTCGCTGGCTTTTACTCTTCGTATGTTGGTATTCTGTGACATCGTGCTTAGAATTTAAGTCCACCTTCTCTTGCGGCATCAGCTAAAGCATTAACGCGGCCATGGTATAGGTTACCACCACGGTCAAACACCACACTCTCAATACCCTTTGCCATGGCATTTTTAGCGGCAAGCTGTCCAACAAGTCGGGCTTGTTCGGTTTTAGTAATATTTTTTTTCTCTGCAATCTCTTTTGACATCGAAGAGGCCGATGCTAGTGTTACACCATTGATATCGTCAATAAACTGAACGTATATGTTGGTGTTGCTCCTGAAAACCGACATACGAGGTTTTTGAGCTGTTCCCGAAACTCTTTTGCGGATTCGTCTGCGAATGCGCAGTTTTCTTTCCAATTTACTTAAAGCCATATCTCTCTATCAGTTTAACGGGTTATACACTAGCCGACTTACCAGCTTTCTTACGTACAACTTCACCCACAAAGCGAATACCTTTACCTTTATATGGTTCAGGCTTACGTAGCGAGCGGATCTTAGCGGCAACCTGACCTAAGAGCTGCTTATCAATGCTCTTAAGAATGACCTTGGGGTTACCCTTTTTCTCGGTAATGGTTTCAACCTTAATTTCCTTGGGCAGTTCAAAGTAAATATCATGGGAGAAACCAAGGCTCATCTCCAGGATTTGGCCTTTGGCTTCGGCCTTGTAACCAACACCCACGAGTTCCTGCTGTATCACAAATCCTTGGGATACGCCAATCACCATGTTATTGATAAGAGCGCGGTATAGCCCATGTAGCGAACGGTGACGCTTATGATCAGTTGGTCTGGTGAGAACAACTTCATTTCCCTCTACCTTTACGGTGATATCCGGATCGACCTTTTGCTTTAGCTCTCCGAGAGGGCCTTTCACGCTTACCACGTTATCGGCGCTGATGTTAACGCTAACTCCTTGTGGTAAGTTTACAGGTTTTTTTCCTATTCTCGACATTATATTATTAATTATACTGGATTAGTAAACATAGCAAACCACTTCACCACCAATATTTTTGGCGCGAGCCTCCTTGTCGGTCATCAACCCCTGCGATGTGCTGATAATGGCAATACCTAGGCCATTTAACACGCGGGGAAGATCTTTTGCGTTGCTATAGCGACGCAAGCCGGGAGTACTAACGCGTTCCAGGTGCTTGATTGCACATGCCTTAGTCTCAGGATGATACTTAAGAGCGATTTTGATAATGCCCTGCTTGCCATCATCCTCAAATTTATAGTTTAGTATGTACCCCTTATCGAAAAGAATCTTAGTGATATCCTTCTTCATGTTCGAAGCGGGTACCTCAACAACCCGGTGACGAGCCATCACGGCGTTACGAATTCGGGTTAGGTAATCTGCAATTGGGTCGGTAATCATTGCTTCGTCTTATTATTATAATTCTACCAACTAGCTTTCTTAATACCAGGAATTAACCCTTTAGAGGCCATTTCGCGGAAGGTGATACGGCTAATTCCAAACTGGCGCATATACCCTCTGGGCCTTCCGGTTAACATGCAACGATTACGCAAACGGATGGGGTTTGAGTTACGGGGTAACTTCTGAAGCCCAACGTAATCGCCTTCCTCTTTGAGCCTGGCTCTCTTTTCGGCGTATTTTGCTACGAGTTTCGCACGGCGAACCTCACGCGCTTTCATTGACTCTTTTGCCATAGTCTATTCCTTTTTAGCATTTTTAAAAGGTAATCCAAACTCACGAAGAAGTGCATAAGCCTCCTCGTCGCTCTCCGAGGTGGTAACGAAAGTGATCTCAGCACCCAGAATCTTGCTCACCTTATCGATGTCAATTTCAGGGAAAATGATCTGCTCCTGAATGCCAAGGGTGTAGTTACCACGGCCGTCGAACTTGTCGTTAATTCCCTTAAAGTCACGGATTCGTGGTAGGGAAACGTTAATTAAACGCTCAAGGAACTCATACATTCTGTCGCGACGGAGAGTAACCTTAAGCCCAATGGGAACCCCCCTGCGGAGCTTAAAGTTCGAGATATCCTTACGCGAGTAGGTTTGAACTGCCTTTTGACCGGCAATCATGGTGAGTTCTACCTGTGCCTGCTCAATCAGTTTGCGATCGGCTACTGCTTGTCCTATCCCTTGGTTGATCACTATTTTCTCCAACCGGGGAACCTGCATCACGCTCTTGTAGTTGAACCGTTTCATGAGCGCGGGGACAATCTCCTCCCTATACTTTTTCTTTAGGGTTGGTACGTATTCCATTACTTAATCTCCTCTCCTGATTTTTTAGAGTAACGAACAAGTTTGCCTTGGTCGTTTAACCGACGACCGATGCGGGTTGGCTTGCCAGTGGCAGGGTCAACCAGCATTAGGTTTGAAATATGAATTGGGGCTTCCTTTTTGATAATTCCACCCTGAGGGTTCTTGGAATTGGGTTTGGTATGCCTCGATACCATGTTAGCGCCCTCAACAATAGCACGGTTCTTCTTAACGAGCACACTGAGCACGCGACCCTGGTGGCCTTTAGATTCACCGGAGATTACGTAAACCATATCTCCTTTCTTGATGTGTAACTTTGCCATAATTCTACAGTTATTGGGGTTTATAACACCTCAGGTGCAAGTGAAACAATTTTCATGAAGTTATCACGCAGTTCCCTGGCAACCGGGCCAAAGATACGAGTTCCACGAATTTCGCCCTGGTTGTTAAGCAGTACGCATGCGTTATCGTCAAAACGGATGTACGAGCCATCCGGACGGCGAATTTCCTTCCTGGTACGAACTACTACTGCCTTGGTAACGGTACCTTTCTTAATTTCACCGCCAGGTGTAGCACTCTTAACGGTAACCACTATCTTATCGCCTATACGGGCGTAGCGTTTACGAGTACCCCCCAGCACCCTGATGCAGAGCACTTCCTTGGCTCCGCTATTATCAGCTACTACTAGTCTGCTTTCCTGCTGTATCATGACTACTTAGCCTTTTCGATGATTTCAACTAACCTCCAGCGTTTAAGCTTGCTGAGAGGGCGAGTTTCCATGATGCGAACCAAATCGCCTACCTCGCATACATTATTCTCGTCGTGAGCGTAAAACTTGGTGGTTTTGTTTACAAACTTTCCGTAAATGGGATGCTTTACCTTACGTTTTACAGCAACAACAATTGACTTTTGCATCTTGTTGCTCACCACTACACCAATACGCTCCTTGCGGTTATTTCTCTTCACTTCGTTTACTTGTTCCATAGCTACAACGCATTACTTGTTTTGACTGAGCTTCCGCTGGTTCAGAACGGTTTGTAACCTGGCGATGTTCCTGCGGGTCTCTTTAATTTTCATTGGGTTATCCAAAGGAGATATGCTATGGTTCAACCTTAACTTAAGCAGGTTGGTTTTTTCCAGCTCAATACGCTCAAGAATCTCCTTATCGGTGAGCTCTCTTATTTCTGCTACTTTCATGGCTCAATTAGTTTGTAGGTTCAACAAAGTCCGGACGGACAACAAACTTAGTAGTAATCGGGAGCTTCTGAGCTGCCAGGCGCAATGCTTCCTTTGCAACTTCGTAGGGTACGCCGTCGCATTCAAACAGAATGCGGCCTGGAGTAACCGGAGCAACAAACCCCTCCGGAGCACCTTTACCTTTACCCATACGAACCTCGGCAGGTTTCTTGGTAATGGGCTTATCGGGGAAAATTCTGATCCAGATCTGACCTTCACGCTTCATATAACGGGTCACGGCCTGGCGGGCAGCTTCAATCTGACGGCTTGTGATCCAGCTCGACTCAAGGGCTTTAATTCCAAATGAACCGAATGCCAACTGGTTTCCGCGTTGGGCAATTCCTTTCATTTTTCCCTTTTGCTGCCTTCTGTATTTTGTTTTCTTTGGCTGTAACATTTCGCAAATGCTTTAGTGTTTATACACCTTACTATTTCTTTTTCTTGGCACGAGGACGAGCACCTCTAGGGGCTGGTTTTGCTTTTTTATCGCTTACGTTGGCAGCGCTTTTTGAACCAATATTAGGTGAAAGGTCGCGCTTACCGTAAACAATACCGTTGCAAATCCAGGTCTTAATACCAATAATGCCAACCTTGGTATGAGCCTCAGCTAGGGCGTAATCGATATCGGCACGGAAGGTGTGTAGTGGAATTCGTCCCTCCTTGTAGGTTTCAGAGCGAGCCATTTCAGCGCCACCCAAGCGGCCGGCAATTTGCACCTTGATACCCTCAGCACCCATCCTCATGGTTGAGGCAATGGCTGTTTTAATAGCCCTACGGTAAGAGATACGTCCTTCAATTTGGCGAGCAATGTTGTTACCTACGATAACAGCATCAATTTCGGGGCGCTTCACCTCAAAGATATTGATTTGAACATCCTTGTTGGTAATCTTACGTAGCTCCTCGCGTAGCTTATCCACTTCCTGTCCGCCCTTCCCAATAATGATACCTGGGCGAGCAGTATGTATGGTTACGGTTATCAGCTTCAGGGTACGCTCAATAACAATCTTTGCTAGGCTAGCCTTGGCAAGCCTAGCATTCAGGTAGTCGCGTATCTTACTATCCTCAACCAATTTCTGAGCGTATTTTTTACCTCCGTACCAGTTGGAATCCCATCCACGGATGATTCCTAAACGATTTGCTATTGGATTAACTTTCTGTCCCATGTAGCTGTTAGTTGTTTGATTCGTTATTAACTGCGCTATCAACCACAACGGTTACGTGGTTTGAGCGTTTACGGATGCGGTGAGCGCGTCCCTGTGGGGCTGTGCGAATACGTTTTAGCATTCTGCCCTGATCCACAAAAATCTCCTTGATGTAAAGGTTGGCATCCTCAATGCGTACGTTTTCGTTTTTGGCCTTCCAGTTGGCAACTGCTGAAAGGATTAACTTGTGTACATCCTTTGCGGCATCCTTACGGCTGAATTTAAGTATGTTGAGCGCTGTGTTTACGTCTTTACCGCGAACCAGGTCAACCACTAAGCGCATCTTACGGGGCGAAGACTGACAGTTGCGTAAGCGGGCAACTGCTTTATTTTTCCTCTCCGCTTTAAGCCTCTCGGCCATGTTATGTTTTCTTGCACCCATCTCTTTTTTCTTTTATCAATTCACTATTTTTTCTTATTACCTGCATGGCCACGGAAGGTGCGGGTGGGGGCAAACTCGCCCAGCTTATGCCCTACCATGTTTTCGGTAATGTACACAGGAATGAACTTATTCCCGTTGTGAACTGCTATGGTGTGTCCAACAAAATCGGGAGATATCATGGAAGCCCTTGACCAAGTCTTGATAACCGACTTCTTGTTGGATTCGTTCATTTGAATGACACGTTTCTCCAACTTGTAGTCAATAAAGGGACCTTTTTTAAGTGACCTACTCATAGTTACAGATTTTTACTAATTACTTTTTCCTGCGTTCAATGATGAACTTGCTGCTGTGTTTCTTCTTGGAACGAGTCTTATAGCCCTTAGCAGGAATACCCTTACGCGAGCGTGGGTGGCCTCCAGAGGCGCGTCCTTCACCACCACCCATGGGGTGATCAACAGGGTTCATGGCAACACCACGGGTACGGGGACGGCGACCTAACCAACGGCTACGGCCAGCTTTACCAGATTGTTCCAAAGCATGATCAGAGTTCGATACACTGCCAATTGTTGCTTTACACTCGTTAAGCACCATGCGGGTTTCGCCGCTAGGCAGCTTAATGATAGCGTATTTCCCCTCACGGGCAAGTAGTTGAGCATACGATCCGGCGCTACGTGCCATGCAAGCACCACGACCAGGGTATAGCTCAATGTTGTGGATAATGGTACCAAGGGGTATTTCGCCCAGGTATAGGGTATTACCCACCTCAGGAGCAACTCCACGACCCGACACGATGGTTTGGCCTACCTTAAGACCTGCAGGCGCAATAATGTAACGCTTCTCACCATCGGAGTACTCAACCAGCGCTATACGTGCAGTGCGGTTGGGATCGTACTCTATAGTCTTTACCACAGCCGGTTCATTCTCACGGTTACGCAGGAAATCGATTAATCTGTATCTGCGCTTGTGGCCTCCCCCTATATATCGCATGGTCCTTCGGCCTTGGTTGTTGCGACCACCAGTCTTTTTCAGGGGGAATAGTAACGACTTCTCAGGTTTGTTAGTGGTAATGTCATCGAACAAACCTATAATCTTGTGTCTCTGTCCTGGTGTAACAGGTTTTAGTTTCCGTACAGCCATCTTAGTTAAATGTTGCTATAAAAATCAATCTTATCTCCTTCCTTAAGCGTTACAATAGCTTTTTTGTAGCTATTGGTTCGACCCACCAGCATACCGGTACGGGTGTAACGGGTCTTTACTTTACCGGCATAACGCATGGTATTCACTGAGTCAACGGTTACTCCGTAAAACTCCTCTATTGCCTTCTTTATCTGTAACTTATTAGCTCTCTTATCCACGATAAAGCTGTATTGGTTTAGCTTATCGGCTAAGCGCTCCATCTTTTCAGTTACAACTGGTTTTATCAGTATATCCATGGCGCTTCCTTGTTATGATACCTTAAACATTTTGTTCAGAGCATCTACAGAACTCTCAGTTAACACCAACATGTTGGCATTTAAAATCTCATAAGTATTTACTGTTGAAGCAATTGCAGTTTTCTGCTTCTGTAAATTTCTGGACGACAAATATATATTTTTATTTATCTCGCCCAACAAGAAGAGGGTTTTTTTGTCGGCTACGTTCAGGTTCCTGCAGACGTTAACAAATTCCTTGGTTTTTGGAGTGTCAAAATTGAAATCTTCAATAACAAGCAAAGCATTTTCTTTAACCTTGTAAGCAAGAGCACTCTTACGAGCCAGCTGCTTAATCTTCTTGTTTAGCTTAAAGTTATAGTCGCGTGGAACGGGGCCAAAAATACGTCCACCACCACGGAACAAAGGCGACTTGATGCTACCTGCGCGAGCAGTACCAGTACCCTTTTGGCGTTTGAACTTGCGGGTACTGCCGGAAACCTCGTTACGCTGTTTGGATTTGTGCGTACCCTGACGACGGTTTGCTAGGATTTGCTTTACGTCGAGGTAAATGGCATGGTCGTTGGGTTCGATACCAAAAATCGAGTCTTCCAACTGAATGGTCCTGCCGGTTTCCTTTCCTTGTATGTTAAGTACCTTGATTTCCATTACTTCTCAATGATTATGTAAGAACCCTTTGCCCCTGGAATCGATCCTTTAACGAGTAAAAGATTGCTCTCAGGAATTACCTTTAGAACACGTAGGTTGATGATCTTCACCCTGTCTCCACCGGTACGTCCGGCCAAACGCTTGCCAGGGAGTACACGCGAAGGGAACGAAGATGCACCCATAGAACCCGGGTGGCGCTGGCGGTTATGCTGACCGTGGGTTCTTCCGCCCACTCCGCTAAAACCGTGGCGCTTTACAACACCCTGGAATCCTTTACCTTTGGTTATACCTACTACGTCAACCCAATTGTCGTTGGCAAAGAGATCAACGGTTACCACATCGCCAAGCTGTAAACCTTCCCAATCGCGGAATTCAACCAGTTTACGTTTGGGAGTTGTGTTGGCTTTTTTGAAATGGCCTAACATGGGCCTGCTGGTATGTTTCTCTTTCTTGTCATCATAGGCAAGCTGAATGGCTGTATAGCCATCGGTTTCAGCGCTTTTCACCTGTGTGACAACGCAAGGACCAGCCTCAATTACGGTGCAGGGGATATTCTTTCCATCCTCACCGAATACGGAAGTCATTCCGATTTTACGTCCAATTAATCCTTGTGGCATTGTCTTTCTAATTTACAATTCACACTCATACTTTAATCTCTACTTCGACTCCACTGGGAAGTTCGAGCTTCATCAGAGCATCGATAGTCTTCGCATTGGAGCTGTAGATATCGAGCAAACGCTTATAGGAGCTGAGTTCAAATTGCTCCCTCGACTTCTTGTTAACGAATGTTGAACGGTTAACCGTAAAAATCCGCTTATGTGTTGGAAGCGGAATTGGACCGCTCACCACAGCGCCTGTAGCCTTGACCGTTTTCACGATCTTTTCGGCCGACTTGTCAACCAGGTTGTGGTCGTACGATTTGAGTTTAATTCTAATCTTTTGGCTCATTGTACTTATCGGATAAAAGTAATTATTCAATTTCTGTTAGCTCTTTGCCCTTGGATTTCTCAATCACCTCCTTAGCAATGTTAGCAGGTACTTCGGCGTAGTGCGAGAACTCCATGGTTGAAGTGGCGCGTCCGGAGGTTAGTGTGCGGAGTACGGTTACGTATCCGAACATCTCGGCCAGGGGAACTCTAGCCTTAACCACGCGGGCGTTACCCTTCGATTCCATTCCGGCAATCTGGCCACGACGTTTGTTGAGGTCACCTATTACATCTCCCATGCTCTCCTCGGGGGTAACCACCTCAACATTCATAATAGGCTCAAGTAGTACCGGAGCGGCTTTTGGACCTGCTGCACGGAATCCGTAGCGGGCAGCAATTTCGAACGAGAGAGCATCGGAGTCAACCGGATGGAACGAACCATCTTTGAGCACCACCTTCATGCTTGGTATGGCATAGCCGGTGAGTACGCCGTTAGTCATGGCAAGTTCAAAGCCCTTTTGTACCGAGGGGATAAATTCACGGGGAATATTACCACCCTTCACCTCGTCAATAAACTGCAGTCCGGTAACACCTTCGTCGGCGGGACCAAGTTCAAAAATGATATCGGCGAACTTACCCTTACCACCGGTTTGCTTCTTGAACACCTCGCGGTGCGAAACGCTCCTGGTAAATGCCTCACGGTAAGCAACCTGTGGGGCACCCTGATTGATTTCAACGTTAAACTCGCGACGAAGGCGGTCAACAATGATCTCAAGGTGTAACTCACCCATTCCGCTAATAACGGTTTGACCACTATCGGGGTCGGTATTTACACGGAATGTTGGGTCTTCCTCCGATAGCTTGTTAAGAGCAACACCAAGTTTATCCAGATCCTTTTGGGTCTTGGGCTCAATGGCCAAACCAATTACAGGCTCAGGGAAAGTCATTGCCTCAAGGGCTATGGGTTTTTCCTCCAGGCAAAGGGTATCGCCTGTTCTAATGTCTTTGAAACCAACTGCTGCACAGATATCGCCAGCCTCGCAGAACTCAATCGGGTTCTGTTTGTTGGCATGCATCTGGTAAATACGGCTAATACGCTCCTTTTTGCTGGTGCGGGTGTTGAAAACGTAACTACCGCTGTCAATCTTTCCGGAGTAAACCCTAATGAAAGCCAAACGGCCTACAAAGGGGTCGGTAGCAATCTTAAATACTAAACCACAAAAAGGTTGATCGATGTACGGTTTACGAACCTCTTGGTTACCGGTGTTGGGATTTGTGCCAACCACATCGCCCTTTTCAAGGGGGCTTGGTAGGAAGGCGATAACCGCATCGAGCAGGTGTTGTATTCCCTTATTCTTGAACGACGATCCGCAAAGAACTGGAATAATCGACATGTCGATTGTAGCCTTACGGATGGTTTCAATAATCTCCTCCTTGGTAATGGAATTGGGGTCTTCAAAGAAACGCTCAAGGAGCTCATCGTTGTACGATGCAACTGCCTCAATAAGCTTGGCACGCCACTCGTCAACCTCGTCTTTCATGTTGTCAGGAACTGGTTCCAACCGGTAGTTGGTGGCTTTAAGCTTTTCGTCCTCAAAGAAAACTACGGCTTTATTTTCAATAAGATCGATAATGCCGTTAAAGTTATCTTCAGACCCTACAGGGAGTTGAACGGGAATTGGGTTTGCGCCCAATTTTTCCTTAATTTCCTGAACCACCCCAAGAAAATCGGCACCCACACGGTCCATCTTGTTAACATAGGCAATGCGGGGAACCCTGTACTTATCGGCCTGACGCCAAACGGTTTCGCTTTGGGGTTCAACACCACCCACAGCACAGAAAGTGGCAATAGCGCCATCGAGTACGCGGAGCGATCGCTCCACCTCAACGGTAAAGTCCACGTGTCCTGGGGTGTCGGTAATGTTTATTTGATACTGCTTGTTCTCGTAGTTCCAAAAAGTTGTAGTAGCGGCTGAAGTGATAGTGATACCACGCTCCTGCTCCTGCGCCATCCAGTCCATCGTTGCAGCCCCATCGTGTACCTCACCAATCCTGTGAGTTTTACCTGTATAAAACAGAATACGCTCGGTAGTTGTTGTTTTACCGGCGTCGATGTGGGCCATAATCCCAATATTCCGAGTATATTTTAAATCTCTGCTCATCTATCTTCTACCTTCCTCGTACTATTAGGTTTTAAAAACGGAAATGTGCAAAAGCTTTGTTGGCTTCAGCCATCTTATGCATATCCTCCTTGCGCTTGTAAGCTCCACCTTCCTGGTTGTAAGCGGCTATAATCTCAGCAGCAAGTTTTTCGCTCATACCCTTTCCTGCGCGTTTACGGGCATAAAGAATAAGGTTTTTCATGGATAGCGACTGCTTGCGCTCAGGCCGAACCTCGGTGGGAACCTGGAAAGTAGCACCACCCACCCTGCGGCTCTTAACCTCAACCTGCGGAGTTACGTTTTCAAGGGCAATCTTCCAGATTTCAAGGGGCGATTTTTCGCTGTCCTTCATTCTTTTACCTACAATATCGAGCGCATCGTAAAAGATATCGAAAGCGATACTTTTCTTACCCTCAAGCATCAGATTATTAACAAACTTTGTTACCATGACATCCCCAAATTTTGGGTCGGGTAAGATGATTCGTTTTTTTGGTTTTGCTTTTCTCATTGTTCAACCAATTCTGAGGTTAACTTTTTACTTTTTAGCAGCCTTATCTTTAGGCCTCTTGGCGCCGTACTTGGAACGGCCCTGTTTACGACCTTCAACTCCGGAAGCATCGAGTGTTCCGCGAATGAGGTGATAACGTACACCGGGCAAATCCTTTACCCTACCCCCGCGGATTAGCACTATGGAGTGCTCCTGCAAGTTGTGACCTTCACCAGGAATGTAGGCGTTAACCTCCTTACCGTTAGTAAGCCTAACCCTGGCAACCTTACGCATAGCCGAATTCGGCTTCTTAGGCGTAGTGGTGTACACACGTACACATACACCTCGTCTCTGGGGGCAAGCATCCAAGGCTGGAGCCTTGCTCTTGTCCACCAGTTTAGACCTTCCTTTTCTTACTAGTTGCTGAATTGTTGGCATAAATCCAATTTATTGTTATAGTTTAAATTTAAAAAATGGACTGCAAAGGTATTGATTTTTTTACAATTACAATAATGCAATTAAACTTTTTTGCTGTACATCAGCTTTTTTAACCGGTTTGAATTTTTGCGGGCGCAAAGGTATAACTTTTAACTAAAAAAACAAGCCTGATTCTTAGCAACTTGTAAAAAAACACCGATGCTATACCCTAAAATGTTTTACAACATAAGGATTTGGCAAATTTTATTAGTTGGAAACAAAATTTTACTATTTTTGGGGCTACCCAAAAAATGGGTAACCAGTCAAGGGAATTGGTTGTAAAGGGATATACCTTATTTTATATGAATACCCGCGACTGGGAAAATGAACTAACCTGATGTTAAACCAAAAATAAGCGTAAACCGCATGAAAACCTACCAAACCGAACAAATTAGGAATATCGCCTTACTGGGTAATACCGGCTCGGGCAAAACTTCACTGGCCGAGTCGATGATGTTTGAAGGTAAGGTAATTGAACGCAAGGGAACAATTGATGGGAAAAACACTATTTCCGATTACACTGAAATTGAACAGCAGAACCAAAGGTCAATTTTTTCCACCTTGCTATACACCGAATTCAACAACAGCAAGCTAAACATTATTGACACTCCGGGATCCGACGACTTTGTTGGTGCTGTTATTTCATCGATGTACCCAACCGACTTGCTGGTAATGGTCATTAATGCCCAGTACGGGGTAGAGGTTGGTACCGAAATTTTCAACCGTCACGCCAAGCGTCTTCACAAACCCATGATACTGGCCGTTAACCAGCTCGACCACGATAAGGCTAACTTTGATGCCACGCTCGACTCGCTGAAGCAAACTTTCGGGAACAAGGTTATCTTAACCCAGTACCCCGTTGATACTGGTGCTGCTTTCGATGGTTTTATCGATGTAATCACCATGAAACTATATAAGTTTAAGGGTGATACCGGTATCCGCGAGGAACTCCCCATTCCCGACAGCGAGATTGATAAAGCCACTGAACTCCGCAATGCGCTAATTGAGGCTGCAGCCGAGAACGACGAGTCGCTCATGGAAAAGTTCTTTGAGCAGGGCTCGCTCACTGAGGACGAGATGCGTTCAGGTCTTTCGAAGGGCATTACCAGTCGAAGCATTATGCCAGTTTTCTGCCTATCAGCAGCTAAGAACATTGGCACCAAGCGCCTTATGGATTTCATCATAAATGTTGGGCCCAATCCTACCCTCTCTCCGGTTCTTAAAAACAATAGCGATAAACCCATTACCTGCAACGCCAGCGCTCCAACCTCGCTTTTTATTTTCAAATCGACCGTTGAGCCGCACATTGGCGAAATCAGCTACTTCCGCGTGATGTCCGGTAAGGTAACTGAGGGTATGGACCTAACCAACGCCAACAACGCCACCAAGGAACGCCCAACGCAGCTATTTGTTGTAGCTGGCAAGAACCGTAACAAGGTTACCGAGCTGGTTGCAGGCGATATAGGCGCTACCGTTAAGCTGAAGAGTAGCAAGACCAACCATACCCTTTGCGGACCAGGTTTGGACTTCACCTTCGACCCCATGGAATTCCCCGATCCCAAGTTCCGCACCGCTGTTAAGCCAAAGAAAGAGGCCGAGGTTGAGAAGCTGGGTGAAGTGCTAAACCGTGCACACCAGGAAGACCCAACCATTCTGGTTGAGCATTCCAAAGAGTTAAAGCAGATTATCCTATCGGGTCAAGGAGAGTTCCATTTGAATATTCTAAAATGGCAGCTAACTAACCTTCATAAACTTGAAATTGAATACATTGCACCCCGTATCCCTTATCGCGAAACCATTACCAAGGTTGCCCAGGCCGATTACCGCCATAAAAAACAGTCGGGTGGTGCTGGTCAGTTTGGTGAGGTTCACCTGGTTATTGAGCCCTACGTTGAGGATGCCCCCGATCCCGTTAAGTACAAGGTTAACGGTAAAGAAATCAACCTCTCAATTAGGGCCAAGGAAGAAATTGATCTGGAATGGGGTGGAAAATTGGTGTTCTATAACTGCATAGTAGGTGGAGCAATTGACGCTCGCTTTATGCCTGCTATCCTCAAGGGTATCATGGAGAAGATGGAGGAAGGGCCACTTACCGGTTCGTACGCCCGCGATATACGCGTTGCCGTGTACGATGGCAAGATGCACCCGGTTGACTCCAACGAAATCTCGTTTAAGCTTGCCGGACGTAATGCCTTCAAAAACGCATTTAAGGAAGCAGGCCCAAAGATCATGGAACCCATTTACGACGTAGAGGTTCTTGTACCAGCCGACCGAATGGGCGATGTGATGAGCGACCTGCAGAACCGCCGCGCCATTATCATGGGCATGGGAAGCGTTAAGGGATTTGAGGTGATTAACGCCAAGGTTCCCCTGGCCGAACTAAACCGATACTCCACCGCCCTATCGTCGTTAACCAGCGGTAGAGCCACCTACACCATGAAGTTTGCCTCGTACGAGCAAGTCCCTTCCGATGTTCAGGAAAAACTCCTAAAGGCATACCAGGAACAGGAAGAGGAAGAATAGTCATACCTTATTCAGCAAAAGAGGGCAACCTATTGGGGTTAGCCCTCTTTATTTATACCTTTGTGGCAAACAAATAATACCATGAGAACAGCAGAAATTCACACATCGAAAGGGGTAATGAAGGTTCAGTTCTACGAGGAAGATGCCCCCAATACCGTTGCTAACTTTGTTAAGCTGTCCAATGAAGGCTTTTACGATGGGTTAGCCTTTCACCGGGTAATTCCAAACTTTGTGATACAGGGTGGATGCCCCTACTCCAAGGATATGAGCGACCCAAGGGTTGGCACAGGTGGACCTGGCTACAAAATCAACTGTGAGCTAACCGGCAACAACCAGTACCACGACCGTGGCGTACTTTCCATGGCACATGCTGGGCGTAATACAGGCGGGTCACAGTTCTTTATTTGCCATAACAGACAAAACACCAAGCACCTCGACCGCCAGCATACCTGCTTTGGCAAGGTTTACGAGGGCCTTGAGGTAATTGATGCTATCCGTGTTGGCGATAGGATTGAAAAGATTGTGATTGTTGAGGAATAAAGGGTGTGTTTAGTGTTTGGGGTTTCTCACTCCGTGAAATCGCAGCCCAACAATTCTGAGTCTTTTCTGATAGGTAAGGCTTAGGCTCTGCCATAATGTTTCCCCATTGCACTTCACTCTCCTTTCACGAGAAAGGGCTTGAGTGAGGTTGCTTTCCACAAACAATGATTTACGAACAACGGACAACGTCACTAGCCCCGTAAGGGCGTAATAGTTGTAACCCAATGGCTACCCATAATGTATTGCGATGCACGCAATACCTTTTCCAAAGAACAACCCTGAAACGTTGCATCGCAAATGTAAAGCATTGCAAAGAGCTATTTACACGTTCTTTCTTGTCTTGATACACGAAAGAACCAAAGAAGATTAAGGCTGAAAAGCCCGACCCGATGAGTGTCCCGTGGGGGGGGAACTGCCACGCGATACTATTCGCCACGCCTCCGGCGTTACTCATGTAGTATCGCTAACTAGACCCACCGCCACATTCCACCCCCGCCCCATTGCCGTGTCAGACTTTTCTGCCACTGCCTGCTTCTTACGCTCCATGCCTTCTTAGGGATATGGGTTAAGGTGAGGTTAAAAATGCGAGCGCGTCTGGGCGACGCGCTCGAGCAAGAGTGTTATAAACTATTTAAAATAATCACTAAACATAAAAACCAAACACTATATCCTGCCCTACTTCCCCCTGAACAGATGCAGGAACCCCTTGTAGGGGCCACGGGCAAAACGGCGATCGTCCCAGCCTCGGGCTTCGATAATGTAGTAGTAAACACCCTCGGCAGCATCTGAGCCAGAACTGGTTCGACCATCCCAGCCTTCCCATTCGTGGGGATTGCCGCTATAGGTATAGACCAACTTACCACTCCGACTGTAAATCCGTATGGTAAACGAACGGATTGAGCGAATGCTCTCATCGGTGTCGGAAAAACGGAAAAAATCGTTCTTACCGTCGCCGTTAGGCGAAAAAACATTGGGTATGGCATCGGCGCTTAAGCGCGATGAATCTACCTTAATATCAGTAATAACCGAATCGATACACCCCGAGATGGTATTAACCGAGTAATGGTAAACCTTATAGAATCCGGGAACCATTACCTTTTTATCGGGGAATGCCTCGTGGCGCTGTGCAATTAAAGAGCTATCGCGCCAAACGGTAATATCGAAAATGCTTTCGGGAGTAATCTTTCGGGTTGTTATACGCCAGTAAATGGAATCGCAATTCAGACTTTTGCTTTCAAGCCTCAGACCGAGCAGAGCCTCATAATTGGCATTGTCATCAAAATCGTTCCATACTCCCTCTTCGTCAACCTGGATTAGATTATCAGCCTTTGTAGCAATGGCATCAACTTCAGGCGTTGTTAGGGTTAGGGTTCTCCCAAAAGGATTTTGGATAGTAACGGTATAAGTGGAATTATAAAGAGGTGCAGGATTTTCAATAACCAACTTTAAAGTAGAAGGCGATGGCAAATCAATGCGGCTCTCCGAGGCCTGCCAGGAAACATTTGCAAAGTACTGCTGCCCGTAAGTATTCCGTTCCGGTTGATTAGAGCGTGAAAGGTCGTAGTAGGCAAAGCGGTCGTAGGCAACGTGGTACGATGAGGGGGTTGTAATTGGGTTAAGCTCAAGATACTGGCAACTATTGAATATGGCAATCTGATCGAGGGTAACATTATCAGTAAAAAGCCAACAGGTGAAGGTTTCGGTAGAATCGGCAATATCGGTAATTACCACTCTGTAGCCGCCCTCAGTTAGGTTAAATTGATTGCTTTGAGCAACGCTAACTTCCTCGGAAAACAGCTCAAACCGCAAGACAGGGTTTGGTACTAAAGCGTTATACCTATACCATTTAAAACTGGCAATATTCCCAGTAGTATGCCGGGCTCTAAGCGTGCCAAAATCGCCATAAAATACAAATATTGAATCCTGGTTAAGTGTATTGCTATACTGGGTAGGCAGGGTCATAGCTCTTCCCGGGGCGTTAAGTTGAGCCCGTGATGTAAAACCCACGCCCGCAAAAAAAATAATTAAAACTGATATTTTACTCCAAAATCTCATTAGCAGTTATAGGCAACTAAGCGCTGTTAGTTATTTAAACGTTAAAGGTGCAAATTTATGCGATAAGTTAATTTAATTTTACAGGGAAAGCACCTAATCAGTCCTGCGAACATTGGCACCAATAGCATTAAGTCGGCCATCAATATTCTCGTATCCGCGGTCAATCTGCTCGATGTTATGGATAACGCTCTTACCTTCGGCCGAAAGGGCAGCGATAAGCAAAGCAACTCCCGCCCTTATATCGGGTGAGGTCATAACGGTGGGGCGTAACTTCATCTTCCGGTCGTGCCCTATTACGGTTGCACGATGAGGGTCGCAAAGGATAATTTGTGCACCCATGTCGATAAGCTTATCCACAAAGAATAGTCGGCTCTCAAACATCTTTTGGTGAATTAGCACCGAACCTTTTGCCTGTGTGGCAACCACAAGAAAAACGCTGAGCAGGTCGGGCGTTAGACCGGGCCAAGGTGCATCGGCAATGGTCAGTATTGATCCGTCGATAAACGTATCTATCTCGTAGTGTTCCTGAGGTGGGATGTGAATGTCATCGTCGATTACCTCAAACTCAATTCCCATACGGCGGAACGAATCGGGTACAATCCCAAGGTTTGGGTACGATACATTGCGTATGGTGATATCGCTGGCCGTCAAGGCCGCAAGGCCTATGAAAGAGCCGATTTCAATCATATCGGGCAAAATGGTGTGGGTGCAACCGCCCAGGCTCTCCACGCCCTCAATGGTTAAAAGGTTTGAGCCGATGCCCGATATTTTTGCACCCATACTAACAAGCATCATGCTCAGTTGCTGAAGGTATGGCTCGCAGGCAGCGTTGTAAATGGTTGTAGTACCCGGCGTAAGCACGGCAGCCATAAGGATATTTGCCGTACCGGTAACCGAAGCCTCATCGAGCAACATATATGCCCCGCGCATATTTTTACCCTCAAGGGTAAAGAAATTCTCACGGGTATCGAAGTTAAACGATGCGCCTAATTTCTGAAATCCAAGGAAGTGAGTATCCAATCGTCGGCGGCCAATTTTATCGCCACCGGGTTTAGGGGCGTATGCCCTGCCATAACGAGCCAAGAGTGGTCCAACCACCATGATTGAACCGCGGATAGCCGCGGCCTTAACCTTAAAATCGGTTGTGGTGAGATACTCTACATCAACATTTTTGGCTGTAAAGGTGCACTCCGAGGAGCTGTGCCTCTGCACCTCAACCCCCATCCCATGAAGCAGTTCAATAAGCCTATTAACATCGCGGATGTTTGGTATATTCTTGATTGTTATAGGTTCGGGAGTTAGCAGCGTGGCGCAAATGACTTGCAGTGCCTCATTCTTTGCCCCCTGTGGGTGCAAATCGCCTTTTAGTGGCTTACCGCCATACACCTCGAATGTTGCCATGTAGATTATTTTTTAGCGCTTACGATGATGCCTGGAACGTTTACCGCTGTTAACCGGTTTAACCTCGCGCTTATCAATCAACTTTGAGCCGGGAGCCATAACCAGCCTGCCTTTGCTCAGATGCTCCATATCGCGAAATATATCATCATCGGTAACCGATTCCTTATTCCATGAGATATTGGCCTTTTTCATCTGGTTGGCAATAAGATGCTTGAAGGCTTCCTTTTCAGGACCCTCATCCATCTCAATAGCTTTCTCGATCATCAGTTCAATGATACGTCCGTAATACTTGAAATTAATGGGATGGCTTGGGTATGGAACTCTACGCGGTTTCTCATTGTATTTTTCCATATCGGGCCTTGGATAGGGCGAATCAATATCGAGATTAAAGTCGGACATGACAAAGAGGTGGTCCCAAAGCTTGTGGCGAAAATTGTTAACCGCTCTTAGCTGAGGATTAAGGTTGCCCATAATGGCAATAAGCGATTTGGCAAGTCGGTTACGTTCCTCCCTATCCTCAATGCTTGCTATGTGATCGACCATTTGCTGGATATGTCTTCCGTATTCCGGTAATCGCAGCCTTTTTCGTTGGGTATTGTAATCCATCGACAGAATTTTAAAAAGAAATATAAGTAAATATTAGAAATACACAACACATTAACTTATCACAAAGTTACACTAAAAAATTCATTTTAAGCAATGTTGGGAAAAAATAGCAACCAAGCCATTTTTATGAATTGAACCTAATGGTAAACGCCCAACAAAGGTTACGGTGGGAATAGCCTCGTTTAATTGCTGAACAGCGAAACCCCAAAAAGCAAGTTGAAATTTCCTTTAATCCCACACCCTTCCATTTTCAAAGAATTCAAACAGATACTCGTCCTGATACCTTGATATCATTCTTTTGCAAAATCACCAGATATATCTCCCTAAACGATTTCTTTTGATGATGCTGCTTTTGGTTTAGGATGTATTTCACAACAGCATCGAGTTGTGAACGCGAATGTGAGAATGCCCCATAACCCCTGTGCCTTCAAATCTAAATTTTGATAGATTCTCTTTTTTTGCCCATACATTGCTCAAGGTTTAAATGTGCTCCACCAAGTCGGGTATTAACTGGTTTACATTGTACCCAATAAAATTATTGATATGGAGGGGAATGCGGTTTATTGCAAGCATTTTATGCCCGTTGTTGTGAACAATTCCCGTTATATATTTTCCCAAATTTTTTTCCACGATCTTTTTATTAAAGCATCTCTGTTTTTTGGCGAAAAAACTAAATGAACGTATAATTGGGTATATGTGTTAGTTTTAGTTGTTTTTCTTCAAAGTTAACAATTTTAAGGTTTCGGCGCTACACCGCCTTAACTAAATTGTTTCACACAAGTTGTTTAAGGTTAGCAAATTTAAGTAATAAATTCTTTGAGCCCACCAAATTGAAGTTTACCAAGGCCTTTCGGTTAGGCCCTGCACCTTCAATCGACTCTACAACACCTTCGCCAAACTTTGCATGGTAAACAGCCATTCCCACTGTAATGGCCTCGGGCGAAATATCCCTGGTGTTTTTAGGGGTTGTTGGCACCTGCTGGTTAGGTTTGGTGTATGAGGAAACAGTTGATGCGGAAGACTGGCGGGTAATCCCACTGAAGTTTTGCCTCTTTAAGAATGACCTTTCGGCTATATTACCATGGTCGCCCTCGTTAAAGGGCACGTCAATATATTCCGAATCAATCTCCTTAATAAATCGGCTTGGGGTGCAATGCGTTGGTGATCCCCACCTATAGCGGGTTTGGGCATAGGTGATATATGCCCTTTTGGCCGCGCGGGTAAGCGCAACGTAGAACAGACGACGCTCCTCCTCCAAATCCTCAGGCGATTTAACATTTAAGGTTGAAGGGAAAAGGTTCTCCTCAAGTCCTGTAAGGAAAACGTAATCGAACTCCAGTCCCTTGGCGGAGTGAACGGTCATTACGCTAACGCGGTTGGTATCGCCATCCTTGTCGGTATCCTGGTCGGTAAGCAAGGCAACGTTCTCGAGGTAATCGACCAGGGTTACGGTTTCCTCCATGCCCTCCTCCTTGCGACTTTCAATAAACTCGCGAATACTGTTAAGCATCTCATCAATATTTTGCAGGCGCGATATTCCTTCCTGGCTCCTATCGGCTTTTAGGTCGGTGAGTAAACCTGAAGCATTAACTATGGCATACACAGCCTCGTAGGCATCCATTGTGTAAACCTTTTGCTGGAACGATACTATTAGGTTCCGGAACTCCTCAAGTTTTTTGGCAGCAGGCTGCTTAACGCCTCCGCTGTGCTTACCCAGTTCCCCAACGGTTTGCCAAAGGCTAAGACCCAACTGGTTGGCAAGAGCCTGAAGGTGCTCCATGGTTGTATCGCCTATTCCACGGGCAGGGTAATTCACCACCCTATTAAAGGCTTCATCATCGTTTGGGTTTACCGTTAAGCGGATGTAAGCTAACAGGTTCTTAATCTCCTTGCGCTGGTAAAACGAAAGGCTACCGTAAATGCGGTAAGGGATATTGCGCTTGCGCAGGGTTTCCTCAAAAATACGCGATTGGGCATTAGTTCGGTAAAGGATTGCGATGTCACTGTAGCTGCAATGTGCCTGATGCACCAGGCTCACAATTTCCGAAGCCACAAGGAAGCCCTCCTCCTGATCAGTAAATGCTTGGATCAGTTTGATCCTCTCTCCCACCTCATTGCTGGAGTAGGCCACCTTTGGAATTTGACGTTGATTTTTGGCAATTACGCTGTTTGCAGCGTTTACTATGGTTTGTGTGGATCGGTAGTTCTGTTCAAGTTTGAATAGTTTGTATTCCTTATAATCGTTCTGAAAATTTAGGATATTCTCAATCTTAGCGCCCCGGAACGAGTAAATACTTTGGGCATCGTCGCCCACCACACAAAGGTTACGATGGCTCTCCGAAAGCTTTTTTACAATCAGATACTGCGAAAAGTTAGTGTCCTGGTACTCATCAACCAGAATGTATCGGAATTTATTTTGATACTTAAGCAGCACATCGGGAAAATCGCGGAAAAGGATGTTGGTGTTGAGCAGGAGGTCGTCGAAATCCATGGCCGATGCCTTTTGGCAACGCTGGGAGTAAAGGGTGTAGATACGATGAAATTCTCCCTTGCGGGCATGAACATCCTGGAAAATGATGCTGGCGTTTTGGGCGTAAGCCTGCGGCGTTATTAAATTATTCTTGGCAATGGAAATGCGCGACAGAATCTCGCCGGGCTTGTAAACCTGTGTATCGAGTTTAAGCTCCTTAATGATTTGAGCAATCAGGTTTTTGGAATCGGTGGTATCGTAAATGGTAAAGTTTTTATCGTACCCCAGCTTTTCGGCCTCGTTGCGAAGTATTTTAGCAAAAATAGAGTGAAAGGTTCCCATCCAGAGCTTAGCGGCTGTCTCATGCCCTACAATACGGGCAATACGATCCTTCATCTCACGGGCAGCCTTATTGGTAAAGGTAAGAGCAAGAACCGACCAGGGCTTAACCCCCAAAGTAAGCAAATGAGCAATCCGATATGTTAAAACCCTTGTTTTGCCTGAGCCTGCCGACGCAATCACTAAACTTGGTCCTTCAATGCTTGTAACTGCCTCACGCTGAACCTCGCTTAACTCATCCAAATAGTTTGACATTCCGATACAAAAATTTACCACAAAAGTAGTTAATTTACAGTGTTCATTGTACTGAAGGGGGATGAGATTCAAAATTCAAAATTCAAGATTCAAGTAACTGGGCTGCAATGTAGGTTTCAAAGTTCAAAAGCCTACTCCTCTTTGGGGGTTCAGCAACCCTTTTACCTATCAACTAAAAATTTTATACCTTTAAGGTAGATTAAAAATTATGTGAAATGGAAAATGTTTTTCATTGGCGCTCAACTTTTACAGGGTTACTGTTTAACGGGAAACTAACCCATATACTAAATCCATGGCATATTGTTGTTGACACCAACCAAGAGACTATAACTATAAAAAAGCGCAATCCGTTCCTTATCGGGTTCGATGAGCAAATAGTATCGTTCAGGTATATCCGCAGCATAATAATTGATGAGCACCTGTTTGGTGCCGATATCCATGTAAAAGTATTGGGAGGAAGCGCCTCCGCTTACTGCATTTCCAAAAGCGGTGCAAGAAAAATTAAAAGCATTCTGCCGGAATACAATAACACAAAAAGGGAAAGGGGAATAATCTTTTCATAGAGCAGATATCTCCCTAAAAAACTTAAGTTTATTTTTTGATTTACTTTGGTGCTACATTTTTGTTGTAATTACCCCAAGTAATCTTTTATATGCAATCACAGAAAAAACATCAGGAATCTACAGTAGTGCTCATCCTAGTAATGTTCACCTCGTTTATTACTCCTTTTATTGGTTCGGCAATTAACCTGGCTTTGCCAAAGATTGGGCACGAATTTCAACTCAATGCGGTTACCATGAGCTGGGTAACCATGGCATTCCTTTTGTCGTCGGCGGTGTTTTTGGTGCCCATTGGCAAGCTGGCCGACAAATACGGCCGGAAAAGAATTTTTCTGACCGGTAACGTAATACTGGCCTTGGCATCGCTGCTGGCTATAATTGCGCCCAATGGCACAATGCTTATTGTATTTAGGGCCATACAGGGTATAGGAAGTTCCATGATGTTTGCCACTGGTACAGCGCTAATCACATCGGTTTTTCCGCCACATGAGAGGGGTAAAGCCATTGGAATGAATGTTACAGCGGTTTACGTTGGTCTTTCGGCAGCCCCTGTTCTTGGTGGTTTTCTTATCGATGCGCTGGGGTGGCGAAGCCTTTTTTTAATCCCTGCCCTCATGGGTATTCCTGCCGTGATTGCCGCAATGGTTACCATTAAAGGCGAATGGGCCGAAGCCAAAGGCGAAAAGTTCGATTTACAGGGCTCGATAGTATTTGTGCTATCGATGAGTACACTGATGTATGGCTTTTCAAAACTTCCAACACCGCCTGCAATCATCCTAACGGTTTCAGGACTTTTGGGCTTGGCTTTTTTTGTCCGATTGCAGCTAAAAGCAGTTTATCCGGTTTTCAATGTTTCGCTTTTCCAAACCAATAGATTGTTTGCCCTATCGAACCTGGCTGCGTTAATCAACTACGCCACCACTTTTGCTATCACCTTTGTGTTAAGCCTATACCTGCAATACATCAAGGGTTTGAGCCCCCGTGAGGCTGGCATATTGCTGGTTATTCAGCCACTGGTTATGGCTTCCATAGCATCACTATCGGGTAGGCTCTCGGACAAACACGATCCTCGCATTCTGGCATCGGCAGGAATGGCTGTAATTGCAGTGGGGTTGGCCTTACTGATCCCTATCGGCAGGGAAACAACGGTAACCTATATTGGAGTTGTACTGGGTTTACTGGGCCTTGGCTTTGGCTTATTTTCCTCGCCCAACACCAATGCCATAATGGGATCGGTTGACAAGCGCTACCTTGGACTTGCATCGGGAACGGTGGCTACCATGCGTTTGGTTGGTCAAATGCTAAGCATGGGCATTGCCACCATGGTAATACACATCTTCGTTGGAACAGGAACCATAAACCCATCAAACTATAAGCAATTTATACTTTCGGCCGGAACAACTTTTGCCATTTTTGTTGCCCTGAGCATCCTGGGTGTATGGGCATCGTTGGCAAGGGGTGAAAAAACCGAAAATACTCAGTAATTTAACTATGGGTTTTACCGGTCAGCCCAATCGCCATGTGCCTTAATCAATGCAATCAGCTCATCAATGGCTTGATCCTCAGGGATGTTCTTCTTTACAACCTCTTTCCCCTTGTAGAGGGTGATCCTACCCGGCCCTGCTCCTACATAGCCGTAATCGGCATCGGCCATCTCGCCAGGCCCGTTAACAATGCAACCCATTACCCCAATTTTTAAACCTTTCAGGTGCGAGGTTGCACTCCTAACCTTATGCAGCGTTTGCTGCAAACTGAAAAGCGTGCGTCCACAACCAGGGCAAGCAATATATTCAGTTTTGGTAACCCGGTTGCGGGCAGCCTGCAGTATGGCAAATGCCGTGTTTCGGACCACTTCAGGGGTATGGGCTGAAGTTCTAATCAAAACCCCATCGACCAACCCATCGATAAGCAGACCTCCTAAATCGGCAGCTGCTTTTAGCTGAAAATCTTCCTTATCGGTATCGGCATAATCACGCACAACAACCATTGGCGATTGAATACCATGCCTCATCAACTCAATCGCTGCTGCACGCTGCTCGGCAAATCCATTGGAGTTCTTGGTCGATAGCAACAAAACTACTTTCGGATTCGCCTTAATTGCCGATAGTAGGTTTTGGTTCAATAAATCGGCATAGGAAACATCCAACAAAACGCATTCCGATGGTTTTTGGCGAATATATTCGTCAACCTTCAATAAACGGAAATTGGAGGTATGCTCCGATATTATAGGCAAACCATTAAAGTTACTGTTGTAGTTAAGACCCGGGATAACAAAAAAGTCGGGGGCAATATCGTCCGACTGCCATTCCTTTTTGTCCGAGTTGAAAAGCCATCCCCATGCCTTGGCAATAGCCTCGGTAAATGCTCCCTCAATATAGGCAAACACCCGAGTTGGGTTTGATCCTCCAATGCCATTAACATCATGGGTTACTCGTCGGTTATACTCGTAAGGATTGTAAGGCAGGCTTTGAATGGGGTTTAAAACCGGTGAGGTTTGCCTGTTGCTAAAGTATTGAACCAGCTTCCTTGCAACCGGTATTTCGTTTTCCGGTTCCTCGGTTAGCGACACCCGAATGGTATCGCCAATGCCATCGGAAAGGAGCGCGCCAATTCCTACAGCCGATTTAATTCGGCCATCCTCGCCATCGCCAGCCTCGGTAACACCAAGGTGAAGCGGATAGCTCATGCCTTCGGCATTCATGGTAGCCACCAAGAGCCTTACAGCCTGCACCATTACTCGGGTATTGCTCGATTTCATGGATATTACCAGGCTGTTGAAGTTGTGTTTTTGAAAAATTCGAAGGAATTCCATAGCCGATTCCACCATTCCTGCGGGAGTATCGCCATAGCGGCTCATAATCCTGTCGGAAAGCGAACCGTGGTTAACGCCCACGCGAATTGCTACTTTACGATCTTTGCAAAGTTCAATTAGAGGGAGTAGATTTTGCTCAATCTTATCCAGCTCAGCGCTATATTCCTCATCGGTGTAAGTTACGTCCGCGAATTTTGCGCGAGGATCGGCATAGTTGCCGGGGTTGATTCGAACCTTTTCCACGTGCTTAGCGGCCTCAAGCGCAGCTGCAGGATTAAAGTGAACGTCGGCAACTATTGGAGTCCTATAGCCTCGTGCCATGAGCTCCTGCTTTATGTTTTGCAGATTGGCAGCCTGGCGTGTACCCTGAGTGGTAATGCGAACCAATTCGGCACCAGCCTCAATAGCCCTAATGCATTGCTCAACGGTTGCCTGCGTGTTGTTGGTATCGGTAGTGGTCATGGTCTGAACCCGTACAGGATTACCTCCGCCCAGCGGAGTGTTGCCAACCAAAACCTCGACGGTAATTCTGCGCTTAAACTCAACTATGCTGTCGATGTAACCCTTCATTGCAAATGGAATTATACTACAAAGTAAACACTTTTTATAGCATTACCCGGGTTGAAAAGTGATAGTTGAGCGTAATAAAATTGAACACTGACTACGCTGATTCATTGGATTTACACAG
>Ga0209614_1000252_pt1 | contig 49428 bp, 47 predicted proteins | sample BlaSprsedimmetaG_FD_185484 | JGI IMG/M metagenome (GOLD analysis project Ga0209614, IMG submission 185484) | Hot spring sediment bacterial and archeal communities from California, USA to study Microbial Dark Matter (Phase II) - Blank Spring... ...
TGACAAAAAACAAAAAATTTGAGTCTGCCTGAACCTTAAAAGCTGGAAACATTCCGGCGTGAAGACCAATTTTACCTTAAATCGAACAAAGAAAGCCTTGTAAAAATTTTGAATCGATCAATTCAGGTTGTAATCTCCAAAAAAACGCTGCCCATGGACGTGGGCCTATTTGATCACGCTTGTCAAGAAACAAAGCACCAATGAAAAAAGCAGCCCGGGCATTCTCGTGTTACGCCGGAAAGCGGGGCTTCCAAACAGGCGGCGTGGGGGATTCCCAGGCTCTGAACCGGCTTGCGCCGGGAATGTCAAAAAGGGCCAAAGCAAAGCATTGGACATCCCCCCAGGCCTTGAACCCATGCACACGCGAGCTGCCGGGAAACCCGCTGAAGCAAATCACCCTGCGGCGATACAGCTGAGAATGGTTGTTGAGCCGCAGGTCAGCCCCCGGCTGTTTTCTTTTCCGAGGCCTGAATCTTGGCCCAGGAATCACGCAGGGAAACAATCCGATTGAAGACCAGGGCTCCGGGCGTGCTGTCCACGGAATCCACGCTGTAATACCCGAGACGCTCGAATTGCCAGCGACTGCCGGATTCGGCCAAGGCCAGATGGGGTTCCACCAGACAGTTGGACAACACTTCCAGCGAATCGGGGTTGACGAATCCTCGAAAATCCTGTCCTTCCAGGGTTTCGTTGGGATTTTGCACGGTGAACAAGTGGTTGTAGGTGCGCACCTCGGCCGGTCGGGCCTGGGCAGCACTGACCCAGTGCAAGGTGGCCTTGACCTTGCGATTGTCAGGCGTGCCTCCGCCCCTGGAGGCCGGATCGTACACGCAGCGCAGCTCTACAATGCGTCCTTGCGCATCCTTGATCACGTCCCGACAGGTGATGTAATAGCCGTAACGCAACCGCACTTCCCGGCCCGGAGCCAAACGATAGAACTTCTTGGGCGGGTCTTCCATGAAATCATCTTGTTCAATGTACAGATCCCTGGAAAAGGGAATCATCCGGGTGCCCATATCCGCCTTTTCAGGATGCAGCGGCGCTTCCAATTCCTCGATCTGCCCTTCGGGATAATTGGTGATGACGACCTTTAACGGTCTAAGCACGGCCATCACCCTGGGGGCGCGGGCATTGAGGTCCTCACGGATGCAATGCTCCAGCAAGGCGATGTCCACCATGCTGTCGGCCCTGGCTACGCCAATCCGGTCACAGAAATCGCGAATGGCCTCAGGTGGAACGCCCCGGCGGCGCAGACCGGAGATGGTGGGCATGCGCGGGTCGTCCCAACCTGACACAATTTTGTCACGAACCAGTTGAATCAGCTTGCGCTTGCTGATCACGGTATAGCTCAGATTCAAGCGGGCAAATTCAATCTGCTCCGGATGACATGGGGTTTCCAGGGCATCCAATATCCAGTGGTACAAGGGGCGGTTGTTCTCGAATTCCAGGGTGCAGATGGAATGGGTGATTCCCTCGATGGAATCGGACAGGCAGTGGGCAAAATCATACATGGGGTAGATGCACCAGACATCCCCGGTGCGATGATGAGCCGCTTTTTTGATCCGGTATATCACCGGATCGCGCATGACCACATTGGAGGAGGCCATATCGATCTTGGCCCGCAGAACATGCTCGCCTTCCTCGAACTCTCCGGCGCGCATCCGGGCGAACAGGTCCAAGTTTTCGGCCACGCCGCGGTCGCGATAGGGACTGTCCTTGCCCGGTGTCGTGAGCGTTCCGCGGTATTCCCGGATCTGTTCCGCGTCCAAACTGCAGACATACGCCTTGCCCCGCCGGATCAATTCCACGGCATAGTCGTGCAGTTTGAGAAAATAGTCTGAAGCGTAAAACAGCTTGTCGTTCCAATCAAAACCCAGCCAGCGCACATCTCGCTGAATGGATTCCACATATTCCACTTCTTCCTTGATTGGATTGGTATCGTCAAAGCGCAGATGACAGGTCCCGTTGAATTCCCGGGCCAATCCAAAGTTGAGGCAAATGGACTTGGCGTGTCCGATATGCAGATAGCCGTTCGGCTCCGGAGGGAAACGGGTCACGACGCGGCCGTTGAACTTTCCCAGGCGAAGATCTTCTTCAATGATCGTCTTGATGAAATTCGAGGTGGCGGGAGGTGTTGTATTCATGAAAGATCCTTATGGGGTAGCCGAATCACGAAACTTGGATTGAACCAGTTCAATGACCCGCTCAAATTCCTGCAATGGAACGGCACCGCGCACGGCAATGCCGTTGATCAAAAACATGGGTGTGCCTTTAAATCCGAAACGCCTGGCTTCCTCCATGTCCTTTTCCAACAGGGCAACAAGTTCAGGGTTTTTGCGATCAGCGAAAAAACGTTGCTGGTTAACGCCTGATTTCTGGACAAAATCATTTAAAACCCGCTCATAATCCTTTTGGACATCCTTTTGTCGCTCATACAGCATGTCGTGCAAAACCCAAGCCGCTTTCGGATCCTGCAAGGCCGCGGCTTCAAAAGCCAAAGCCAGCTCCCTGGAAAGCGGATTCAAGGGCAAATGCTTGAAGACCAGGCGCACGGAATCGTCATCCTTGGCCATCAGTTCTTTAACCGTTGCCGCTGCCACGGAACAATACGGACATAAAAAATCCGAATACTCGACAATGGTCACGGGCGCATCAGGATTGCCGCGCATCGGTCTGCCGGGAAAAATTTCCGGGTCGCGCGGCGTGGCCATGTCAGCCTGTTCCTGTTTCCGTCGATCATGTTCTTGTCTCGCCAACACGGCCTGCTCTAAAATCTCCACGAATTCCAGAGGATGGTCGCGCAAAACATCCAGGATCAATGCCGGTTCGGCCTTGAGCATCTCACGAATTTGGGCATGAACATCCGCGTCCGCTCCCACGTTCCCGGACTGGACGCTGCACCAGAGGACCGATAAAATGAAAAAGCACAAAAGAACTCGTTTCATGGATGCCGCTCCCGGCCCGGCATGTGATTTTCCTGCCGCAATATTGCCACCTCATTGCTATTTCCAGCGTTCATGATTCTTTTCGCCTCACGATTGGGCAGTGTCTTTGAGCACCTGAGCAACCTTTTGGGCCAACTCCCGCATGGTGAAGGGCTTGTGCAGAAAGTTCAAACCCTCGTCCAGCACGCCGTGGCGTGCGATCACGTTTTTCGTGTATCCGGACATGAAAAGGCATTTCAATCCCGGCTCCAGGGCCTGAAGCCGGGCGGCCAAATCGCGGCCGTTCATCTCGGGCATGACCACGTCCGTGATCAACAGGTCAAGATGCTCGGAAAGGCTTTGGACCAACCGCACGGCCTCCCAGGGACTTTGCGCCGTAAGCACCGAGTATCCCAACTCCTCGAGGGTCTCTCTGGCAAAATCCAGCAGGGCGGGTTCATCCTCGACAATAAGCACTTTCGCGGTTCCGCCCTGCATCGTGGATTCCGCGAACGCGGGGGCAATCTCTGGATCACGCACAAACAGACGCGGCAGATAAATGCTGAACTCCGTCCCCTGGCCGGGTTTGCTGGAAACCGTAACCACGCCATGATTCTGCTTGACAATGCCGAACACCGTGGCCAGCCCCAGACCGGTGCCCTGACCCACGTCCTTGGTGGTGAAAAACGGTTCAAAAATCTGTTCCTGGGTTTCCATATCCATGCCGCAACCCGTGTCGCTTACCGTGAGCAAAACATACTCGCCGGCCGGCAAGTCTTCCTGCTTGAAGCGCATTGGTTTGTTGAGCGCGGTGTTGGCGGTTTGGATTGTCAGCACGCCGGCACCGGAAATGGCGTCCTGGGCGTTGACGACCAGGTTGATCAGCAGCTGATCAACCTGGGAGGGATCGATTTTCACCGGCCAAAGGCCATCCTCCGGTTGCCAACGAAGTTCGATGTTCTCGCCCACCAACCGCTCCAGCATTTTCAACATCCCCGTGATCGCTTCATTCAGGTTCAAGAATCTGGGAACAACGGTCTGCTTGCGGGCAAAGGCCAGGAGCTGGCTGACCAAATCCGCTGATCGTTGGGCCGCCTTTTCAATTTCCTGCAAGCGATGTTTCAAGGGATCTTCAGCGCTGATTTTCATCAAGGCCAACTGCGCTTGGCCGATGATCACGCCCAGCATGTTGTTGAAATCATGAGCCACCCCGCCGGCCAATCGCCCCACGGATTGCAGTTTCTGGGCCTGATGCAACTGCGTCTGCATGCGTTCTTTTTCCTCTTCGGCCATTCTCGCGGCAGTGATGTCGCGTATGAAACCGTCCAGGGAGGCCGGCCGGCCCTCCGCATCCTTGATCACCCGGGTGTTCATGGAGGCCAGGATATACGTTCCATTCTTACGGCGCACACGCACCTCGTAATCCTTGACCGAACCTTTTTCCAGCAAGGTCCGTGTGTACGCCTCCCTGTCCCTGGGATCGACATACAGCTGGGCGCTGATATTCGAGACGGAAGAGATAATTTCTTCGGGCGAAGCATACCCCAGTATTTCGGCATAGGCTTGATTCACGTCCAAAAACCGTCCGTCCAGGGTACTGCGAAAAATGGCCACCGGAGAACGCTCGAATATGTCCCTGTATTTGAACTCCGCCTGCATCAAGGCGGTTTCCAGCTCTTGGCGGCCGGCAATGGAATGAAGCACGGCCACGTAGTGACCCACGCGATGGGTCTGGTCTTGAATGGCGTTCACGGAAAGCCAGACAAAAAAATCCCCGTGCTCTTTATCACGCCCTCGGATCTCGCCCTTGAATCGGCCGTGCAAGGCGATTTCCCGCATAATGGTCCGGAATTGGCGTCGCGTGCCAGTCCGGGATAAAATCGTGCGCACATGCCTTCCGATCAGGGTCTCGGGAGGGCGTTTGACCAGGGTCTGAACAGCAGGGTTGGCTTCCAGGATCCGTCCGGTTGCATCAATGACGAGCATGCCCTCCAGGGAACTGTAAAAGGCCTGGGAAAGCAGTTCCTGGCGGACCTGCACCGCCCGACGAACCTCGACTTCCTCCTGCAAGGCCTGGTTCTTCACGCGCAACAACTGGTACAGTTCAAGCCCTTCCAGCAAGGCCGCTGCGCTTTGACACAAAATGTTCACCAAGGGCAACGTCCCGTCAGGCAACCCGTACGATCCCTGAAGATGAGCCAAAAGGAGGCCGCGGACCCGAGCCGGGGTGGCCAAGACCTGCACCATGTGCCGAAATTGCGGGGCGGATCCCGCGGCCATGACCGGACGTTCGCCGTTCACGGCAAGGGCGATGATCCCCTCCCGGGTCAGCTGCTCGAATTCCCTTTCCATGAAATCGCGCCGGTCTGCAGGATCGCACCAGCCCAGTTGGAAGTCCGACGTGGTCTCGTCCACCAGCCACAAGGCCGCGGCCTGGAACGGAGCCAGATCCATGACCCTTCGGGCCGTGTCCTGCAACACGGCGATCGGTCCTTGGAAGCTGCCGGGAGATTGGCGAAACCCGCCGGATTTGGCGGCGGACTCCAGGGCGTCCAGCATTTTCAGCCGGAGGTCCTCCAAATGCTCCAGGCGGGACAACACGACGGCGGGATGTTTGTTCTTGGAACCCATCATCAACTCACCGCAAAGACGCGCATCAGATCACGCAGCTGATTATCCGTCTGGGCAGCCACTGTAGACAAAACGCTGACCGGCAGGCCGATGTGATCCCATGTCTTCAAACACAAAGGCGGCACGCGGCGCAGGCCGGAATGGCCGAAACCAAGAGCATGGGCAATGACGTCGGCCAGATGTACCAGTTTGGCTTCATCCGTTGCCTCTGAGCGAAAGGAGGCGTGATGACAGGCGACGCTGTTCTGGATCACCTGGGGGATGCGCCATTTGCGCAGCAGCAGAGAGCCGAGCTCAGCGTGCGTAAAGCCCCAGGACGCTCGCTCCAACTCGTGCATGGGCTCGGACGAAGACAGGGCCAGGGTCATCAGGGCACGGGCCTGCTGCAGGTGATTCTTGTAGATGACCAGACGACCGAGGTCGTGCAGGAGGCCGGCGATAAACAGCCGTTCCCTGATGGGTATCCTGCGATGCACGCCAAGCAGCCTGGAAATGACCCCCACGGCAATGCTGTGTTCCCAAAAAGCGCGCATGTCCACGAGTCCAGAGGGAATCCCCTTGAAATGAGAGATCACGGAAACCCCAACAGCCAGATTGGCGATCTGGACCGTGCCGACAATGGCCGCGGCCCGAGCCAGGGTGTCCACCTTGTTCTCGAAACTGTAAAAGGCGCTGTTCACCAAGCGAAGCAGTCTGGAGGCCAGGCTCGGGTCCTTGCCGATGATTTCGGCAAGATGCGCGGCCGAGATCTTGGGATTTCCGGAGGCTTCCACAATTTCGTGAAAGATGTCCGGATGGCAGGCCAAGGAAGGCTCGCGGAGAAGCATCTCCTCGCAACTGAGCACACGTCCGCTTAAGGGGGCGGATGTTTCTTGTTCCAAAGAGATGGAAAGAAAAGGCCCGATGAATCGCTCGCGCAAGAGGTCCTGCTCCATGCCTGCCGCGGCCAGGGCGTTGAGCCGGTGGACAAACAAATCCATCAGTCGCCGCATTGGCTGGACCTTCCCGTCATGGTTGGCAAAACGCCAGGCAAGGATTTCCTGGAACAAATCGCGCAACGCCGGGTCGGCACTGTCCAGGACGTTCTTATCAGGCTGATCAATGACGCCTTCAATGTCCGCTTCGGAGATTCCCCAAATCCGGGCCATGCGCAGATGCTTGGCCTCGATGGCCGCTTGACGGGGCAGCAGCAGACGCCCCTGACTGGTGCGCAGGTCCGAGGCCAGAATCATTCCGGGCTGGATGTCTTCCAAGGCGAGAATACCCATTGATTCTTAATTCCTCAGTTTCGTTTCGAATTGACCACCAGGCATCCGAAACAAGCAAGTCGATTCCTGGGTGTGGTCCCTCGAGGCCACCTCAAAATGGCCCGGCGACAAAGGTGATCTTTACGACACGGCGCCAAGGGATGCAACCGAGAAGGAACCGGGAACATTCCAGTTCTTTCTCGATGCGTTTGCGGGGAATCGGCCGTTTTCGGCTGTAAAACAATCGATGCAAGGCGTAGATGCGTTGGGCGCGATTCATGGGGCAGTGTCCGATCACTTCTTGTCGGCAGCTTCACGTTCCCAGGCGGCCAAACCTTCCAAAAGCAGGAAAACGCTCTCCAAAACAGGCGCTGGAATTTGTTCAAAGGCTTCAAGAAGCGATCCATCATCGGAAGCAGAGGAGGTTATTTGTCGTGGGGTTTGCCTGTGCGTCTTCTGATACGATTTTTCTTTTTCAAAAGACATGTCGGTCCACCTTTTTTATCGGAGAAAGCAGTCCTCATTCAATCCGGCCTGAAACTTCATTCGTTGCAACATCCCGGCCAATTCACGACAATGCATCTCGACTCGCGGAATGATGACGGCCAACTCATTGGTGGAAAAACCGTCCAGGATGCCGGCATGTCCCTCCAGCAGCTCCTGGTGGGTAAAGGACGAAAGCACCCGGGACAATATCCGCAGGGGCGTCTCGCCCCCCCCTCTTTCCGCAACAGTGGCGAAAAAACCGGTGACTGCGGCAGCCAGGAAATTTTTGTCCAACCAGACCCACTCCCCCACTCCATCCACCCGGTCCAGGCGCATACGCAATGCCAGGTCAAGGAAAAAGGCGAACAACGAGGCAAGCGAATTGTCCGGGATGTAGGGATCGTGTCCCCGGGCAGTGGAAAGCTGGACATCCACGCCGTGATCGTCCATGCGCACGATGAAATCACCTGCCGCATGGCTCCAGGGATGGATACAGGCCCCGGATTGCGTATCCACATACAGCGTCAGTATCCGAGAAGCCTGAAAAAACACCTGCCCGGCCAAATCATCCGGGATGTGACGAACGCCCAGGTCATGATCCCATAAGCTCAACCCTCCCTGTGCATCCACGTGGAATTCATGGAAATTGGAAAACCAGGAGGCCAGGAGAAACGTCATCCCACGATGTTCAAGCAGCCCTAGATTACGGGGCAGATACGGATGATCGTAGGAATCATGCAGTGCATGCAACACGCAAGCTTCCCGGTGCAACGCATTTTGCCCTGCCCCGGATATGGCCACGAGCAGGGCATACCTGGAGCTTGTCCCTCCAGACCAGATCAGCTCCAGGCTGGCCGGATGGTACAAGGCTCCATGTTTTTCAGCCCGGACATGGAGTTGCGCAGGCAATGACGCTTGACCGCTTTTCTGGGCAAGGCCTTGCAATACCCTGCAATTGTCCTGAACCAATACACTGAAAATGGCTGAAAAATAGGCGCCGTAAGTGGTCTGCGACGGACATCCTTCAAGCTTTACTTGAAATTCTTCACTGGACAACGCCAGGTCCCCTTGCGGGGAAGCAACGGAGAACAAGAATTTCGGGATGCAAGGGTGTGCGTTGCCCAAGAAACACCAATGTTCAGCTTCTGCCCTGGGCACGTTGCAACAGAACCATATCCGCCAGGGTCAGGCAAACCATGGCCTTGAGCACGGGGACGATTCTGGGAATGGCGCAGATATCGTGGCGGCCGCCGATGATCACCTCCACCTCTTGACCCTGATAATTCACGGTACGTTGCGGCTTGGCAATGGATGGAATGGGCTTGATAGCCGCCCTGACCAGCAAAGGTTGGCCTGTGCTGACGCCGCCAAGAATGCCGCCGGCATTGTTGGAGACAAATCCATCAGTCAGGATGGGATCGTTGTTTTCGCTGCCTGAAAGCCTGGCGGCATGGACTCCAGCCCCTATTTCCACGGCTTTGACCGCACCCACGCCCATCAAGGCATAGGCCAATCGAGCATCCAGCTTGTCCAGCACGGGTTCACCCAGCCCCGGCGGTACACCCAGGGCTTGGATCTCCACAATCCCACCAAGACTGTCGCCCTGAGCTCGAAGTTCCTGGATGCGTTCTTCCCACAACAGGACCATGTCCGGATGAACAGCAAAAAAAGGTCGCTGGGCAAGTCCATTTAAGTTCAAGGGGAACGTGGCGGCAACGCCCCCCAGTTCCACGGTGTAGGCATACACCGTGATCCCCAGGGTGCGCAGGAATTCCTGAGCCACGGCCCCGCCAACAACCCGACTGACTGTCTCCCGACCCGAGGCCCTCCCCCCGCCGCGATGGTCCCGTACGCCGTACTTGGCTTGGTAGGTGAAATCTGCGTGTCCGGGCCGGAAGACTTGTTCCAAATGGCTGTAATCCCGGCTGCGTTGGTCCTGGTTGAAAATCACGAAACCGATGGACGTCCCGGTGGTCTGCCCTTTGAAAATTCCTGAAAGCAAACGCACCTGGTCGGGTTCCTTGCGCGAAGAGCTGCCAGAACCATGACCGGGCCTGCGCCGATCCAGTTCGCCCTGAATCACTGCCTCATCCAGAATAATGCCGGCCGGACAACCGTCCACTATCCCGCCCAATGCCGGGCCGTGGGATTCCCCAAAGGTAGTCAAGCAGAACAAGCGTCCAAAGGTGTTGCCGCTCATAAAACCTCCTTTTATGCGGCAGGCCCCGTTGATGCAGCGTGCTTGATCACGGAAGCGCGCTCCTGGCCGGTTGGCAAATCAGCATCCGTGGCATGCACGGGCACATCATAAACAAGCACGGCCCGCGCATCCTGGGGCGTGTATTCAGGAACGATTTCCTGAAGAACGTTCTTGATCATCGCAACATCGTGGCGCAAAGATGCTTTTTCAAGTCGCGTGATCCACAGATGCAATTGATTGAGTCGAATACTCCGGTCAGGTTGGGAAACTGCGCCGGCTTCTTCCTTGAGCACCATGATTTTTTCATGGCTGGTGGCGAACACTCCCTCGTCCTCGGTGATCAATTCTTCGAAAAGCTTCTCCCCTTCCCTGAGGCCGGTAATGACAATGGGGATATCCACGTCCGGCTCCTTGCCCGACAGACGGATCAGGTCTCGGGCCATGTCCAGGATTTTCACCGGCGTCCCCATGTCCAGGACGAAAATTTCTCCGCCCTTGCCCAGAGCCGCGCTTTGCAAAATCAATTGCACTGATTCGGGAATGGTCATGAAGTAGCGGATCATGTCCGGGTGGGTCACGGTCACCGGGCCGCCCAGTTCGATCTGTCTCCGAAACAGCGGGATGACCGATCCAGAGGAACCGACCACGTTGCCGAAACGCACGGCCATAAACTTGGTTTTCCCGTTTTGCATCCTCCGGAGCAACAATTCGGCCACCCGCTTGCTGGCGCCCATGACATTGGTGGGTCGCACGGCCTTGTCCGTGGAAACCAGCACGAAGTGATGTGTTTCATAAGCCAGGGCCTTTTCCATAATCACCCTGCTGCCGACAATGTTTGTGAACACGGCCTGCCAAGGGTTTTTTTCCAGCATGGGGACATGCTTGTAGGCAGCCGCATGAAAGACCACCTCCGGCTTGTATTCTGCGAAAACATCCTCCAACAGTTCCGCATCCTGTACTTGTCCCAACACCGGAACATACGCGAAGAAATGCTGCTCATGCTGCAATTCCATCTGGATGGAATACAAATTGGTTTCGCTGGCATCCAAAAGAATCAGCAGCTGCGGGCCGTAGCGAATGATCTGTCGGCAAAGCTCCGAGCCGATGGACCCGCCGCAGCCGGACACCAGAACCACCTTGTCCGCCAAAATCCCCCGTATTCCTTCGTCGTCAAGGGCCACGGCGGGTCGGCCCAGGAGATCCTGGAAATTGACCTCCCGCAAAGAACGCACGCTGACCTTGCCATCAATGATCTCGCCGATTACCGGCAAGGTCTTGAAGGGAATGTTCACTTCCTTGCACAATTCCACAATCGTGCGCATTCGTGAACCGCTGACCGACGGCAGGGCCAGCAGGATTTCATCCGGCTGCACTTTTTGAGCGACATAGGGCAGCATGGCAATTTCCGCCAACACCGGAACCCCGTGCAGGGTCCGGCCGCGCTTGCCCGGATCGTCATCCAAAAAACCCACCACGTAGTGATCCAAACCAGGATTTTCCAGGATTTCCCGGAGAATTTTTTCGCCCGCGTCTCCTGCTCCGATGATAAGCACCCGTTTGCCCTTGGGCGTGCGCCGCAACGGAACGCACCAGGGGAAATTGCGAATGCTCCCCTGCATGGTATAGCCTGAGCGAATGACCATGCGCAGACCTCCGGTGAAAAGCATGGTGAACGCGGCATCCAGGACAAAAACCGTGCGCGGAAAACCCTCCAGACGGTTCCAGGTGAACATGATTCCCACCAGCACCAGACTGCTGACCAGACATGCCTGGGCGATCTGCCAGAGGTCGCTCAATCCAGTATAACGCCACATCCCCCGGTACAAACCGAACACGAAAAATAAAAGCAGCTTCAAGGGAACCGCTGCCAGAGCGAGTTGAACGATTTGCTCGCGGTACAAGGGCGGTACGTTGAAATCAAAACGAATCAGATATCCCAGGACAATGGCCGCGGAAAAAAGCACGGCGTCCGTGAGCAGCATCAAATAAAGTTTGGGATTCTTGAATTGAACGAACATGAAGGGAAGACGGTTTGACCTTCAAAAAACTGGTGGTTGTGGAAAAAAGACCGAAACAAAGCAAATTACAGCCGCGTTGCCCAAAGGGCGTCCAAGCGTGCCTGGGACGTCAATTGCCTCAAACGAAAAATCAAAAGACTCAGCCAGAGCAGCCCCATGGCTGCCAGGGAAATGCCCATCGTCTGCCACATTTCCGGTTCCATGCCCCCTCCTGTTGCGGAAACCACCGAGGGGTGGATGCTCCGCCACAGCCTGGTGGAAAGAAAGACCAGGGGGATATCCACAAAGGCCACGATTCCCAAAACCGCGCACAACATACGGCGTCTGTTCAAAGGCAGCGGAGAGGAACGCAGGACAATATAGCCCATGTATACGAACCACATGATCAGGGTCGTGGTCAGCCTGGGATCCCATGTCCACCATACATTCCAGGCCGGACGAGCCCAAAGCGATCCTGTAATCAAGGCCAACCCGCTGAAAAAAATTCCGATTTCCGCCGCTGATCCGGCCAGATGATCCCAGAAATCCCTTTTGCGCCAGAGTACGCCTATACTGCCCACAAAAACCATGAAAAAGCTGATCAAGGCCCACCAGGCAAGCGGGAGGTGCAGATAAAACACCTTTTGCACAAGCCCCATGGTCGTTTCCACGGGGGCGTATAGCCAGATGGCCCAGTGGGTCGCGACGAGCGACATCCCGGCAACAAGGACCAGAACAGCGAGAGGAAATGATGTTTTTTTCAATGGTCAGTCTATCCTTCCCGGAAGACCAGGGGGAACAGGATCAGAGCAACGGCGCTGAACAGGGCGTCAAAAGCCAGCACCAAGGTCAACCACTGGTGCTGTTCCGCAAGCCCTTCTCCGGAAAACAGAGCGCCGCACAACTTCACTCCACCCAGAAGCAGGGGCACGAGCAAGGGAAAAAGGATCACGCTGAGCAGTGATTCCCTGGCTGCCTGGCCTTGGCTCAAAGCGCCCAGCAGGGAACCCATAACAACTAAACCAATGTCCACGGCAAGCACAAGCCCCAACCCGCAGAGCCACTGGCCATGCAGGCTTTGCCCCAAAAAAACAATCAGCCCGAGAACAAATACCACTTGGGCCAGAAACAATAAAATTGCACCGGCCAAGGCCTTGCTGGCGAAGACGGCGACCGGGGAAATGGGCGCCATGAGCAGGCCCAAGCGGACATTGTTGGGTTCCTCAAAGTGGTACAGGGCGTTGAACAACAGGACCAAGCCAAAGGCGGAAGCCAGCCAGAACAGGGCCGCAGCGGACTGTCCGGTCATGGTTTCCCCAATGGGCAGGGACAGGCTGAACACAAAGATGATCAAGAGCCCCAAAAGAATCGTCTGGACCAATCCCAATCCCAAACCGAGCATAAGTTTCAAGTCCTTGAACGTCAAAACCTGAATACTAAGCATGACTGCCCCATTGGCCATATTCTGATACTGCGCCCAGATAGGCCATGCGCTTGGCTTCCAGAACCAGAACCCGGTCAGCCATTTTCCGATCCCGGAAACCGTCATGACTGACCCAGACCACTCCGGCCCCTCTCGCCTTGGCTTGCAGGATCTCCTGCTCCAAAATTCTTCGTGAGTCTGTGTCAAGTCCTGTTGCGGGCTCGTCCAGCAGAAGCAGTTTCGGATTGATCAACAGCACCCGGGCCAGGCTGAGGCGCTGGGCCATGCCCCGGGAAAAGGTTCCGGCCCGTTCCAGGGCCGCGGCCTTGAGCCCGACGCGGTCCAGCAAGGGAAGGACGACTTGTCCATCGACACGCAGTCCATGCAACCGGCCCCAGAAGACCAGGTTGTCCGCGGCCGTGAGAAAGGGATAGATAAAGGTTCCATGGCCCAAATAGCCGGTTTTTCCTGTTGTCAGGAAAGAATGCACCGTGCCCGCGACAGGAATCAACAGCCCGGCCATGATCTGCAGCAAGGTGGACTTGCCGGCTCCGTTCGGGCCTATGATCAGCAGAATTTCTCCCGGTCTGATGTCCAAAGAGATCTGACGAAAAACAGGTCGCGGACCAAAAAAATGGCTGACGCTTCGCAATTCAAGAAAGATCTCTTCTTGTCGTGCCATGAAGTCGCTGTCCAGTGTGCTCAACTGGCCGCCTCTTCAAGGTTGCGACCCGACCCCATAACTCCCCGCAAGGACAAGAATCCCAGGAGACAAAGCAGGGTCCCGCCGATCCAAACCCAGTTCACCAGGGGATGGGTGCTTATTTTCAGACTGACGATTTCGTCTTCGGTGAACCCCAGCAGTGTTGCGTAGAGTTCATTGCCCAGGCTGAAGAGTGTGGCGACCTTGGCGTGAGGGCGGTCCCAGGTGCGATAGGAACGCCGTTGCGGCGCCATTTCCCCAATCACACGGCCATCCTTGCTGATGGTCAAATGCGAGGCAAAAACAGCCATGGCCGGCGTGCTCCAGGTTTCCATGTGCGTATAGGTCACGGTAAACGAGCCGATGGTCATGGTCTCTCCGGGACTGAGCACCGCTTCTGCCTCCAGTTTGTATGGCCCTGAAACGGCAATGCCCAAAACCATCAAGGCCAGCCCCAAGTGTACGCCGTAGGCCCCCCAGGCGGTCCGACGCCGACGCAGGGAACGGTTCAAGGAAAAAAGCATGATAATCCCGAAGACAGCGGCCAACCCGGCACTGGCTCCGATTATGGCCACGGGCAACCTGATGCCGTTGATCCAGAGCAGCGTCCCCAGGGCCAGCCAAATCCCCGCCAGAAAGGCAAACCATTTGCCGTACCTGATTCCCCGTTTCCATTGCAACCAGGGGCAAAATACCAGCAGAACCGCGATCATGGCGAACAGGGGCAAGCAAACACGATTGTAGAATCCGGCGTCCAGGCCCATGGGACTCTCCGTCCACAGGGAGCTGATCACCGGCCAGAAGGTTCCTAAAAGCACCACCATGGCCAAGGCCAAAAAAATCCAGGCAGCCACGATCAACAGACCCTGGCGACTGACGAGTCCGCTTAATGGGCGATCCTCCCGGCCAGGACCGAAAAAAAGCACTAGGATGGTCACAATCAGGCTGAAAATGATGAACAGCAGCAAGGGTGTGCCCACACCGCCGTCTCCAAAGGCGTGCAAAGATTCGATCACGCCGCTGCGTACCAGGTACGTCGCCAAAAAGCAGAGGGCCAAGGTTAAAATCATCAGCAGGACATTGGTTTTGCCCAGGGCCTGTCGTCCCTGGCCGACCAAAGCGGTATGCAAAAAGGCTGTGGCTGAAAGCCAGGGAATCAGGGAGGCGTTTTCCACGGGATCCCAGGCCCAGTAGCCGCCCCATCCCAGCTCCATATAGGCCCACCAGGCACCGAGAATGATCCCTGCGGAAAGAAAAATCCATGCGGTCAAGGTCCAGTTGTGGGCGATACGAATCCAGGACTGTCTCTCTCCAGCTATCCAACACGCCAGAGCCAGGCAGGCGGGGATGGTAAAGCCGGCATACCCCAGAAAAAGGGTCGGCGGGTGAAAGATCATGCCCGGGTGTTGCAGGAGTGGATTCAAACCCTGACCGTCCAGGGGCGCGGGAGAAATTTCCAAAAAAGGATTCTGCACCCCGGTGAGCAGATGAAGAAAGAATGCTTGCGTCCCCAGAAAAAACATCCAGAAAAATATTTTCGTTTCCTCGCGAAGACCATGGTAGCGGGGGGAAAAAATCCAGACCACCCCGAAAATCGTTACCATCCAGCCCCAGAAAAGCATGGAACCGGCCTGTCCGGCCCAAAACGCGGTCAAGGTATAGAACAACGGCAAAGTCATATCCGAATAACGACTGACATAAAGCAGTGAAAAATCCCGGCTGTAAAAGGCCCAGAACAAAAAAAGCGCACTGATGGTCGTCAATGCACAGGCCACTATTTGCGCGTTCTCCACCCAGGATAGCAGACGAGAGCGGCCCTGCCAGGCTTGATGGACGGAGGTCGCGGCGGCCAGCAGGGACACAAGCAGTGCTGCCAATAGACTGGCATAAGGAAACCAATGCATGGGATTTTCTCCAGAAATGAAAACGGCCCGCTATGCAACAATCACCCGCGGACCGCCTTTGTTCAAAGGGACGTGAATACGCCGATCATCCGGACCGGTTTTCCTTTTCATATTTGGAAGGACACTTGGTCATCAATGTTTTGGCGTTGAAAAAACCGGCTTCCTGGACAACAAAACCGCCTTCCAGGATAACTTCAGCCCCGGGCTCGAACAGGTCGGGCACTACGCCGCGATACTGCACCGGAATGCGCAGGGCTGGATTTTCACTGTCCGCCAGCAAAAAATGCACGCCCATGGCTTGCGCATCATACTCCAGACCCTCCTCGGCCACGGTTCCGAAAAGTCGGATCTGTTGCATATCCTCGGCCGGCATGGCCAGTGCCTCGGACACATTCAGAAAATAGACGCTGTTCTGTTTCAGCCCGGCAACCAGAAGTGCGGTCATGCCGGCGAGAAACAGACCCAAGGCCATGATATATACCAGACGCGAATTCTTGCTCTTTGTCATGGATGTTCCATCTCTTGTGCAGGTCATGAAGGAAGTTTTCTACTATCTGTTTCAGCCTCTGGTGACAAGGGTTTTACAGCCTGGCCCACAAGTTGGCGGCGACGCTGCCTGGCTAACTCGCGCATGTCCACCACCTGATCGGTTTCATCAACTATTTCACTGCCCAGAATTTCCTCCAGCACGTCTTCCAGAGTCACCAGACCAGCCAGCCCCCCGTATTCGTCGAGCACGATGAACATGTGCATTCTGGATTCGAGAAAACGCACCAAAAGCCTGTCCAGGGTCATGGTTTCAAGGACGAACTGCACGGATTTCATCAATTGACTCAATTTCAAGGTATCCTGGTCGTTGGCCAAGGCTTCCAGCATCTCCCGGCGATAGACAATGCCCACAATGTCTTCGCTGTCCTCTTCTTCAAAAACCGGGATGCGGCTGTGCGGCCAGATGGCCTTCATTTCCTTGGCCTGGGCCACGGTCCAATGCGAAGGAAAGGAAAAAATCACGGTGCGCGGCGTCATCACGTCCTTGACCATCTTCGTATCCAGGGTCAGTATATTGCGGATGGACAGCTCCTCGTAAGGCTTGATCACTCCGGCCCGACGGGTCATGCTGATCACAGCGCGCAGGTCCTCTTCAGTGGCGTCCGGACCGACCTTTTTGCGGCCCACCAGGCGGGTCACAAAGCCCAATACCCAGATCGCGGGGCTGAAAACAATCACCAGAAACCACAAAGGCTTGGCCAGCCAAGCAGCCAGCTGTCTGGAATACATGACCCCCATGGTCTTTGGCATAACCTCTGAAAAAACAAGGATCGCCAGGGTGAACGCCAGTGAAAAATAGACCAGACTTTCCGTGCCGAACATTGCCGCGGCAAAAGCCCCGGCCACGGCCGCCCCGGCTGTGTTGGCCACGGTATTCAAGGTGAGGATGGCGGAAATGGGGCGCTCCACATTGCTGCGCAGTTCAAAAAGCAGTGCACCGTTTTTTTTCCCGCCCTTGCGCATCTGCTCCAAATGGCTCCAGGGCACGGAGTAAAGCACCGCCTCGCTCAGGGAACAAAATGCGGAAATCAAGACCGCCAGACCGATTGCCAAGAACAATTCAAACATAGCGATTTTCCTGGATAACGCTTAATGACCCCATTGCCCTGTAATGTCCTCCTGGATCGAGACGGCACTGTCATTGAAGATCGCCATTATCTCTGTGACCCCGAACTGGTGCAGCTGACGCCGGGAGCCGGTCCGGCCCTGGCCGCCTTGGCAAGAGCCGGATGCCGGCTGTTTCTGGTAACCAACCAATCCGGTCTGGGCCGCGGATATTTCAATCACGCGCAATACCAGGCCGTGCAGGACAGGCTGGACCACATGCTGCGCCCTTTCGGCGCGGCATTCGCGGCCACGGCCATGTGCCCACATTCCCCGGACCACGGCTGCTCCTGCCGCAAGCCTTTGCCCGGCCTGTGGGAGGAACTGCGTCATGGCCACGGTCTGTTCCCGCAACAGTCAATGATGATCGGCGACAAGGCCGCGGACATTCTGTTCGCCAAGGCCTGCGGCCTGGCCGCGTCCATCCTGGTGCTCACGGGCCAGGGCCGGAAAGCCGCCCAGGACATGGGCCTGCCCCCGCTGCGGCAGGGCTGGCTTGAACTGCATGAAAAAAAGCCCCACCAGCCCGACGTGGTGGCCAAAGATCTGACCGCGGCAGCCCGCTGGATTCTATCTGTTGCGACCTGACGAGTCATCACAAAGTGACAGGGTTTGTCATTTTTGGTGGGCCATTAACGTGCAGCGCTTTCCAGCCGCCAGATTTCGCCCTTGTCAATGGCGACATAGAGTGCGCCGTCCAGCCCCAGGACCAAGGAGCGCATCCGCTGCCTGGGCAGATCAGGGATGACGCTCGCTTTCATGGTCATGTCGTTTACGTCTAAGTGCAACAGCTCGATGCGCGCCCCGCGCAAAAATCCCACAGCCAGTCGTCCTTCCCAGGCCTTCCAGCGCGGCCCCTCCAGAAAGACGCACGGCCCCATTCCTTCGGAATCGCCGTGGTTGTTCCAGGACGGTCTGAGCGCATTGGGGAACCTGGCCAAATCAGTCATGGGCGTGGGCTTGCCCTCAGGGTTGTTGGAGATGTACCCGCAGTAGCCGTTCATGCAGGACACCCCCGGCATTGGCGAAGGATCCCAGCCGCCGTTGCCGCCCGGAACAAGCGGCGTCACTTCGTCGTTATGACCAGGACCGTGTTCGCAGGCGAACGGACGGCCTGTGCCGGGACGAAACGCGATACCCTGCACGTTGCGGTGTCCATAGGTGAAGATGCGCGGATCCCCTCCCGCCGGTGTGTTGTTGCCCGGCGCGGCATGACCGTCGCGGTCGACACGCAGCACCTTGCCGCCCAGACGGGAAAGATCCTGGGGCAGCGGCCCGTCGTGGTTGTCGCCGGTAGCAACGTAGAGATAGCCGTCAAACGGGCTGAACCGGAGCCGGCCGCCGCTGTGCGCGCCCGCCAGCCCCCAGCGGTTCAAGGACTGTTTGTAGGGAATGTCAGCTATCAGGTCCGTGCGGTCAAAAACCGCGGTGTAGGCTTCGTCAAGTGTCAGGCGGACCACGCGGTTGGTTTTCATCCCGTCGGCCTTAGAGGCCATGAAGACGTAAACAAAACGGTTTTGGGCAAACGCTGGATCCACAGCCACCCCCAGCATGCCGCTTTGGCCCTGACAGAAGAAGTCGTCCGCCTCCAGAAGCGCGCCGGCGCTTCCGAACAAAAAGCGAACCGTCCCATCAGGGAGGCGCACGGACAGTCCACGGCATTTTTCCGTGAACAGCATGGCCTCGTCCTGCGCAAAGGCCAAATCCCACGGATTGCTCAGGCCGGACATGACCACCGTGCGATGTACTTGCGGTTCGCCCGCATCCCCCGCCGAAGAGTGATCGCGACCACAATGGGCATAAAAGGCCACGAACAAAACAGTGAGCAGCAAGGGCAGCGCTTTTGTCTTCCGTTTCATGAATTCACCTCCGTGTGGATGAAGGCAAAGAATTTGCTTCACGCGAGGCGGGCAAATGAAGGTGAGACTCTTGTCGTCATGTCAACATTTGATATGAGCGGCGTACGGATGCTGGCGAAGCCCGCTGAAGCATGTTTGCTGGATGAAAGGGCACGAGACACCTGCCTTACCCCAGCATATCCGCAATGGCGTAAAGCTTACCAGGCTTCTGGCCGGCGATCCACTTGGCAGCACGCAGCGCGCCCTGAGCGAACGTCTCTCGTGAATGGGCCCGATGGGTGACCTCGATGCGTTCGCCTGGGCCCAGAAAATACACGGTGTGGTCCCCCACCACGTCCCCGCCGCGGATGGTCTGCACGCCGATTTCCTGCTCCGGACGTGCGCCGATGATCCCTTCCCGGCAGTACCGCTTGGTCTTTTCAAAATCCCAGCCCTTGGCCTCGGCCAAACATTGGGCCAGCTTCACGGCCGTGCCGCTGGGCGCGTCCTTCTTAGCTTTGTGGTGTAATTCCACCATTTCCAGGTCATAGGCCGGCCCGAGCATGGTCACCAGTCGGGGCAGCAGCCGCAGCAAAACATTCACGCCCACGCTCATGTTCGGGGCCCACAAAATCGGGGCCTGCTCGGCCGCGGTCCGCACCTGGGCGGTCTGCTCCGCGTTCAGGCCGGTGGTGCCGATTACAGCCCGATGGCCCATGGCTGCCACGGTTTTGGCCGTGGACACGGATACCTCTGGCGTGGTGAAATCGATAACCACCGCGTTGGAAAGTTTGGCCAAGACTTCCTCCAGGCTGTTGCCCACCACGCACCCCAGGGCTTCCAGCCCGGCTTCCAGCCCAGGACGCTCCACCACCCCGACCAGATTCAATTCAGGGTCTTCCTGCGCCAAGCGGACCAGGGTCGATCCCATCCGCCCTTTGGCCCCCATCATGACCACTGCGCATGCGCTCATATTTGCCTCCTTTACGTTCGTGTGATGTATAATGTTCTTGATCGAACGCGAGTCGAAACCGAAACGGGGCAACCCAGAAAAAAGTATGTCACGGTTCTTCCCGACATTGCTTGATCATGCCTATAAACTCCTCCGGCGACAACACGGCGAGCCCCAGTTCCTGCGCCTTGGCCAGTTTGGAGCCGGGATCCTCCCCGGCCACCACGTAGTCCACCTTTTTGGAGACGCTGCCGGCCACGATGCCCCCGGCCGCCTCCACCAGTTGGCCGGCTCCGGCACGGGACAGACTGGGCAGGATTCCGGTGAACAAAACCCGTTTGCCCGCCAAAGGCGATGCCTTGCCGTCGGGGTTTGCCATTGGAGACGACTGTGCAGGCCATAATCCAATTGCCTTGAATCTCTTCAGCAGGTTCTGGTTGTCCGGAGTGGTGAAAAAGCCGCGGATGGACGCGGCCACCTCCGGGCCGATGTCCGGCAACCTTTGCAGTTCTTCGCTCTCGGCCTGGGCCAGGGCGTCCAGATCTGGAAAATGCTCCGCCAGAACCCGCGCGGTCTGCGCCCCCACATGGCGGATGCCCAGGGCGCGGATGAAGCGAGTTAAATCCGTGTTGTCCTTGACCCGGGCAATAGCCGCGACAATATTCTCGGCCAGCTTCGGCCCCATCCGTTCCAGTCCAAGCAGGTCCTGACGCCTCAAGGCAAAAATATCCGCCGGCGACAGAACCAGCCCCTTGTCCACCAGGGTTTCCACCCATTTGCGGCCCAGGCCCTCCACGTCCAGACCGGCCTTGGAGGTAAAATACATCAAGCCTTCCTTGAGTTGGGCCGGACAGGACAAATTCTGGCAACGCCAGGCCGCTTCGCCGGGCAGCCGCATTGTCGGGCCGCCGCAGGACGGACAGTAATCGGGAAAAGCGAAAATTTGTTCCGCGCCGGTGCGTCGCTCCACCAGGGGACGAACCACCTCGGGGATCACGTCGCCTGCCCGCTGGACCACCACATGGTCGTGAATGCGCAGATCCTTGGCCCGGATTTCGTCCTCGTTATGCAAAGTGGCCCGGGAAACCGTGACTCCGGCCAGGGAAACAGGCTCCAACACGGCCACGGGCGTGAGCACACCGGTCCGCCCTACCTGAATCTGGATGTCGTTGAGCCGCGTCACGCCCTGGGTTGCGGCGAATTTCCAGGCCAATGCCCACCGCGGGGCCTTGGCTGTGGAACCCAATGATATTTGCTGAGCCAGGTCGTTGATTTTGGCCACCACGCCGTCAATATCATACCCCAGTGCGGCCCGTGCCTCGGCCACCTGCCTGTAGTGGTTCTCCACATCCTCAGGCGTCCAGCAAAGCCTCGACAATTCCGGCACGGCAAACCCCAATTCAGCCAGACCACGCATAATTCCTTCCTGGGTCAGCCAGGCCCGTCGGTTTTCAGGCCAACGGACCTGCCCGATACCGTAGGCGTAGAAGCGCAGCGGACGCTTGGCCGTGATCCTGGGATCGAGTTGACGCACGGAACCGGCTGCGGCATTGCGTGGATTGGCGAAAATCTTGGCCCCGCTTTGTTCCTGTGCGGCGTTAAGCGCGGCAAAATCCGCATGGGCAATGATCACTTCGCCGCGCACTTCCAAATACTCCGGCATGTGAGGGGAAGAAGTGCGCAGAACCAGCGGCAGGTTGCGCACCGTGCGCATGTTCACGCTGACGTCTTCGCCTACACTGCCGTCGCCTCGGGTGCCTGCCCGGACCAGGCGGCCCTGCTCGTAGACCACTTCCACGGCCAGACCGTCCAGTTTGGGATCCACCCAGAACGCGAATGGCTCACCTGCTAAAAGCCGTTTGGTCCGAACCACGAAGCCGTGCCATTCCTCCCGGGTAAAGCCATTGTCCAGGCTTTGCATGGGCAGATTGTGAACAAACGGCAAAAATGCGGGCAACGGCACGCCGCCCACGCGTTTGGTGGGAGACTGGGGATCGGCCAGCTCCGGGTGCCGTTGTTCCAAATCCTGCAGCTCCCGGTACAAGGCGTCGTATTCCGCATCGGATATCTCCGGATCATCCAGAACATAATATTGATAATCGTGATGACGGATCAGGGCGTACAGTTCCTTGATCCGTTCATCGGGTGTCCCGGCAGGAGAGGTCACAGGCGTTCCTCGTCAGTAAAGTCTTTTTTGGCTTGCGCCAAGAAATTATGATAATTCGGACCCAGCCGCTGTTCAAGATATGCCTGCTCCAGGGATGCTGCAATCTTCAGGAAGCCGGGAATGGTCCTGGCCGTGGAATGATGAACATGACGCACGCGGACCTCGTGATCCACGATCACCGGCCAGCCTCCTCGGAAAGCGGACCAAGAAAAAAAAACGTCCACGCCGTAGCCGTAGGGATTATCCTGGAAGTCGAGCCCCCCCACGTCGCGCCAACAGTCCAGGCTGATCAGTGGGGCCACGCCGTCCACGAATACGGCTCGACGGTAGGCCATTCCGGGGACAGCCACCATCTGGGGATGATAGGGATGCTGTTCAAAGGACGGCGAATACACCCCCACGGGCCCGATGCTTTTTTCCATGACCTGCAGTCGGCTCCAGACCCGCTGCAAATGCGGCGCCGGGGAAACAAAATACAGATCGTTGTTCATAAACCAAACGTGGCTCCAGCCCTGGGATGAAAAAAAACGCAGACAATAATCCAGGGCGCCGGCCCAGTAGAGGTTGCTGTCCAGGCGTTGCCAAGCGTGCGGATAGGGCTGTGGAGCATGGTTGTCCAAAACGAAAATGCGTTGCAACCACGATGGATCGCTTTCCATCAGTTGCCGGTGCAGCCGCTTGGTGATCTCGGGCCGACCATAATGCAGGATAACCGCAGCCAAGGCAAAATCAGCCATGATCGGATTCCAGCAGTACACGACGAAGCCGGGCGACTTCGTCGCGCAGTCGGGCCGCGGTTTCGAATTCCAAGTTCTTGGCCGCGGCGCGCATCTTTCGCTCCAACGTCTTGATCTCCCGACCCAGCGTCTTGGGATCGTTGGAAACGCCGTAGCCCCCCCCGGTTTCCCGCAACCAAATTGATTGATCCTGTTCCTTGCCTTGGGCATAGATCCGCCCCAGGATGTCGTCCATGCCTTTGACAATGGTGGCCGGGACAATACCGTGCGCGGCGTTGAACTCCTCCTGCAGCCGACGCCGCCGCGTCGTCTCGTCCATGGCCTGACGCATGGATGCCGTGACCGAGTCCGCATAGAGGATGACCCGGCCGTGATCATTGCGTGCGGCCCGGCCAAAGGTCTGAATCAGGGAGCGGAAGGAGCGGAGAAACCCTTCCTTGTCCGCGTCCAGGATGGCCACCAGGGAGACCTCGGGCAGATCCAGCCCCTCACGCAGCAGATTGATGCCCACCAGGACGCTGAATTCCCCTCTGCGCAAGGCCTGAATAATGGCCACCCGTTCCAGGGTGTCGATGTCCGAGTGCATATACCGTGCGCTCATGCCCATGTTCTGGAGGTATTCCGTCAGATCCTCGGCCATGCGCTTGGTCAGCGTGGTCACCAGGACCCGCTCGTTGCGCTCTTGGCGCAGTTTGCACTCGGCCAGTAAATCGTCCATCTGGCCGCGCACGGGCCGAATTTCGACCACAGGGTCCAGCAAGCCCGTGGGTCGGATGATCTGCTCCGCCACCCGCCCTTGACTGTGTTCCAGCTCAAAAGGCCCCGGCGTCGCGGAAACGTGAATCACCTGGCCGACCCGCTCCCAGAACTCCTCAAAGCTCAAAGGGCGGTTGTCCAGGGCCGAGGGCAGACGGAACCCGAATTCCACCAGGGTCTTCTTGCGGGACAAGTCCCCATGGTACATCCCCCCAATCTGGGGCACGGTAATATGCGATTCATCCAAAAACACCAAAAAATCCGAAGCAAAATAATCCAGCAGACAGGCCGGGGGCTGGCCCGGTCGGCGATTGTCCAAATGTCGGGAGTAGTTCTCAATGCCTGTGCAGTAGCCCAACTCCTCGATCATTTCCAAATCCAGCATGGTTCGTTGTTCCAGGCGCTGGGCCTCCACCAGCCGGTTTTCCTGCTGCAGAAGCCGCAGCCTTTGTCCCAATTCCTCGCGGATATCCGCCATGGCCCGTTGCAGGTTGTCCTGGTCCGAAACATAATGGCTGGCCGGATAGATCACGGTTTTTCGGACTTGGCCCAACCTTTGGCCGGTCAAGGGATCCACTTCCAGGATGGATTCCAGCTCGTCGCCGAAAAATTCCAGATGCAAGGCTCGTTCGTGGCTGTAGGCCGGGATGATTTCCAAACTGTCCCCGCGCACCCGGAACGTGCCCCGGTGAAAATCATAATCATTGCGCTCATACTGCACTTCCACCAGACGGCCCAAAAGTTCGTTCATGCTCAGGCGCTGGCCGACCTCGATGGGAATGACCATCTTGGCGTAGTATTCCGGCGAACCCAGACCGTAAATGCAGGAGACCGAAGCCACGATGAGCACGTCCCGTCGGGTGAGCAAAGCATGGGTTGCGGCGTGGCGCAGCTTGTCGATTTCCTCGTTGATGGAGGAATCCTTCTCAATGTATGTGTCCGAATGCGGCAGATAGGCTTCCGGCTGGTAGTAGTCGTAATAGCTGACGAAATATTCCACCGCGTTGTTCGGGAAAAGCTGTTTGAATTCATTGAACAACTGGGCCGCAAGGGTCTTGTTCGGGGCCATGACCAGGGTCGGCCTGTTCATTTTGGCGACGACCTGGGCCATGGTGAAGGTCTTGCCCGATCCGGTCACGCCCAGCAGGACTTGTTGGTCCGCGCCCTGCTCCACGCCCGAGACCAGATAATCGATGGCCGCAGGCTGATCGCCCTGGGGCGCAAAGGAGCTGACCAACGTGAATAACGCCGGAGACGGTGAAGGATTCTTCGGAGCGGACGGCATCGTTGCGATAATGGAGATCAAATGATAACGGGTTGACCCGAGGTTTCATGTACTCGACCATTCACACTTTTCCAAGAGGAACACCATGGATTTGAACATTGCCGCTACGCATCAAGAGGCCCCCGTGGCCCGCGCCCATGTTTTGACCATGACCATCAAGAGTTTCAAGGGGCGACGCAACGTTGACGTCCATCTTTACAGAGCCCAATGGAATCCTGATGAAATGGAGCACTACGACTGGGAAAAACTCCTGGGTGATGTTGAACACCCCGAGTCCGGCATTGATCCGGAAAACAGCCGCAAGGTGCTTCTGGAAGCCTTTACTCTGGACGAACGGGATCAGCTTATACAGTATCTCCAAAATCGCTACGGCTCAAAGCTGGAAAGCATCGCTTCATGTTCCTTGAATTTTCCGATTCCCAGAGGCTTGACCGCCCTTTCGGACGTCGCCGAGGGCAAAAGCGTCGGCCGTATACGTCTGGAAAACGTCCCCAAGTACACCTTGTCCTTTCCCGTACATGGGCTGTTCGATCTGAACCAGCACGAGCCGATCATGGAAGCCAACGGACGGCAACAGATCTGACCCTTCATCAGGATAAGCGTTTCCTGAGGGCGAACTCGGTCAAACAACCGACGACGCAAAAACAGGCCAAGACCGGCAAAAAATGCATCCCGCGAAAGGACATCTCATCGAGTACGCGGATGTCCACCTCCGGACGCATCTGTCCATGGTCCAACCAGGCTGGGCTCCTCCAGGGCCTGTTGAAGCAGCTTGAGGAACAATTGGCGCGGAATCTCTCGAGCCCCGTGACGAAGCATGTGTTCCGTGGTTTGCTGGCAGTCCACCAATTGAAATTTCCAGGCGCGCAATATGCCGATCAGGTCAACGAGGGCAACCTTAGAGGCGTTGGCCCGGGCATGGAACATGGACTCTCCAAAAAATGCCCGGCCCAAGGCCAAACCATAAAGGCCGCCAACGAGATCATTTTTCTCCCAAACCTCCACGGAATGAGCCACGCCTGCCTGATGCAGCAGGCAATATGCCTGTTGCATTTCAGGGACCAGCCAGGTACCAGGACCCTGGCGGCGGGAAGTGTTCGCGCATGCCGCAATCACTTCGTCAAAGCATGTGTCATAGGTGACGCAAAAACGCCCGCTGTTCAGGACCCGGCGCAGGCTGCGGGGAATGTGCAGATCTTCGGGGAAAAGAACCAGTCGAGGGTCCGGCGACCACCAGAGGATAGGAGCGCCTGGGCCATACCACGGAAAAATGCCCAACGTATAGGCATGAATCAGGCGGGCCGGGCTGAGATCCCCGCCCACGGCCAGCAGGCCGTCTGGTTCGGCCATTTCCACCAGGGGAAAAGCGATCTGTCTGCCCAGGGCGTGGACCGGCATTACTCGTAGCTGAAAATCAGCCCCTCACCTTCTCCGTCTTCGGGGAAATCCACCAGCACTGTCCCCCCCTTGGCCAGCCGTCCAAAAAGCAGTTCATCGGTCAGGGGGTCCTTTACTGCGCTCTGGATGAGTCGACCTAACGGTCGGGCGCCGAATACCGCGTCAAAGCCTTTTCGGCCCAGCCAGGTTCTGGCCTTGTCGGTCAAACGAACTGTAACCCGCTTGTCCTTGAGCTGTCGGTTCAGTTCCGTCAAGAACTTGTCCACGATCTGTTCCATGATTTCCGGAGTCAAGGAGCGGAAATTGATCGTGGCATCGAGACGGTTGCGAAATTCAGGCGAAAAAAGCTTTTCCACGACTTTCTTGCCCAGCGCCCCACGATCATCATGGCCAGGGTCGGCCGGGCCGAATCCGATGCTGACCGCAGACATTTCCCGGGCACCGGCATTGGAAGTCATTAACATAATGGTGTTTCGAAAATCCGCCTTGCGTCCGGCATTGTCGGTTAATGTAGCGTAATCCATGACCTGCAAAAGGATGTTGAATAGATCCGGATGGGCCTTTTCAATTTCATCCAGGAGCAGGACGGTATGCGGGTTTTTGCGGATTGCATCCGTGAGCAGCCCGCCTTGTTCGAACCCGACATAGCCGGGCGGCGCGCCGATCAAGCGGGCCACGGCATGCTTTTCCATGTATTCGCTCATGTCAAAGCGCAGGAAGTTGATGCTCAAGACCGATGCCAACTGCCTGGCCAGTTCCGTCTTGCCAACGCCCGTGGGACCGGTCAGCAGGAAACAGCCGGTGGGCTTCTCCTCCGGACCGAGTCCTGCCCTGGAGCGCTTGATGGACTTGGCCAGACTCTCCACGGCCTCGTCCTGCCCGAATACGACCTGTTTCAGTTGGGCCTCCAGATTCTTCAACTGTTCACGGTCCGAGGAAGAAACCCGAGTTTCCGGAATCCGAGCCATGCGCGCCACCACACGCTCCATCTCCACGGGACGAATGGTGTTTCGTCGACGCCCGGGGGCATTCAACTTGAACACCGCTCCGGCCTCGTCAATCACGTCAATGGCCTTGTCCGGAAGAAAACGGTCGTTGATATGCCGAATGGACAGGTCCACTGCCGCCTCCAGGGCGGACGGAACGTAACGCACCCCGTGATGCTCCTCGTAATAGGGCTTCAGACCACGCAAGATCAGGACGGTCTCATCACGGCTGGGTTCGGCGATTTCCACCTTCTGGAATCGGCGGGACAGGGCTCGGTCCTTTTCAAAATGGTTCTTGTATTCCTCATAGGTGGTGGAACCGATGCAGCGCAGCTTTCCCGAGGCCAATGCCGGCTTGAGCAGGTTGGAAGCGTCCATGCTGCCGCTGCTGGTGGCCCCGGCGCCGACCACGGTATGAATCTCGTCAATAAACAGGATGGCGTCCGGGACGCTTTCCAACTCCTTCAAGACCCCTTTGATCCGGGCCTCGAAATCGCCGCGGTACTTGGTGCCGGCCAGGACCGCGCCCATGTCCAAAGCGAAGACCTGGGCCGTGTGCAAATAGTCCGGCACTTCCCCTTGGGCGATGCGCAGGGCCAGCCCTTCGGCCATGGCTGTTTTGCCCACTCCGGGATCGCCAACATAGATGGGATTGTTTTTGCGGCGCCGGGCCAAAATTTGCATGGTCCGCAACAATTCCAGCTTGCGACCCACCAGGGGGTCGATTTCCTTGTTGCGGGCCTTGGCCACCAGATCAACCGTAAACTGGGCCAAAAATGTCTCCTGCTTCTCCTTGGTGGAATCACCTCCGGTGCGGCATGAAGCGCAGCCCTCGTCCTCGGGCTGACCCTGAACCGGCATGCCGTGAGAAATGTATTCCAGAATTTCCGTGCGCTCCACGCCGTGCGACTGTAAAAAGAAGCGGGCGTAAGATTCCTGTTCCTGGCATATGGAAGCGAGTACGTCGCCAACGCTGACCTCATTCTTACCCGAGGATTGGACATGCAAAATGGCGCGTTGAATGACTCGCTGCAGACTGGGCGTCTGCACCACCTCGGTCATTCCTTCAGCAGGCGCAACCTGCAGATGATCGAGGAAAAAACGTTCCAATTGTCCTTTTAACCGGACCATTTCCACGCCGCAATGTTCCAGAATGTCCCGGGCCGAGGAATTCCTGATCAAGGCATAGAGCAAATGCTCCAGGGTAAGGAATTCGTGGTTGCGCACCCTGGCCTCGCGCAAGGCCACCAGAAACGCCCGTTGCAGTTCCTTGCTTACCATAAGTTTAAACCTCTTCCATCGTACATTTCAAGGGGAAACCGTTCTTTCGGGCCAAATGATGAACCAAGGCCACTTTGGCCTCGGCGATTTCGGCCGTGTAGACTCCGCAGATGCCCACCCCCTCGTTGTGAACCTTGAGCATCACCTGGGAGGCCTCGTTTTGCGTCTTTCCAAAAACCGTCATCAAAACATGCACCACGAATTCCATGGTCGTATAGTCGTCATTGTGCAGCAGAACCTTGAAACGCCGCGGTCGATCAAGCTGGTTTTCAATGAGCACCTCTCCGTCAATCCGAGGTTCTGCAGTATCGAGAGTCAATGCCATATCCTTGTCCGGTTTATAAAATTTCTCAGCAGCAAGTATCATTCCGATGTGGTTGAATCTAGCTAACAACGTTGAGCTGCTTGTCAATTCCCGGAAAATCGGGATTCAATTCCTTGACGCGCAGGAAGAGCTTTCTGGCTTCATCATTCTTTTTCATGTGCTGCATGGCCAGAGCGATGTTGTAGGCCACCACGTCGGTGGAAAGCAGTTCGTCCCTGTTGATGTCCAGCGCTCTTTGAAAGGCGTCGTAAGCATCCCGGAAACGCTTGCCTTCCATGTAGGCCATTCCGATGTTGTAGTGGATGATGTCCGTATCCTTGGCCACGTTCAGAACCTTTTTGAACTCCTTGATGGCCTGCTCCCACTTGCCCTGCTTGCGCAGGGCGATTCCCAGGCGATTAAAGACATGAACATCCGAACTGGTCAATACCGTCTTGGCGTCCACGATTTCACGAAAATAGCGCTCGGCAAGCTTGGGTTCAAATTGCAAACATGCCTCGGCCACGGACAGCTTGATGGTGTCCACCATATTCCTGGCCTGCTTCATGGAAACATCAATGGCTTCCTGGAAATATTTTTCCGCTTGCTCCGATTGTCCTTGATGCAAGTGAATTTCTCCCATTTCTATCTTGCGTTCCACGTTCAGGGGACTTAACCGCTCCAACTTTTCCAAATATTTCAACTGAGAATCGATATTCTTTTTTTCCTTGAAAAAGGCCACGATTTTTTTCAAGGGCTCCAAATACATTTGCGCATGATCCGCGGCCTGCATATAGGCCTGCAAGGCTTCGTGCTCACGTCCCATGCGATTCAATGCATCTCCTTGAATCATCAGAGCTGCTGGACTGTTGGGCTTGAGTTTCAAAACTTTTCCCGCGATTTCAATGGCTTTCTCGTATTCGCCTTCCTGAACAAGATCCTTGCCCTGGCCCACCAGCTTGGCCAGCTGGCCTTGTGGACGGATGGTCAAGGCCACTTTTTCGATCATGGTGTTCACGGAAACCGGTTTGACCACAAAATTATCCGCTCCCTTCTCGTGCAGATAAACGAGCACGTCGCGTTCCGTCTCTCCGGTCATGAGCATGATCATGCTGTCGGGATAAGTGGTTTTGATGAATTTTATAAGCTGGATGTTCTGCTGATTGTTCACCACTCGCTCAATGAAAAACAATCCCTTGCCCCCGGCTTGTTGCACGCGCTTGGCTTCCTTGAGCAGTTCCTCGTCGCGCATGGCAAAACGCAGATAATCCCCCTTGAGCTGCAAATGCGTGGAAAGCATGTTGCGCAAAATTTTCACCACAATGGGGTCGTCCGTGTAGATGAGAAAAAAGCCTTTGTCTTCCTCGGCAAATTTTTTGATGACGAGTTCGTATTTTTTTATTAATTGAAGCGAATTCACTCTGCTTTCATACATAGCCGACCTCTCTTATTGGAAATCAATCTATCATGCCCCTTGAAATCGAACGAAAATATCTCCATCCGGACCTGACCCGGCTTCGGCAGAGATTGCCCCTTGGCGGCGCGATGCTCAAACAGCGCGCCTGGGAAGAAAATCTGGTTCTGGACACGCCTGCGCGAATAATGCGCCAAACCAACATGCTCCTGCGCCTGCGCCATGCCGGGACAACAACGTTGACGCTCAAAAAACCGGTTACGGGTTCGGCCGATGGACGCAACGTCAAAACCATGGAAGAGCTGGAAACCATGGTCGCGGACAAGACCGCCATGTTGGCCATTTTCAAGCATTTGGGATTCATGATCGCCTTCAAGTATGAAAAATTCCGGGAGACATGGCAATGGAAAAACTGCACGATTTGCCTGGATATTCTGCCCTTCATGGAAGCGGTTGAATTGGAAGGCGACCTTGGGTGCATCGACGAAGCCGAACAATATTTCGGATTGAACAGCCTGGAAGCGTCAACCCTAACCTACCACCAGCTTCACCAATTGCATTGCCAAAACCTCGGTTTGCCCCCCACGGATGACTTTGTTTTTTCCCCGGAGCAAAAAGCCCTGATTGCAACATCCATTTCCTCGGCAGAGGAAAAAACCAGCCCCTCGTCCCAACAATACCGCGAGAAGCCGACAACTGATAAAAAAATATACTAGCCAACTTGCCGCGGGTCATCAACTTGCAAAATGAACAGACGGACAGAAGCCAAGGAGTTTTGTCAGGTGTGATCGCATTAAACAATGAACACCCCGGAGGCATATGCGCATTGTGATTATCGGAGCCGGAGAGATCGGATTCCGCGTGGCCCAACGGCTTTCCATGGAAAACAAAGACGTGGTGATCATAGACAGAAATCCGGACGCTATCAAACGGATCAACGATCACCTTGACGTGCAGACCATCCTCGGTTCAGGCAGCAGCCCGGTGCTTCTGGAAAAAGCCGGCATTCAGCAAGCTGAACTGTTCCTGGCGGTCACGGACAGCGACGAGATCAATCTCACCGCCTGTCTGTTCGCCCGGACCCTGGCACCGGAGATCACCAAACTGGCCCGCGTGCGCAACCAGGAATACATGCACTTCAAATCCGCTCTGACCCGGGAGATCCTGAACATCGCCCATGTGATCAATCCGGACCAGGAAGTGGTCCGCTCCCTGGAGCGAATGATTGATATCCCCGGCGCTCTGGAGGTCAATCATTTCGCCGCCGGACGGATAACGCTGACCGGTGTCCGAGTCTGTTCGCAAAGCCCGCTGATCGGTCTGCGTCTGATGGACATTCCCGAGCGGTACAGGGATACCCGTTTCATCGTGGCCGCCATCGTACGCGGCGAGGAACTGCGCATTCCCGCCGGGAAGGACGCCATCCACGACGAAGACATTGTCTACTTCATCTGTGAAAGCCCCCAACTGGAAAACGTCCTGTCCCTGTTCACGCCCTGCTCCACGAAAATCCGCAGCGCATTCATCCTCGGCGGCGGCAGCGTGGGCCTGCTGGCCGCTCAGAGACTGGAAAACAAAGGGTTTTCCATCAAGCTGGTGGAGCAGGATGCACAGCGCTGCCGCCATTTGGCAGGGGAACTGGACCATGCCGTGGTCCTTCAGGGGGACGGTTCTGACGGCGACCTGCTCCGCGAGGAGAACATCCGGGACATGGACGTGTGCATCGCCCTGACCGGCAGCGAGGAAACGAACATCCTCATCTCCCTGCTGGCCAAAAGCCTCGGCGTGGGCAAAACCATCACCAGGATCAACAAGTTCGCCTATGTGCCCTTGGCCAGGACCATTGGCCTGGAAAACGTGATCAGCCCGCGTATTTCCGCGGTGAACACCATCCTGCGCCATGTCCGCCGAGGCAAAGTCATCTCCTCGGTCTCCATCAAAGGCGAGGAGGCCGAGGCCCTGGAAGCAGTGGCCCTGGAAAATTCGAGCATTGTGCACAAGCCCATCAAGGACCTGCGTTTTCCCAAGGGAGCTTTGATTCTCTGCATCATCCGAGGGGACGAAGTGCACATTCCGGACGGTGAAAGCGTGATTCTGCCCAGGGACCGGATCATCATTTTATGCACCCGACCGAACATCGAGCGGGTGGAAAAAGCATTGGCCGTCAAACTGGAGTATCTCTAGATGCATTGGCGAGCCATGCTGTCTTTTACCGGCGCGATCATCGCGGCGGTGGGCCTGTTCATGTTTCCGGCCCTGCTCTGCTCCCTGTATTACAAAGACACGGGGAGCATGCCATTGCTGATTTCCATGGTCTGCTCGACCTTTCTTGGATCGTTCCTCTACCTGGGCTGGCGCAAACATGCTCCGGAAACCGTGACCAGCAGGGAAGCCATGGCCATTGTCGCCCTGTGCTGGATAAGCGCTGGTCTGTTCGGGGCCATGCCTTTTTATCTGAACGAAGCCTTCGACAGTTTTACGGATGCCTTATTCGAATCCATCTCCGGCTTTACCACCACTGGCTCGTCCGTGCTCGTGGACATTGAAGCCGTTGCTCCGGGGCTGCTTTTTTGGCGCAGCATGACCCAGTGGCTCGGGGGAATGGGCATCATCGTACTTTCCGTGGCCGTGCTGCCCATTCTCGGGGTAGGCGGAATGCACCTGTACCGGGCGGAATTTTCCGGCGGCAGGCAGGATCGGATCAAGCCCCGGGTACGCGCCGCGGCCCTGTCCTTGTGGAAGGTTTATATTCTTTTCACCGTGCTCTTGGCGATCCTGCTGCTGCTCGGCGGGATGAACCTTTTCGACGCCCTGTGTCATACGTTGAGCACCGTCGCCACGGGCGGCTATTCCACCAAGAACCTGTCCATGGGCCATTTTCAGAGCGCCTACCTGTCCATTGTGGTCACGGTGTTCATGTTCCTGGGCGCCGTGAACTTCGCCCTGCACTACCAAGCCCTGCGCGGTGACCCCCTGGCCCTGTGGCGCAACTCCGAGGCCCGCTTTTTTCTGATTCTGGTCCTGGCGGCGATCCTGATCATCGCCCTGACTCTTTGGGCCACGCAAACCTATGTCTCATTCCTGGATGCCTTGCTTGCCGGCGCCTTCAATCTGGTGTCGATCATCACCACCACGGGTTTTGCCACGACGGACTTTGAAACCTGGCCTTCCCTGACCAAGGGCGTCCTGTTGCTGGCCATGTTTGTCGGAGGGTGTGCCGGGTCCACCGCGGGCGGGGTGAAGTGCATGCGCATCCAGTTGATGTGCAAACATATTTTCAGCGAGTGCTTTCGGGTCATTCATCCACACGCCGTGGTCCAGGTCAAAATGAGCGGCAAGGTCGTGGAGGAAAACGTCCTGGCCGAGGTCTGCGGATTTTTGGGCCTGTTCGCCGTGCTCTATGTGGCTGCGTCTCTGCTGCTTGCAGCCATGGGACTGGACATGGTCACGGCATTCAGCGCATCCATCGCGGCCATGGGCAATATCGGGCCCGGTTTCGGCAGTGTCGGGCCGGCGGAAAATTTCGCGCACCTGCCTGCCGCAGCCAAATGGCTGCTTTCGTGGTGCATGCTCCTAGGCCGTCTGGAACTGTACGCCTTGATCATTTTTTTGATTCCGGAATTCTGGAAAAAATGAACTCTCCTTCCTCCTGAACGCAGATATCTTGCAGATTCAATCTCCCCTGGGTCTGCAGGGTCCGAAGAAGTGCCCCGATCTGAGGAGCTTGTGCGAAATTTCTGAACGGCTCTTACTGTTCCTGGGTGTAAAAGGCATTATAGGTCCAGGCCAGGGCCAAAGCGAACAGCGCGGCGGCCGTGCCTATGGCCGCGTCAAAGTATGGCGGCGCGGTCAGGGAAAGACGCAACAGCAATGTGGCGATGGCATAGCCGGAATTGCGGAGTACGATCTGAAAGGTTGGCAGAAATTGGTGGGCGATGAGCACCAGCAAAATGTCGCTGAATATAAGCACGGTATAAACCGTGGCGAAAAAGGCAAAATCGCCGGAGCCCACGATGAGATCCCAACATCCGTAAACACTCAGTCCGCCGATAACAGCGAGCAAAGCCAAGGCCACCAGTTTTTTGGCAGCCACGAACCGATACCTGGATTCTCCGGTGATGCGTTCGGCCTGCTGCCGCTGCTGCCGGTAATACAGGCCAAGGATAAAGAAGATGGCCAGCGCACCCAGCCCGTCGGAAAAAATGCGCGCCACCGGCATCAAATTTGTTCCCAGCTGGATCGGTTCCGGGAGGTGCACCAGTTCTTTGAAGGAATTGCGCAGTAAGATCAGGGCCAGGATCTCGAACTGCTTGCCCACGGACTTGGACACCGAACAGGGCAGGACAAAGATCAGGCCCACCACCTCCAGAACCAAAAGTAGGGTAAAGGCCGCGTTGATGGCATGAAAATGGCTCAGCGGCAGTGTCGCGGAAAGGGGAGCGGGCAGCAGGCCCTGGCGGTTGGTCTCTATTACGATCAGGGATAATAAAAATACCGAAACCAGCAGGACCGCGACCATCTTGCGATTGGCTTCGGATTCCCACCAGGCGTGAAGCGGATCAAAAACATGGGTGGCCGTGTCATGAATCCACAAATACATGCCTTAGAATTCACCACCTCTTTGAATCGACTCACATGCAAAGCCCTGCAGGGCACGGCGCAGTTCCGTCTCCAAATCGATTAAAATAAGCCGCAGGGCCTCATTCCAGCCACGGACCAATTCGCGGGCCGAGGCGTTGTGCAAAGCGACTTCCTGAAAGAAGTCCTTGTGCAGTACAATTGCAGACGTACCGTCCCGCACGGGTCGCAGCACCAGAAACTGAACGGCCAACACAGCCTTGGCCGATTCTCCGGATAAATCCCGGTAAAAAACCGGCACAAAACCCTCTAAGATCAAGTCCGGCCCCTTGAAGCTGGCCAAGTCCGTGACGTGCGCGAATAAAGCCGCATCCGTCAGCCACTGACGAACTTGATTGGTAAGCATTTCCCCCGGCGGCAAAAAGAAGTGTTCATGGAAATTCGCCTCCACACGCCCTTTGTCCCTGAGGGTGATAAACGGCTTTGAATCATAACCCGGGGCGATACGCAGGGTGCGCACCGCCAGCACGAAATCCAAGGACGGGGGGTCGTTGATGGTTTTTGGACGCTGAACCTGCAACAAATAATGATTCCGCTCCAGACCCGGGCGACTGATCGAGGCGCATGCCGTGAGCAACAATATGACCAAGAAGAAAAAGGGCATGAAAAGGCGTACTGGATGCATGTCACTTACTCCGAATGTTGGGGAGGTTCGCCGAAAAAAAGCCGAGAGGGGTATTCCTTGGCGTCTTCGGTGATCTCACGCAGGTTTTCGGCAGTCCGTTCCAGGTTGCGCAGCAAGGCTTCCAGCTGTTCCTGTTGCACCGCCAGTCGCACACGCAGTTGGCGGGTCAGTTCGCTGATCTGCTCGAAGCTCGCTTGACCGGATCTGGCCGTATCTGAAAAATCCCGCAATACCTCCGGAGCCATATCCAGACTTTGGCGCAGGAAAGACACGCTGATGCGCAGATCTTCCAGGCCGCCCTCTTCGCTTCCGGTCCATGCGCTGACTTGCTCGGCCAGCATGCGCACTTGGTGCATGGTCTTGGAGATGTCCGCGAGGATGCCGTAGATGTCGCCCTCATGTTCCAAGTCGCCGCCCTTCTCTCCCAGCAGTCGGATTACGCGTTGATTGGTCTCGCGCAATTCGCTCAATAAAGCCGTTGCTTCCTCACTGATCAGATCCGTTCGCACGGCTTCAACCTTTTCCAGAAGCGAGTTCAGCAAAGCTTCCAGCCGTTCCACAGGCTGTCCCAGGTTGATGGCCTCGATATTGGCCAGGGTCTTGCTCACGGATTCAAAAGTCTCTTCAAAACGGGCAATGGCGCCGGGCGCAGAGGGAATGTACGGCAGGGATGGTTCCCAGTTGAAAGGCAGGACGGAGCCGCGCTTCGGATCGATGTAGTCCAGATCCAGGTAGGCCGCGCCGGTAAGCCCCTGGGGAGCGATGCGAATGCGCAGGCCACTTTCAATTTCCCTGTGCAGCAACTCCGCGAATTGCTCCTGGGGAAAGTCGCCGAAATTGACCGGAATCAGTCCGATTTCCACCAGCACATAACGAAAACCGCCTTGGTAGGCCTCGGGGTATTTGGCATAGACAAAACTGATCGTCTCGATATGACCCACCTGGACCCCGCGCATTTTGACCATGGACCCGACTTCCAGCCCTTGGGCGGATTCGTTGAGATAGGTTTCCACCAAAACCCGTTCGCGCCACAAGGAGCCCCCCCCGAGAATGAGCAGCCCCGTCATCAGCAGACCCAGGGTGATCAGTACAAAGAGCCCCAGTTTAACGGAATTGACTTGCGCGCTCATAAACGGGAGACCTCGCTTTGGTGGTGATGATGCCGGCTTTTGCGATGAAAGAAGTCGGCCACAATCGGATTTGTGTTCGTATCCCTGAGGTGGCGTGGACTTCCCTGGGCCACGATGCCCTTGACTGCTTTGTCCAACATGATCACCCGGTCGGCGATGGCGAAAATGCTGGCCAGTTCATGGGTGACGATGACAAAGGTCATGCCCATTTTGGCGGCCAGCTCCAAAATCAGCTCATCCAGCTCGGCCGAGGTTACGGGGTCAAGCCCGGCCGACGGCTCATCCAGGAACAAAATACGCGGGTCCAGGGCCATGGCCCGGGCAATGGCCGCCCGCTTGACCATGCCTCCGCTGAGTTCCGCCGGGGCATGCTCTTCAAAGCCGCTCAGCCCGACCTGGGCCAGCTTCAGTCTGGCCACCCCGTTCTGCAAAGTCCGGGGCAGGTTCGTGCATTCTTCCAGGGGCAGGCGAACGTTTTCCAGAATCGTCAGTGAGCCGAAAAGCGCCCCGGTCTGGTAGCTGACCCCGAAGCTTTGCAGGAGGCGCATTCGTTGCGCCTGCGTGACATTGTTCAAGTCAACGCCTTCAATGAGCACCCGACCGCGCTGGGGCTGATACAGGCCGATCATATGCTTGAGCAGGGTGCTTTTGCCGCACCCCGACCCTCCGAGAATGACCACGATTTCTCCAGCATACACCTTCAGGCTGACATCTTCCAGAATGATCACGTTCCCGTACCCGGCGGTGATGCCCTCGACCGTGATTATCGGAGGACGGGAGTGTTGATCAATAGTTGAAGACATAGAAGAACACCGCGAATATGCCGTCCATGACCGCGATCATGATGATCCCGCTGACCACGGCGCTGGTGGTGGAAGCGCCCACGGCCCAGGCCCCCTTGCCGGTCTGCAGACCGCGTACGCATCCGATCCAGCCCACAAGGATGCTGAACACGAAGGCCTTGAACAAGCCGTTGAGCAGGTCGCCCATGGCCACGGACATGGTCACCTGATTGATGTACGTGACCAGGGGATAGCCCAGGGAAAGCATGACCACCCCGCCCCCGATCAGGCTGAACAGGTTGAACAGCAGGGTCAGCAGGGGGGTCATGAGCATGGCCGCGAGCATCCTGGGAACCACCAGAAAACGGACGGGATCCAGGCCCATTGTGTGCAGGGCGTTCAGCTCCTCGTTGATCTTCATCGTCCCCAGCTCCGCCGCGAAGGAGGCTCCTGACCGACCAGCCAGGATGATCGCCGTGACCAACGGCCCCAGTTCCCGGAGCATGGACAGTCCCAGCAACCTGGCCACATAGATTTCCGCGCCGAACATGCGCAGAGGCATGGCCGACTGAAAGGAGATGATCAGGCCCATCAGAAAACCAATCAGGGCGATAATCAACACCGCGTTGGCGCCCACGGCCTCGCAGTTCAGCCACACGTCGCGCCAGCGAATGGTTCGGGGATGACGCAGGGCCTGGGCGAATGCCACGGTGAACGAACCGACAAACCCCACCAGGTCTCGAACGTCATGATACAAGACCAAGGCAAAGCCGCCGATCCTTTCCAGCAGTCCCGGCCGTCTGCCCGCACCCGGGATGGGCCGGACAAGCTCGGTGAACTGGTGCAGGCTTCGGGCATAATCCTCGCGCAGACCAATCAGTTCCAGGGACGCCCCTGCTTTCAAAAGATGCTGCTCGAGTTCCGCGAATAGAACCAGTCCGGAACTGTCCACATACTCCAGCCCGGAAACCTCCAGGCGCAGCGCTCTGGGCGAAAAGGAACGCATCCGGGCCAGCACCTCGCGCCATACCTTGCCTGCGCCGTGCACATCCAGGGTTCCGGACAAAGAAGCACAAAGCACCGCTTTCTCCGGCTGGAAATCATGGAACGCCAAGACGACGGGCGCGGATTTTTTCAAGGATGTGGAAGACGTCATGTGCGGCCTGGAACTCGGGCAGGTCATGCCGCGGGTTTTTTCACCACGTGTGGCGGTGCAGATCGTTGAAGAACGTCACGTCCGCAGCCCGGCAAAGAAAAGGTCCCAGAAGGGATCCCCGACCGGTTCGACCAATTCGGCCTCTTGGCCGCCGCGACGGACAACGCAGTGTTGAAGGCGCTTGTCGAAACGCCCCAGGACATGGCTTTCAATGCCCGCCTCGTCCCATGCCTTGCGGATGCGCACCACGCTTTCCGGCGCAGCCGAGACCAGCAGCGTTCCCTCGCTGATAGCCTGCCATGGATCAAAAGCCAGCACGTCCGCCAGTTCTCGGATATCCTGCGGGACGTCAACGGCATCCAGATTCACCCGCGCAGGGATTCCCGCGGCCGAGGCCATTTCGTGCACCCCGCCCAGAACGCCGCCCTCGGTGGCGTCATGCATGGCATGCACCCCGCCGACGCCGAAGGCAATCAACGCATCTTCAACAACCGTGATTTGTCGGACCCGATCCAGGGATTTTTGAAGCGACTGACTAGAAATGCGACGAATGATCTGGTCTTTGTAAAGAATCGACAGCAGGGCGACGGATTCAATGGCCGGCCCTTTGGTCATCAACAGCACGTCGCCGTCTTGCGCTCCTCCAGGCGAAACCCAGGCCGACTTGTCCGCGATGCCCCAGACCGCGACGCCACCCACAATGGGGATCGTGACCGCGTCATACCAGCCGGTATGTCCGCCGACAATACTGATGCCCAGGTCGCGGGCCGCGTCGGAAATGGATGTCACAATGGTCTTGGCATCGCTCTCCGGACATGTCGGCGGCAAAAGAAGCGTATAAGTCATAAACTGCGGTGCGATTCCGGTCACTGCCACATCGCTGGCGCCGATATGTACCGTAAACCATCCCATAACGGCCAGAGGCAGGTTCGGCGCGGGGAAAATAGGATCCTCCGCGACAGCCATGACCCGACCGTCTGTCAGGTCAAGAACCGCCGCGTCAAGTCCGGGACCGGGACCGACGATGATCTGGTCCGAGGCAGCCCCGAAATGGGCCCCCAACAATGATTTAAGACGGCTCGCCGAAGGCTTTCCCACGCGGCGCTCACCCACGGGACACGCTCCTTCCCAGGACGGTTTCCACATCGTCAACCTTGCCCTGAAGACGACCAACAGCCCCCTGGCGGTCGTCAATGGCAATGTGGGTTAGCACCCGCGGCGCCAATGTCTTCATATGGTCGTGGCACTCCATGATTACCTGGATCACCCTTTCTGGTTCGCCCTCGATGGTCGTTTGCATCGCTCCCATCACATATTCCAAGCCGGAACGCTCAATGACGGGAACTAGTTCGGCGATCATCTCCTTGAGTTCCTCTCCCGTTCCCACGGGCACGATGGAAAATCCTGCGATCATTTTGTATCCTTTTGGTTGCCAGGGATGAAGGTGATAAGATTTTGGAACGCTCGCACCGCGTTTTCCATGTCGGACGCGGCCGCCACCGCACTGATGGCGCAGACCATGTCCGCTCCGGCAGCGATCACTTCACAAGCGTCATCCGCAGTGATCCCATCGAGGGCGGTCAGCGGAAGCAGGCAGACCGCACGGTCCCGACGCAGCAAGTCCATACCGGCTGGGAAAGACCCCGACCTTGTCGCAGCGGCGCTTGATGAACGTTTTTTCATGGGTTCACCCGACATTGGCCTTGGTCGTGAACATGTCTGTCACCGTGCTTCAAAAGCGGTTAGCCATTCCCGTGCCAGCCGTTCAGCCTGTTCGATCTGGCCGGAACTCATGCCCTGTTCAGCCAGGGCCACGGCCTCGACGGCCCGATCGTTGCCGAGATCCCTGGCGATGGTAAGCCACATGTGGGCCAGGACCATTTCCCGGGAAACTCCCTGACCTGTGAGATACAACAAGCCCAAGTTGAGCTGGGCCTCGGACAGTCCCTGCTCGGCGGCTGCCTTGTACCAAGCCGCAGCCTTGTGCAAATTCTTGTCCGGGCCCACTCCGGTTTCCAATAGATAGCCCAGCATGAACTGGGCGGAGGCGTAGCCGTTTTCCGCGGCCCGAGTAAACAGCCGGTGCGCCTCGGCCAAGTCCTGCTTGACGATGTTGCCGTCCAGATACGCCTGGGCCAGGTTGTATTGCGCCTCCGGATGACCTTGATCCGCGGAGCGCCGATACCATCGCAGAGCGTGTTGTGGATTCCTATCCACGCCCATGCCGTGTTCCAAGAAAAGGGCCAGATTGTTCTGGGCCTGGGCATGGCCCTTTTCAGCGGCCAATTTGTACCACATGCCGGACTGCTTGTAATCCTGCTCTGTTCCAAGCCCCAATGCAAACATCGTGCCCAGGTTGTACTGAGACGCGATGTGCCCCTGGGCGGCGGCCTTCTCAAACCAGTACAAGGCTGAAGCGTAATCCAACGCAATGCCCCGCCCCTCAGCATAGAGCAAGCCGAGTTCGTGCTGGGAAGCCGGGTCTCCGCTCAGGGCCTGCTCCTGAAGAGTCGCGATATCCCCATTTGCGAATTGGATTTCTGCGGCATCCACAGCAAAGGAAAAAAACAAAACCCAAAAGGTACCAAAAAACCACTGCACATGCTTAATCATCACTTACCCCCAGAACAGGATCCAAAACAGGCTGGACATTTCGGACGATTCTCGGGCAGGAAGACACCGGTTAGGCATTGGTTGGTCGCCTGTTGCTCAGGATCGAAAACATGAAAAACCATATCTTCGCAAAATCAGCGTTGCTCTTGCTGTTGGGCCTCGGCGTATGGTTCAGCCTGGCCATGGACTGGGTCCCCATGCTTGCCAGGGCCGAGGAACTGAGCCACTCGTGGTGGCTGGTCATAATCCTGATGGCTGCCCAGGCAGCGTTTTTTGCCTTGGCCATGCCCGGCTCCATCATGTTCGTGATCATCGGACTGCTTTACGATCCGTTGCCGGCCACGGCCATGATCACCGTCGGCGGGGTGCTCGGCAGCGTGTTGGGCTATGTTTTATCCAAAAAAATGGGGCATGCGTGGACCAGCAGGCTGCGGGATAATCGTTTGTTCCAGGTGTTCAGGGCCAATACCAGCTTGTTGATGCTCTGCGCCATTCGAATCTTTCCTGGCTTTCCCCATTCAATCATCAATTATGGTTCCGGACTGCTGCACGTTCCCCTGGCTCGCTTCACAACCAGCGCGATTGTGGGCTACATGGTCAAAGGCATGCTTTACGCCACAGCCTTGCACAATGTGGTTGAAATTGAGGACGGACACGGGTTGTCGTCCATGGACGCGTTATGGCCCCTGGCCGTGCTGGCTGTCCTGTTGGTCGCCGGCTTTGTTTTTCAGAAATGGTTGATGCGAAAAAAGGCACGTGATCGCGCTTGACAAGCATCTGCCTCGAGAATGAACTCATGTCGACGAGCTTGCGTTGATTTTAAAATCCACCTCCAGGATATTTCTGCCCCCTTCATGGCGATAGTGCAACTGATCGGCCATTTGCCTGGTTAAGAAAACGCCCATTCCACCCACTTCACGCTGCTCAATACCCTTTGTTGGGTCGGGAAGCTTCTGGGTCAATGGGTTAAACGGCCGCCCCTGATCCCGCACCACGAATCGAAAAAGCCTTTCCCCTGCTCTTCCGCATCCGACGTCCATGCTTCCATTCTCTTTTGGAACATAGGCATAATCCATGACATTCAGCAGAACTTCCTCCAGAACCAGATCAACTTTCCCCAAAACGTCTCTGGGCAAGGCCAAGGAAGCGGCTGCATCCAGCACGAAATTTCGGAACTTGTCCAGGGACTCCCGCCTGGCCGGCAGGGTCAACCAAGTCAGGGCCCACCCACTACTTGTGGGCAAGGGCAGCCTCCAGGGTGTCGTATACAGGGAAAATCGAGGTAAAGCCGGAAATGTCGAAAACCTCCTTGACCATGCCCTGCATGTTTCCGAACGCCAGCGAACCGCCGTTGCCTTTAAGTTTCTTCCCGGTAGCCAAAATGCTGCGCAAACCGGCGCTGCTGATGTATTCCAGTCCGCCCATATCCACGACCAAAAAATTCTCGCCCTGTTCGATCCACTTTGCGCACTCCTCCTCGAACTGCGGCGCGCTGGTGGCGTCCATGCGCCCGGCGACCTTGACCACCATTGACGATCCCTGCTTGCTGCCTGAAAGTTCCATGCTCACCTTTCCTGTTGTTCATGGTTAAAAATACCGCAATAACATTTTAAATATGCATGAAAAAGGGATGGAATTCAATGTCTAATCCCAAACCCAAAGCCCCCCTGCCGGACAATCATACACGGTCATTCCGGTGATCATGTCCGCGAGGTTGTCCAGAAAAAACATTGTGACGACCGATAAACACCCTTCTTCATGGTCCATAATCACGGCTGCATCAACAAATGGAAGCAAGGGGAAAAAGGGAAACAGGGCTTTATCGCTGGGCAGCAAGGTCGCCTGGCATAGAAATCAAATCAGCGACAACAGCACCTTGATCAGCCGATCTTCATTCAACCGCAGGTTCTGCTCACCTTGAGCCAGGGGCATTTGAATCACGTCAACACCCAAATCACGCACCTTCTCCAGATCCATTGGTTGGACATAGCCATCGGCGTGAGTGTCCAGCAAGACAAAATTAAGCAGCCTGTTCACGGGCTGTTCAGCGTCGCACCCTTTGCGCAGATAATGCAACAGCACCCGCACGTTGTCCGCCAGGGACATTCCGCATTGCTCGGGGTCGATTCCAGTGTTGGGGATGTACACCTTGGGACAGTCGTTCTCGGCAATGGCCTGCCCTACGCCGTAAGGCAACAGGTTGGCGATCAGGCTCGAATAGAAGCTGCCCATGGGATAGCAGATCAGTTCCGCCTGCAGAATCATTCGCCGGATATTTTCATCAAGGGTCATTGCAACAGGATCAACGAGCATTCGGTCTCTGCTGAGGCAGATCCTTTTGACCCGGGAGGTGATCACTGGGACTTCCTTGCCCGTGAGCAGATGCTGGCCCACGACCCACTGACCGTCTTCAAGTTTCGCGGCCAGGTGCAGATATTTATTCGTGATCGGCCGAACAATGCCGCGCACCCCGGCCAGCTTGGAGAAAAGAAAAATAACCTGGTCCATGCGCCGTTCACCGCTCAGGTACCCTGCCGTCAGAATCAGATTGCCGATGCTCGCCCCACGCAGGTCGAAATCCGTGGGCATGTGTTGCTGGAACAGGCGCAAATGATTGCGGATGATCCCGAACATGGGCTCGGGGATCTGCCGGATTAAGGCGTCTCGCCCCGAGCAAAGCCGATCCAGCCATTGCCGCAAAAAAGCCGGATCGTCATCCATGGGCAGGCGAAAGGTAAACAGCCGCAGGATTTCAGGATTGCCCTTGATGGTCTGGTCGGCCAAGGCCATCAGCCGGCTGCGCAGATCTCCCACAGCAGGCATTTGAAAGGCTTCACGCAATTTGGCCGAACTGCCTCCTGAATCAAAGGCCGTGACCAGGTGAATGGAATTATGCGTATAGTGAACCAATTTCCGGCTCAAGGAATTCAGGGCCGTACCGCCGCTAAAAAACAGCACTCGGGGACCGAGTTCCGGGGTCTGTAGATATCTAGCCAGCCGCGGCTGGTCGGGAAGCGTCACGGATCTGGTGCTGCGCGCGGTATGCATGAAAATATCCGGAAAAAGGTGTTTGAATCGTTGCCCAGCGTGGATGCAGACCTCACATCAATAGATCCATCCACTGAGGCCCATTTTATTCCTGAACACAATGCCGCAGCACATGGTTTGCAAAATGGACTGAAGCATCCACGTTGCAGGCCTCCAGGAGACCACGAAACCCACCGAATGCGGAGACCTCGAAAACAAGCGGTCCGTCTGAAGTTTCCACCACATCCACGCAGGTGAAATCCAGGCCGAAGAGATTCTGCGCCCGACGGGCAAGGTCGATGATCTCCCGGGATGGTTCAAAGGGTCTGTATCTTCCGCCGTTGGAAGTGGAGGTGTTCCACGCTCCGCTGCTTTGCCGGGCATAGGTCCCGAAATATTCGCCTCCCAGAAACACAATCCCCAGGTCCTTATCCGGGATGTCCAGCCTCTGTTGAATATACATGACCTGATTGCCTCTGGCCCGGAAACGTTCGATGCGCTCCCGACTTTCCGGCCCGGCATCGATGACCTTCATGCCCCTGGCCTTGGATGTATACAATGGCTTAAAAACAGCTCGACCAAAAGCATGTACGGTCTGTTCCGCGTGATCCAGGCTTTCGGTGATTATTGTCCGCGGCATGGGGATATTTCCGAGACGCAGCCTGACCGTGCAGCTGAGTCGATTAACCGCGGCCAGGATGGCTTTTGGCCGGGAAAAAATCTTTACGCCGCGCATGGCTACCAGGTGCAGCATCAAGAGGCGATCCTGCATGTCAGGCGAGTAGATCGATCCGATTTTCTTGATGGTCAGGGCATCGAAACGGGACAGGTCCTGCCCATCAAACCACAGCTTTCCCGTTTCCAGATCCAAACTGACCCTGGCCATGTCCACCACGCAACGAAAGCCGGTTCTGTCCTCGATGGCATCGGCCAGCTTTTCCGTGGACCAACTGCCAGGATTGCCGATGACGGCGATACGCTTCATGAAATCTTTATCTCCAGGTTCAAGGGTCAGGAAGTCAACAACGCATGGCTGCGGGAATATTTTGTGAGGAATTTTGTAAAAATGACCATGCGATGGATGGGAAAAATAGGCATGGACTGTGTTGCCGCCATGTTTCTGAACGCGATGAACCTTGCATGTTAAAACCTCAAACCCGTCAGCCGTGAATTTACAAACCTAAAAATGCGTATACCGCAGGATTTCATCCGGCACGACAAAGGATTCCCAGGATCCGCCCGGATGGGAGGAGATTTTTTCAGCAAGATACATGCCCCTGGAGAACAGGCTTTGGGTAAAATCCTGGTTCAGCTCGAAACGGGCAGATGTGATGAATGATCGAATCAGGCCAAAGGCCAACCGCGCTTCGAATGTCCTGTCGTCGTGGTCCTGGGCGAATTGTCTCCCAAAACGCAGAAACCGGCTGTTCACCTCATTGAGATTGTCCCGAACCATGCCTTCGAAAATCGGCACCCGGAAATTGGAAACCAAAAACACTGAAAGATCCTGCACGTAATCGTCGTCCTTGGAGCGGTGCACGTCGATATAGTGCATCCGCTGCTCTTTTTGATTGTATATGATGTTGTTGATGTTGTAATCCCCGTGGATAAAAACCGTGAACGGGGCCTGCAGATCCCGTTCGATGAGGCGCAGCTGTTCGAACGCATCCATGGTCGAGAACAGCTCCAGATCGCAAAACCGGACGCGTGGCGCATTCAAGTCCGGATGGGTCACGAAAACGTCTTCGGCTCGGCTGATCAATTGCGTGATGAAGGTGCTCTGGCGCGGCTCCATCTTGAGGGTCTTTTGCCAGATCATGGCCGTTGTCTCCTGGGTCAGAAAAAATGCGTTTTCCAGAATATCCTTGTCGTCGTTGAAAAGCACTTCCTGGAATGTGCAGCCGCCCAGGAATTCCAAGAGGATGGAGGCATTGTCGTGACCTTCCTGGAAACCAAAGACCCTGGGGGTCAGGCCGGGAAAAATGTTTTCCCACGATTGGATGTTGGCCTTTTCCTGAAGGATCTTATTGAGCTTTCCCTCCTTGAAAATGACTCCGCGGGCGCTGCCTTGTCCTTCATTGGAAACCTTGCCGATGCGGCACCCGGAGCGGGTTCCCCAGATGGACTCAAAATCCACGTCCCGCATGGGCAGATCAAAACCCAGCGAGTCCAATGAATCACGCAACGCTTGATATTGATTGATCTTCAGCTTTTCGCCGACCACGGAAAAAATGATTGCCTCGCCGATGTTCAGCAGGGAGTCGCCCATCCTCTCCAGATAACGAAATATAAAGAGGGTGGTGATCAGATTTCTGGCCTCGCGGGTATTTTCCAGCTGCTCAATGATCTTCTCAAAACTATGCTTGTACAGTTTGTCCAGCATGAACTCAGCTCGGCAAATGCGCAGCGCCAGAGACAGGTCCCGATGAAAAAGCGCCCGGACGAGAATATCCAGGGCACCCAGAATCTGACGAAAAAAAGGTCGGTATTCATATTGGTCCAAAAAATTCACCTGGGACAGGTAATGAACCTGGCGGGCGATATCCACGCAAAAATCGCTGATCCGCTCCAGATTGTTGCTGATGATGTTCACGGCGCGAATGAAATCAATTCCCTTTTTGTCCAGGTAGGAATGACTCTCCAGTCTGGAAAAACAGGTGTTCTCAATCACGCTTTTGAAATTGTCGATATAGTCGTCACGCGAAGTGACGTTTTCAATGTGATCCTCTTCAGGCGTGATCAAAATTTTCAGGGTTTCATCCACCTGTTTGGACACTTCCAGGACCATGAACTGGATTTTCTGCTCCAGTCCTTCGAATGCGTGCATGGGTCCTATCCTTTATCCCGGGCTTCGATGACCAGGGGGCCGTCAGTGAACATGCTGGTTTCAGACGGTTCTTCCCAGCGAAAACGCAGGATCATCCTCACTTCTCCGTCCTTTTTACCAGCCTCCAGGTCAAACTTGATCAGGCTGCGGGGTTCCAGGACAAGCCGCTTGTCTTTCCAGGAAAACTGCAGTTGGCCGTTCACAAAGCCGTCGCGCAGGGCGTCCAAATATTTGCCGATGGACTCCTTGTCCTGCAGGGATTCGTGGCGAAATTTTTCTTCTGGCATGACGATGCTCTCGTGTTGAATGGGTTGATCAGCAGTTTCTCAAAAGGGTCTTTGCATCACAGGGCAGATGCGGTCTTGCCCGCATCTGCCGCATCAGGCTATCCGTCCAGGCGTGCCTTGTATTCCCGAATAATTCCGGATCTGCTGAAATTTCCAACAATCAGGCTTTTGCGGATAGCCAGATCATCCCAGGCCGGCTGCAGCCCGATATCCCGATAGTATTTTTCGGCCTCGGCTTGGCTGGGATCCTTGAGCTTTTCGCTCATATGGGTGTCGTCACCCATGAAAACCAGTAATTGTCGTTGATCAATACGCCGGTTCTTGTTTTGACGGTTGATGACATTGATCAGAAACTCGGTGTATTCCCTGGATTGCGGATTCCAGACCTCGTAGCCGTCCACATCATAATCAGCCAGCAGAATCGGCCAGAATTGCTCTGGGTGAGGCACTACCACGCCGCCTCCCAGAGATCGGGCTTCTTCAATAAACTCTGAAGTGCAATAAAAATAGGTCAGGCTGAAATTTTCCTTGACCATCCGCTTCACGGCTTTCAGGAACAACTGGACCCTATTGATCAGCGCCTCGGGAAAAAGGAAACGCTGGGCATCAACAAAGTCGCGAAGCAGTTTGTTTTTGATCATATCCGCAGATATCCGGTCTTCATGTCTTTCCAGAAGCAATTGCAGCTTCTTTGCCTGAATCCTGGAAAAGCGCACCTCCTCCTCTTCAACCCCGGTTTCCTCGGAGGCCAGCTGCAGATAGTCCTCAAACTTGGGGTTCGTGACCATGTCCAGAAAATCCAATAACTGGCTGGAACGATAGCGGAAGGTATGTTCCAGCATGGCTTTGAAGACGTCCGCTGATTCCAGTTTGGCGGTTTTAAAATGAAGCAGCAATTGAACCTTGCGCTGGAATCCCCTGGAATAACAATCCACCTCAACCCCGGAGTATTCCTGATCATAACTCATGAGCACGTTATGCTGGGTGGGAATGATCAGCTCGCAACTCGCACAGGGATATGAAGCCTGGATGCGGCGCTTGATCAAGTCCATGGGGATGAATTCCGGATGCCAGTGAATGGCCAGGACTTCTTCCTGCCTGGGCAAAACATGCAATGGAGTTACAACCCGGCTGGTCAGATCCGGGTTCAAATCCTGGCAGGTGATGCGTTGAAAAATCCGTTCATCTTGTTCAGCAAGCTCAGGAGGATAAACAAGATCTTTCGTGCGCGCCACGGTAGTTTCCTGCCTGACAATGTTCGTTTTCCTGGTATACGCAGCTTCCATGCCGTTCCTCCTCCGAAAGCCCATACCGCTGCTTCCTGAAAAACTCCACTCGTGCTTCCTGGTGCAATCAGCTTTAAGGACTGCTCGCCAGGATTATCCACCAAAACGAGGACATCGTGACAAACACACGTCGATTTTTTTCGCATCACAAGGGAAAATGGCATTCATCCCCTGAAGTAATCAGCGAACAGCGTCTAAAAATACACAATACGTTCCGAGTCATGCTTTTTCGATTGGCGATGTAAACTTTTTTTCAACTCCATTGATTGTCATAATTAGTATAATTTTTCCAACAATTTTTTGCAAAATTTAGCTTTCAGCACAAGAAAAATAGAATCATAATTATTCGCGGTAAAACAATTTAGACCAAAAAAAATTCATATTTTAGTAATAGTTTAGCGCTTTGAAATAGGCTCGCGAAAATTTCAAAAAACAGGTGGTTGGGCTGGCGTCACAAAGGGCTTTATGATATGCCTTTGGCATGGCCGCCCGGGATATCATTTTCAGGTTTCGTTCCAGGGAATACACCCAGGATGATCTGGCTTCCATTCGCCAGGTCATAGCGAACAATTTTGGGTTCATCCGGTTAAAGCGTACTTGGTTTCATGAAGGCCCAAGATTCTAAGTTTAAAGAACTCGTTGTCACGGAATCCGTAGGCTTGACGTTTCATCGTTTTGATTTTGTTGTTCGTTCCTTCCAATGGTCCCGTTGAGATGGGATGGTCATAGTATGCAAGGATGCCATAGCGATGAGTAGCCATGGTCCTGCCC
>Ga0209614_1000253_pt1 | contig 49420 bp, 54 predicted proteins | sample BlaSprsedimmetaG_FD_185484 | JGI IMG/M metagenome (GOLD analysis project Ga0209614, IMG submission 185484) | Hot spring sediment bacterial and archeal communities from California, USA to study Microbial Dark Matter (Phase II) - Blank Spring... ...
CAGTGCCAACGGAGGTATGGCGGGGAAACTGCCTGCGTTCCCGGGAGGCCCTGGTGCTCTCCGAGGTGGGAAGCCCCTGAACATCAGTGCATGGCTCACCCCGTGTGCCTGCCAATCCCGGTCATACACAGGGCGCGTCAACCAGGCCACGGACTTCAAGAAGAGGAATCCAGCGTGTATGAACGCTCCCGAACCAGACGTTCCGGTTGTTTGGCGGAGTTCCTCCCTCCTGCTCTCCCGGCACTGTGCGTGGTCACGGGCAGAACGCAGACCGGGGGATCCTCCGCACTTTCACGGAACCATGGCCCCGGGCACCGAGACGCAGCAATTGTGGCCATGAGGGCAAGAAAAGATCGCCGCCGGCGGTACCGAACAGTATAAGTCCGGCCCGGATCACCATAATTCCTTGAGATGGAGTCCGAGATCATCCTGATGCTCATTGTCATCGCGACAGCCCTCGTGCTCTTCGTCACCGAACGGCTCAGGGTCGATCTGGTCGCCCTCCTCGTCCTCGTCATGCTCTTCTGGTTCGGGCTGTTGACCCCGCAGGAGGCGATATCCGGCTTCGCCAGCAACGCCGTGATCGCCATCATCTCGGTGATGATCCTGGGCGGCGGGATCGAACGCACCGGCGTGACGGGCAACCTCAGCCGGTTCATCGTCGGGATCGCGGGAAAAAACGAAAAGCGGCTTCTCGCCATATTCTCTGCCACAGTCGGGGGTCTTTCCGCGTTCGTCCAGAATATCGGGTCGGTCGCCCTCTTCCACCCCGCCCTGATGAGGATCGCTAAGACGACAGGGATCCCGCCTTCCCGCCTCGTCATGCCGATGGGGTTTGCGGCGATCGCCGGCGGCACCCTCACCATGATCGGTTCGGGAGCCCTGATCATCGTAAACGATCTCCTGGTCGCCAGCGGCGCAGAGCCTTTCGGGTTCTTTGCAGTGACGCCGGTGGGTCTTCTCCTCCTCGGCACGGCAATCCTGTATTTCCTCCTGTTGGGCCCATACGTCCTCCCCGGAGGCCACCCGGGGTCCCGCAGGCCCGGAAGCCAGGAGTATCTCGTGGACACCTGGCAGCTCCCCACCAAGATGCATCACTACTCAATCCCGGCCGCCAGCCCTCTTGTCGGCAAGGAACGGGAAGAGGTGCGCCTGAAAACAGATTATTCCCTCCATCTTCTCGCCGTGACGGAAAAGAAGGAGGTCTCCTACGCGCCGTGGCGGCACGCCACCCTGCGTGCCGGGCAGTACCTCACCCTTCTGGGCAGAGCGGAGGACGCGGAGAGGTTCGCATCCGACTACTCGCTCCAGCGCAGCCCCGACCAGGAGCGCCTCTCCGCTGAGGTTGGGGGCGTGTATGCCGGGTTTGCGGAGATCGTGGTCAGGCCGCACGCGCAGGTCGCCGGCAGCACCCTGCGGGAGATCGCATTCAGAAAGACCTACGGCGTCGAGCCTCTCATGTTCTCCTCGGGGGGCACCGAGCTGCGCATGGGGTTCTTCGACACCCCCCTCTCGGCCGGCGACGCCATCGTGGTCTTCGGGCCATGGAACAACATCCACGCACTCGCCGCCGACCCGAACTTCATCCTCTCCACCAGGGTCGAGGAGCCCGCCATGCGGAGGGAGAAGGCACCCGTTGCCATCTTCTGTTTTGCCGGGGGGATCGCTCTCACGCTGACCGGGATCCCGATCTCCATGGGCCTCCTCACCGGGGCGCTTGTCATGGTCCTCGCCGGCGTGCTCAGCATCGACGAGGCCTACCGCTCGATCGACTGGAAGACCATATTCCTGCTCGCCGGCCTCCTCCCGCTCGGCACGGCGATGATCAACACGGGGACGGCAGCCCTGATCGCCGGCAGCGTGCTCCCGCTCATCGGCGGTGCCCACCCCCTGCTGCTCTTCATCGGCATCGGGGCGCTCGCGACCCTGTTTACCCTGCTGATGTCCAACCTCGGGGCCGTCGTTATCCTGGTCCCGATCGCTCTCCTCGTGGGCGCCGAAACCGGGACTGATCCCCGCGGCCTGGCCCTGCTCGTCGGGCTCTGCGCGTCCAACTCATTTCTCCTGCCGACGCACCAGGTGAACGCCTTCCTCATGTCATCGGGCGGCTACCACACGGCCGATTACCTGAAGGCTGGCAGTATCCTGACTATTCTCTTCCTCGTCATCGTTTCGGGATGGGTTTATATGCTCTTCGCATGACTAACTGTTCCAGAGACGAACGGAGTGAATGAGAGAATGGTAATTCAGCAGTTTTTCCTGCCTGGCATCGCGCACAGCTCGTATCTGATCGGCACCACGGGGACCTGCGCCATCATCGATCCCGCACGGGACGTCGACCGCTACATCGATGCCGCATCCGATCTCGGCCTTTCGATCACCCATATCCTTGAGACGCACCTGCACGCCGATTTCGTCTCGGGCCATATCGATCTGGCGGAGAAGACCGGCGCCCGGATCTATGCGCCGGAATCCGGGTCCTGCGAGTTCGACCATGAACCGGTGGGCGACGGCACGCAGTTTTCGGTCGGCGATATCAGGTTTGATGTCCTTGATACGCCCGGCCACACCCCTGACGGCGTCACCTACGTGGCCACCGATCTCTCCCGCGGCGACGATCCGTTTGCCGTCTTCCCCGGCGACACGCTCTTTGTCGGCGACGTCGGGCGGCCCGACCTCTTTCCCGGGCAGGCCCGGGACCTCGCAGCGCTCCTCTACGAAAGCCTGCACAGGAAGATCCTCGCGCTGCCCGACCACTGCATGCTCTTTCCTGCGCATGGCGCCGGGTCGCTCTGCGGCCGGGCGATGGGATCGATGCGCTCCTCCACCATCGGCTACGAGCGCCAGTTCAACGAAGCGCTGCAGATCGCCGACCGGGAGGAGTTTATCCGCTCGCTCACCGAGGGGATGCCGCCGGCACCGGACCATTTTGCCCGGTGCAGCGAGATCAACCGCCGCGGCCCCGCTCGTATCCGCACCCTCCCGGCGATCCGGCCGATGAAGCCGGCCGAGTTCAGGGAGCGGGTGGAACGGGGCGATACTACTGTCCTTTCAGTCAATAATTACGCCGCTTTCGGGGGGCAGCACGTCCCGGGGAGTTTCCACATCGACCTCGGTGGGAACTTCTCCACCTTTGCGGGGTGGGTGCTCCCGCCGGAGCGCGAAATCCTGCTCGTCGCCGACAGCCCGGCACAGGCGGCGGCGGCGGTGGTGCTGCTCCGCCGCGTGGGGCACGACCGCACCATCGGCTATCTCGAGGGAGGGGTCCATGCGTGGGCGATGGCGGGCTATCCGACCGCCCATGTCCCCCAGGTCTCGCCGGCCGAGGTGCATGCGATGATCACGGAGGAGGGGGCAATGCTCGTGGACGTGCGCACCGCCGAAGAGTACGACGAGGGGCACGTGGCCGGTGCGATCAATATCATGGTGACGGACCTGAGGGAGCGCGCCGACGGACTCGATCCAGCGCGGCCGGTCGTCGTGATGTGCAGGACCGGGCAGCGATCGAGCATGGGGTCCAGCATCCTGAAACGGAAGGGGTTCGCATGCGTCTACAATGCTGCGGGCGGGATAACCGCCTACCATGCGGCCGGCTATTCCTGAGAGGGAGGGATGGTCCGGACGCCATATGTCGCCGGTGCCGGGACCGGCATGCTCTCCCGGTTCTCGTTCCCCCCTCCCAGCCCCCCGATCGCGTGCTCGACGGTCGCTCTTCGTATGGGCGGGCTGATCGAGCGGCCGTCTGCCGGGATGCGGTGCCGGAGCGGGCTCGTTCTCGACCTGGAATGTTCACGATTTCGCAAAAAGGGGATGGGCCCGATGCGATTCGAACGCATGACCGTCCGGTTATGAGCCGGACGCTCCACCACTAAGCTACGGGCCCGCAGGGCACACCGGCAGGGATGCTGGTGCGTGTATATATACATCAATCGGTGGTAAAAAAGGTTGCCGGGGGTGCCGCGCGCCCCGGTGTGCGGCGATCGGTGCGTTCCCCCTCTCTAGAATCCTTTTCTCCGTTTCGGTCTCTTTCGCCGCACCACCATGATGCCCGCTCCCACCATGATAATGCCTGCTGCGGAAAGGCCGGCAAGCCAGACGAGCCCCATATCCAGCTCCTTTTCGAGGGTGATGGTGACCGAGCGCACCTCTTCGCCAGGCGCAATGCCGATCGCGGTCCATGCGGTGGTGTAACCCTCCATCGATGCAGTGAAATTGTAGGAATCTGCCGGCGGAAGGCTGTCGCTGATCATCCCCTTCGCATCGGTAATCCCGAACGCATCGCCGTTGACACTGACCTGCGCCCCGGCGATTACCTCGCGGTCCTGGTCCTGCACCAGCACACTGACCGTCGCCAGCTCCCACGCCATTTCGGCGGCAATATCCTGGCCCGGCTGGTCGACCACGCGCTCCTCTTCCCAGGCGACGAAGCCGTCTTTTGTGATGCGGATTTCATAGGTTCCCTGCAGTACGTCCTGAAGGCTGAACCGGCCGTACGCGTCCGTCTCGCCCTTTCGCTCCTCGTCGAGGAAGACTGCCGCACCCGCAACCGGGACTCCCGCGGGGTCGACCGCGATCAGGGAGACGGGGTAGGTGGCCAGCGAGAGGGCGAGATCCAGAATGAGGTCGTCTTTGTTGATATACCGGGAGACCGTGAGATCGCGGAAACGCTCCGCCTCAACACGGAGCTGCACCTGCTTTTTCCGGTCGAGGTGGGTGATGAGGATACCGTTGCTGCCGGTCACCCCGGCGCGGTTCCCGTCGATGAACACCTCGGCCCCCGCGACGGGCGCACGGTCGTCGGCGCTGAGCACCCGCACTGCGATACGGCCCTCGTGCACGAGCCAGTGCTGCAGCGTGACGCCATCGTCGTCAACCTCGTACTCCCGGGTATCGGTGACGTAGTCGTCCGCACTGATCTCGATGGTATACTTTGCATCTTTTGCGAGTTCGAAGGTGGCGCTGCCGTCGGTGCGCGTCCTCGCGGTCTTCGTCTCGTCGCTGCCTGCGAGGGTTACCTTCAGGCGGGCGTAATCGACGGGCTCGAGCGTGTCGGCGTCGTAGACGAGGATCGTGACGCTCGCGGTATCAAGGTCGAGGTCCACAGCGACCGAGGTGTCGTCCTCGTCGACCCAGTCACTCCAGTCCTTGTACCCGCCATTCCGCACCTCGAGCTCGAAGGGCTCATCAAATGAATGGGAATACGAATACTTCCCGTCGCTGTCGGTTTTCCCCTCGTAGTTCCCGTCGATATAGATGGAGGCTCCCGAGATGGCGGAGCCGTCATCATCATCCTGAACGGTAATTTCCAGCGTGGTCGCCTGGACGGCACCAACCAGGAGTACGCACGCCATAAGGACAAAAAACAGGCGAATTCGCATGAAAAAGGTATTTTCATCTGCCAATTTTAATTCATCGGTTTGCATTGGGAGGGCGGTTCGAAACCGGGCCCGGCAGGATGCTGCCGCACCCGTGTGCGCATGCCGGCGTACCGCCGTGACCGGGAGAGCGGTTGAATGATACATTCATAGGGGCAGACGTGCCATGCGGGGATGCCATGGACACCGATGCAACCACCGCATGCAGCCGGGACATCATGCGCGAGTTCGCCGCCCTGACCGGACTTGAGCCTCCCGGCACCCGTCCCAACCGCTACCTGTGGACGGACGCTTTCGCGGTCGGCACCTATCTTGCGCTCTTTCGCCGGACGAACGACCGGAGCTTGCTTGACCGTGCGCTACGCCTCGTCGACCAGGTGCACCGCACCCTTGGGCGGCACCGGGACGACGATCCCAGAGACGGCTGGATCAGCGGGCTCTCCGAGCGGGAGGGGGCGCTTCACCCGACTCTGGGGGGGCTGCGGATAGGAAAGCGCATGAACGAACGCGGGGCGGACGAACCTCCCGACGCGCACGAAGAATGGAACCGGGATGGGCAGTACTACCATTACCTGACGAAATGGATGCATGCCCTTGCCCGCGTGGCCGCGGTCACCCGGGATCCCGTCTATCTGCGGTGGGCGATGGAGCTCGCAAAGGCCGCGCATGCGGCGTTCACCTATGCCCTCCCCTCGGGCGGCGGCAAGAGGATGTGCTGGAAGATGAGCATCGATCTGTCCCGTCCCCTCGTCCCCTCCATGGGCCAGCACGACCCGCTCGACGGCCTGGTCACCTATGCTGAGCTGCAGGGTGCGGCCGCACGGGATTTCGGAGGAACGGTGCCGTTCGATCTTCTCCGTGAACGTGCAGATGCGGCCGCGATATGCAGGAGCATGCCGCTTGTCACCGATGATCCTCTCGGGATCGGCGGACTCCTCTTCGACGCCACGCGCATTGCGCAATTGATGGACGTGGGAGGGTTCGGCGACGAAGGCCTGCTCGCATCCGTCATGGATGCAGCCCGGATAGGTCTGGAATCCTTCGCAGCAGAAAGAACGCTCGATCTGCCCGCGCAGTACCGCCTTGCCTTTCGCGAGCTCGGGCTTGCCATTGGGATCACCGGGGTGGCGGAGCATGCGAATGCGTTTGGCCGGACCGGTGCCCTTGAGCGGCGGGCCGAAGCGCTCATGGGCTATGTGCCGCTTGGGGACGCAATCGAAGGGTTCTGGATGGATAAGAGGAACCGGCAGGCCTGCACGTGGATCGAGCATACGGAGATTAACATGGTGATGCTCGCCGCCCGTCTCGCACCCGATGAGTTCCTTAGGGTATAGGCTGGTTTCGAGGAAATAACAGGATTCCGGCTGCAAACATTGTCACGGTTCATGGGGGTGCCGGAAGGAAGACCCGGAGAAGGAAATCCGGTGGTTCTCCGTACACGCGGAGATATGGATACATCTCCATTGCGGGGTACTGTAGGACGGAAATCATTTTCTGGATCCTTTTTATCGACAAACTATTATGTATGTGGAAAAACGAGAAAACTCCTGTTTCGGGGGAAAACCCTGAGTGTTGCTATGGAGGTGAGGTGCGGTATGGTTGCGGATGATGTCAGGAAAGCCATCGATACGGCAAATGAACGGTTCATGGAAGGATTCGTGAAGGGGGATGCCTCGATTACGGCATCGGGGTTTGCAGAAGAGGCAGTCGTCTTCCCCCCCGATACCCCGGTGGTCCAGGGAAAGAAGGCGATCGAGAATTTCTGGGCGACGGTCATGGCATCCGGGGTGAAAGAGGTGCAGCTGGCCACGGACGAACTCGTCGGGAGTGGCGAGTATGTCCACGAGCGGGGAACCGGGATCCTCACAGTCCGCCCTGCCGGCGGGACACCCACCGAGCAGACGATCAAGTACGTCGTCGTCTGGCGGCAGACTGCAGATGGCTGGAAGAACCTCTGGGATATCTGGAACACCTCCCCCTGAGAGATGTTCACAGAAAAACTCTCTTTTTCATGACCCTGCATCCATGCAGCCGTGTGTGCAGGAATGGCAACCGGTCGTCCGGCGTGCGGAGATCCGACAGGTCGGTTTTTGTGCATTTGCGTATTCCGGGGCCCCGGTTGCTTGTATGCCCGGAAAGAGGGCGCACGGGACCTGCCTCTTACATTCCTCCGAACTCCCCCGGGAGCGCTTCTATGCAGGTCGTGTGATCGCCGGGGTCACTTCCCGTGCCCGGGCCGAGTACACCCTGAACTCCTTGACCTCGGGCGGGCCCGTGAGGTACTTCTCCAGTTCCTCAAGCGGCTCCTTCAGGGCCCCGGTGGGATGATATAGCTGTTCCGCAGAGGCTTCCATCGCATCTTCGTCGTCCCAGAACGTGAGAATCACCTCGGAATCAGGGTCTTCCTCCGATAGCAGGATAACGTCCCCGCGAAACCCGCGCATGCCGATTGCCATGATTTTATCGAGCGTTTCAAGCGCCTCTTCCCGCTGGCCGCTTCTGTACTTCCAGACAGTCATCCGTGCAACTACCATGATACCCGTTCCCCCTGCAGGCTGTTCGGAGATATATACATTATGCCGCTCTCCAGATATCCCACTCTACGCTGTCTCTCTGCCGCCCGATCTCCGAAGCCGCGTATTATTGCCGGGGGTTATTCTGTGAGATGTGTTTTCGGCCGTGAAATGCAGAAAAAGGTGATTTCTTTGATGCAACGTAACGGAACGGATTTGGATGGGGTGTGTGCTGAAGGAATAGCGCCACTCCGAAAGAAGGCCCACCCCGTCCTCGAAGAGAGCGGGATTTCAGGAAGTATCCCCTGCCCGAGGATTTATCCTATCTCTTCTCCATGAACGCATACACCGCCAGGTGGGGCGCATACCTCCCCGCGATCGTGCGTGTCTCCAGATCGATGATAGTAAAGCGTGGGGAGAAGAGTTCCGCGAGTTCCTCTTCCGAGGAGAAGTAGAGCAGGGTCCCGATAGGGGTTCTCCGGTATTTTCCCTGGCCCCCGAACTGCGGATCCGATTCGCTGAAGCAGACCGAGAGGTACTTCCCCCCTGGCCCAAGCACCGCATGCACGTTCGCCACGTACTGCTCCCTTTCATCGGGCATGATATGGTGGAGCAGTTCCCAGTCGTATGCAAACCGGCATGAGTTGCGGATCCAGCCGACGTCTCCGAGCACGTCTGCGACCAGAAAATCGGCAGTCACTCCTTTCTTGTCTGCCTTCTCCCTGGCAATCCGAATCGCCGTTGGAGATATGTCGATTCCGGTCACCCGAAACCCTTTCGATGCCAGGTAGACGACAGAGGTCCCCGTACCGCATCCGAATTCGACGGTCCTGCACGGTGTCACCCTGCCACCCTCTACCAGATCCACCAGCGCCTCCGGGGGTTCGGACATATCCCAGGGAATAGCCTCCGGATTCATTGTCGCGTAGAGGGTCTCCATGTCGATCTGCTTCATGCCGTTCACCGGTTCGCCGCTCGCAGGAGATAGTGGGAGTTCGCAGCTGATGAACGGTGCGGCGGCGATGATGGAAGGGCTCCGGCGGACATCCGGATCAGAGCGATACGCCGGGCAGCTGGAGATGCACTCATCACTGCAGAGGTGCGGGGACGTCAGTGCCGCGCGATCTGTCTCCCACCGCCGCCTGCCATTACGACCGCTGCCGCGCCGCACCGCCCCCGGGGTGCTCCCTGTCCATGAGTGCCCGGTGCTCGGGGGTTCCGATCGGTGCGTGCTCCGAGACCTCCCGTCCCATTGCGTATGCGAGGTAGATGGCGCTGTTGATCAGCCCGATATGGGTGAACGCCTGGGGGAAGTTGCCGAGGAACGCTCCGGTCTCCGGGTCGAACTGCTCGGCGTAGAGGCCGACATGGTTGGCATGGCCGACCATCCGTTCAAAGATCTCGCGAGCCTCGTCCACCCGTCCCGCGAGCGCCAGGACATCGATCAGCCAGAAGGTACAGAGCCCGAATGCTCCCTCCTCGCCGGGAAGACCGTCGTCCGCCAGGTAGCGGTAGACGAACCCGTTTGCCACCAGACCTTCGATCGTCCGATCGATCGTCGACTGCACCCGCTCATCGTCGACGGGGAGGAACTCCAGCAGCGGTATGCGGAGATTGGCCGCGTCCAGGGCCTTCGATCCATAACTTTGCACGAATGCACCCACCTCAGTGTCATACCCCTGCGCAAGCACCTGCGCTTTGATCTCGCTGCGACTCCTCCTCCAGCGCTCCACGTCGCCTGAAAAGCCGTACTGCTCTGCCATGTGGATTGCCCGGTCGAGCGCCACCCAGAGCATCACCTTCGAGTAGACGAAGTGGCGCGGTTCGCTGCGGATCTCCCAGATACCGTGATCCGGCTCATGCCAGAGCGCGCACGCCTCATCGGCAACCCTGGATAAAAACGCCATTTGCTGCTCTGGCATCTCGAACCCCCTGCGCTGCAGCTCGTATGCGGTATTGAGCAGCTCCCCGTAGATCTCCAGCTGGAGCTGCGTGGCCGCGCCGTTGCCGATCCGGACGGGGCGTGAACCGCAATAGCCCTCGAGATGATCGAGTTCCTCCTCGTCGAGGTCCGATCGCCCGTGGATGCCGTACATTATCTGGAGCGCCGGCCCCTGTTCGGCCTGCATCTCCGAGACCCGTTCCATCCAGGAGAGGAGTTCGACCGCCTCCGTCTCATGCCCGAGGGCGATGAGCGCCTGCGCCGTCATCGCGGAGTCGCGTATCCACGCGTACCGGTAATCCCAGTTCCGGACGCCGCCTATCTCCTCGGGGAGCGATGTCGTCGGTGCGGCGGCGATTGCCCCGGTCGCCGCATTCGTCAGCAGTTTCAGGGCGAGCTCCGACCGGAGAAGCATCGGGAACCAGTTGCCTGCCCATGCCGGTGCATGGATCGTGCCGTCCCTGTGCGCCCATTGGCGCCACGTCGCGATCGTCTCCTCCTCGGCCGCGGTCACGCCACCGGGATCGAAGGTCATATCCTCCGTCCCCCACCGGGTGACCAGAACCCGCCGGTCGCCCTCCTGCATGGTAACGCGCGCCCTGAGCACCTGCCCGTCACCTTCATCGGCCACCGTCCCCCCGGCAAGGCCGAAGAGCACCATCTCGTCCCTGCCGTCGGTCGCCAGCCAGCCGTCGGGGATGCGCTCGATACCGGTCGGCGACCTCCCGTAGTCCAGCCGCGGCGACCACGCCACTCTCACCTCTGTTGTCCCCCGGGTGCACCTGAGGATGCGGTGGATCTCGGGCGGGGCGTGTGATCCTCCCCGTCCGGTGAGGTCCCCCGCAAGCGGCATCAGGTCGGTCACCTCTAGTGACCCGCGCTCGCCGGAAAACTCTGTCTTCAGCACGTTCGTGTCCTGCACGTAGCGCTGCTCCCCGAGCCCCGCCTCCGGGACGGTAACCGCAAACCTCCCGCCCCGCCGACAATCCAGGATGGCGCCAAAGACACTGGGGCGGTCAAGGTACGGAAAACAGCACCAGTCGATGGACCCGTCGCGTCCGACGAGGGCAACGGTGCGGAGATTTCCGATGGCGGCATACGCGGCAATCGGCTTGTAATGTCCGCCCTGCATACCCTCACCCGACAAGTGCGGGGAGTACTTCTCGCCCGAAGTCCTCGATGAAGGTGCTCTGGTCGTCCGTCACGTTATGGAGATAGATCTTGTCAACGCCGAGGTCCAGAAACGTCTGCAGCCACTCGGTATGCAGGCTCAGGTCCGACGAGACCCGGATATGCTGTCTCAGCTCCTCCCGGTCGACATGTTCCCCCATCGCATCAAACTCGGCGGGACTCCTGATCTCGGTAATGAGCCCCCCGCCGAAGACCAGGTTCCGCCACTGCTCCCATGCGCCCCGGAGCGCCTCCTCCTCGGTCCGGGCGTACGCAATATCGAGTTTGAGATAGATCCGCTTTCCTTCGCCACCGCCTTTGCGGAAGAGCTCGATGCTCTCTTTCAGTTCGCAGACCTGTTTTGCCAGGGTGATGAGGCCGTCGGCCCACCCCGCCACCCATTCCACGGTGCTGCAGGCGTTTGCAGCGGCAAAGAGAAGCGGCGGCTCCGGTGGGCGCGTATAGAGGTGCGCCCGGTCAACCCTGATATGCCCGTCGAATGTCACGCGCGCTCCCGCCCAGAGGTCGCGCATCACGCCGGCGCACTGAAGCAGCCGCTCGTTCCTTTCGGAACGGTTCGGCCAGCGTTCGCCGATAATCCCCTCGTTGAGCACCTCTCCGCTGCCGATGCCCATCCAGAACCTGCCGGGAAACATATCGGCGAGCGTCGCCGCGCCCTGGGCGAGGACGGCCGGGTGGTAGCGATAGCCGGGTGCGGTGATGATCCCGAAGGAGATCGTCGTCGCGTGCATCGCGGCACCGAGCCACGACCATGCGAAGCCGCTCTCTCCCTGCGTCTCGCTCCACGGGTGGAAGTGGTCGGAGGAGAGCACCGACCGGAACCCGGCCGCCTCGGCAGCCAGCGTGAAGGCGAGCAGATCCCGGGGCCGGAACTGCTCATGCGAAGCATAGTAGCCAATCATCTGTCCGTTCTCATTCATGCATGCACCTCTGGTGCGCAATCCTTCGATCCAACCAGCGTCTGCCGGCGTCCATGGCGGCTACACCCGTTCTGGCGGGATATGCAATCAGCGCAGCCGATCGGGCGGCATTATCCGGTGAGGGCAGGCAGCACTTCGTTCCCGAAGTCTTCGATGAACGCGTCCTGATCCCGGTTCACGTTATGAAGATACAGGCGGGAAAACCCGAGCCTGATATCGGCTTTCAGCCATTTTATATGCTCCTCCGGATCTGCGGAGAGACGCACCTCGCCGGTAACATCGCCCTGCGTGATGAACGCAGCGGCGGCATCGAACTGGGCGGGAGTTCTCAGGTTCTCCAGCACCGTGCTGGAGAGGATATTGGCGCGCCACTGGTCGTGCACCCCTGCAGCCGCCTCTTGGTGCGTCCGGGCGTAGGAGAGATCGACCTTGCGATACCGATCCTTCCCCGCGCCGCCGCCGCGGGAAAACGCCGCCGCAATATCCCGGAGGTCCTCTGGAGGTCGTGCGACGGTGATGAGGCCATCCGCCCAACCACCCAGCCACTCCGCGGTTTCGGCGGAGAGGGCGGCGCCTCGCAACGCCGGCGGTTCTGCAGCGCGGGTGTGGAGGTGCGCGTCGACGGTGCGGATGGGGCCTGCGGTCGTTACGGTTTCCCCTGCCCAGCGCCTGCGCATGATGGCCGCCGCTTCCCGCAGCCGCTCATTTCGCTCCTGTTTCGGGGGCCATGATTCGCCGCAAATCCCTTCGTTGAGCAGCTGCCCGCTTCCCACGGCAACAAAGAACCTGCCCGGGTACATCTCGGCAAGGGTTGCCGCCGCCTGCGCGATGATGGCGAGATGGTAGCGCTGGACGGGTGCGCAGACAACCCCCGCCGACAGCGAGGTCGCCTGCAGTGCCGCCCCGAGCCATGACCATGCAGATCCGCTTTCCCCCTGCCGCCAGCTCCATGGGTGGAAGTGATCGGACGAGAGTATGCTGTCAAATCCGGCTTGCTCTGCACGTCGTGCGAGCTGCAACAGGGAACTCGGGCGAAACTGCTCGTGTGATGCGTGGTAGCCAATCGCCAGCTCCGGATCCGTCATTCGCACCGCCTCCATCGTGGATTCCGTTCCAGGGAACCGGTGATAGACGGTATCTCCGGATATTTAAAGGTGCCGCCCGGCACGTCCACGACCTGTCCCCGCATCCGGGGCATGCCGGGGGTCGTCCGGGATCCCTGCACAGCAGGCGACCGGGCGTGGTTCCTGATCGTCAGGTGCCGTATCTTCCGAAGCAGCGGCGATGGGCAGGCCGACACAGGGAGCCGCCGGCAAACGACTATCATCCGCTACCCCGTAATGGGGAGTACAGGCCTTTACACCCCGGCGACAGGGGGAAAGGATGGGATGAGCATGATCATCGATGTGACCGGGCTGTTCGTCTCCCTGATGGCCCTCGGCGTCCTGCTCCTCATCGGGCAGGCGATACGGAGCAGCGTGGGCATACTCAGGGCCCTCTTCCTGCCAACCTCGATCATCGCCGGGTTCATCGGCCTCCTCATCGGCCCCCAGGCGCTCGGCGCCCTGATCACCCGAGTTGCGGGGCCCGATGCGCTCTTTGCCGGTGGCCTTCTCCCTCCCCCCCTGCTGGACGTCTGGTCGGAACTGCCGGTCCTCCTCATCAACGTGGTCTTTGCTGCGCTCTTTCTCGGGAAGGCCATTCCGGGGATCCGCGAGATCTGGTCGGTCGCCGGTCCAGTCATCACCTATGGCCAGACCGTTGCCTGGGGACAGTACGTCGTCGGGCTTCTCCTGGCGCTCCTGATCCTGACACCCGTCTTCGGTCTGCCGCCGGAGGCCGGCGCTTTGATCGAGATCGGGTTTGAAGGCGGTCACGGGACAGCTGCCGGCTCTCCGGGTCGTTTGAGGCCCTGGGGTTTGCCGAGGCCGCCGACCTTGCCCTCGGGCTTGCCACGGTCGGGGTGGTGATGGGTGTGGTCATCGGCGTCGCTCTGGTGAACCGGTCGTTCCGCTCGGGGCAGATACCCGCCCCCGGGACGGTCCTGCACCCGGAAGCGGAGGAGATTCTCGTGTGCGAGACCATGCAGGAGCGACCCCCCGGCGAGGTCGATCATCCCGATATCGCTGCGGAGTCCCTCTCCATCCACCTGGGGGTCGTCTCCCTCGCCATCATCATCATCGGGTGGGTGCTCCTCCAGGCCCTCATCCGGGCGGAAGCAGTACTCCTTGACCTGGTCGGGATGCAGGACTTCGCCCTGATGCACTACATCCCGCTCTTCCCGCTGGCGATGATCGGCGGGCTCATCCTGCAGGTGGCGCTGGAACGACTGGGCCGGAGCGATCACCTGAACCGCCCCCTCATCAACCGCATCTCCGGCACCGCCCTCGACGCCCTCATCCTTGCTGCCATTGCCACGCTCTCGCTGACCGTCATCGGGGAGCACCTTGTCCCGTTCCTCATCCTTGCCGCTGCCGGGGTCCTCTGGAACGTGGGCGCATTTCTTCTTCTCGCCCCCCGGCTGATCCCGGAGCACTGGTTTGCGCGGGGCATCCCCAACTTCGGGCAGAGCATGGGCATGACCGCGACCGGCCTGCTCCTCTCGCGAATGACCGACCCGACCGACCGCGCCCGGGGCGTGGAAGGGTTCGGCTACAAGCAGCTGCTCTTCGAACCGGTCGTCGGGGGAGGGCTTTTTACCGCCGCATCGATGCCCCTGATCTTCCAGTTCGGGCCCGTGGTGATGCTCCTCGTGACGGCGGTCGTTATGGCCGGCTGGCTCATCTTCGGCCTGATCTCGTTTGGCCGTTCCGCCTGAGCCGACAATCCGGCTTCCTGTCCACCGATCGGTCCGGGAACGGGAGGATGGCATGCAGTCCTGCCACACCTTTAATAGCTCATCGGTGTACTTCCGGCGTCAATGGATCCACCGCGTCTCCTCGACAGTTACGGCGTCCCTCTCCTTGCAGCAGCCATCTTCGTCGTTGCCGCGGTTGTGTTCTGGCCGCTGCTCGATGTGGTGCTCCTGAGCGTGACCCTCGCCGTGGTTGTCATGCCGCTCCAGAAACGCCTCAACCGCACACTGCATCCCCCGATCTCTGCCATCATCCTGACCTGCACGCTGGTTGTCCTGCTTTTCGCCTTCGGGTCCTTCATCGCCGCTCTTCTCTACCAGAATGCCGATTACCTCATTGAGGGCGTCAGGAGCCTCGTTTCCCTCATTGACAGGATCCAGGCCGGGGTGTACGGGATGCCCTCCTTCGTCTCACCGGAGGCGGTGCAGGAATGGTTTGCTGTGCGCCTGGCGGGCGTCCTCGATTCCCTGACCGCGCGAACGGTTGCCGCCCCGGGCGACCTCCTCCGCGCCGCCATCTTTTTTCTGGCTTTCTATCTTACCCTCCTCTCCGGCGAGCGGGTGTATGCCGGAATCCTGCAGAAACTGCCGGGCCGGCTCGCCGGCGCCTTCGGCGCGGTGGCGGTGCGATCCGCCGATACGCTCTATGCCATCTACGTCGTCGAGGTCATCGTCGCGGTCATCACGTTCTTCATCGCAGTGCCGTTCTTTTTCTTCATGGGCTATGAGCGCATCTTCCTGTTCTCCTTCATTACCGCCGTCTTCCAGCTGGTGCCGGTCATCGGCCCCTCGGTTCTTATGGTGCTCCTTGCCCTGCTGGCCGTGAGCGAGGGTGATCTCGTGCGGGCCGGCCTCATCATCGCCGTCGGCTATCCGGTCGTCGCCGCCGTTCCCGACATCTACATCCGGCCGTTTTTGATGGGTGAGCAGACCGGCATCAGCAAGGTGGTCCTCTGGATCGGCATCTTCGGCGGTATCCACGTGATGGGGCTCGTCGGGTTCGTCTTCGGGCCGCTGATCCTGACCTGGGTGACGACGATCTATGGCCTCCTTGTCGGCGGGACGGAGCATGGCGGGGGATGATCCGCCGGCGTTCCCCCGCAGATGGGGGTCATACGGGGTGGGTCGGGCCGGACCCGGCCGGAACTGCGGTGGTGCGGGCACAGCGTCAGGCCAGGGCCGCGATCTCGGTAGCGATATAGTAGATCGAGAAGGCCGCGAAGAAGACGCCCACGGCAAAGGTCAGGACCGTGACCGGCAGGGAAGGCCGAAACGGCGCAGGAAGCGTGCGCAGGTTCAGGTAGAGCGTGACGAACGCCACCACCGGAATGTGGATCGCCTCGATGATCCCCGCGATGGCGAGGTAGGTGACGGGCTCCGGCCTGATGAGAATGAAGATGAGCGGAAGCACCCCCATCAGCCCCAGCAGGTAGATGCGGCGATAGAACCGCATCGATACCCAGCGCCCCGCCGCCTGCGCCTGACGGGCGATGAAGAACGACGCCTGGCCGAACATCCTCGTCCAGCCGTCGAGGTTCGCGACGATCGTGCTCCAGAACGCGAAGAATGCGGCGATGATCATCAGCCATGCTCCCGGCGGGCCCCAGACGTCCCCGAGGAGCACCGAGAGCACCGCCGTGACCTCGGGCCCTTCGGGGAGGAGGCCCTGCGGGCGGAGGAGCTCCGCGCCCAGGATGAGCAGGGCGACGAGCAGGACGAGCACGATGGTCGAGGCGATGGTGGTCGACACGGTCATGATCCGGATCCAGTCCCGGAGATGGCCCACCTGTGTGCTGTCGAGGTGCGAAAGATCCGGCAGTTCGGCCTCTTCGATGGCGGTCGTGTCGGTACCCGCAAGCATCTCGCCCCCCTCCTCCCCATGGACGGTCGCGCAGGCGGCCCCGTAGCCCCGGGTCGTAAGCCAGTACGAGTACTAGATCAGGCCGGCAGCCCCCGACATCATAAACCCGATCCACGGGAGCAGCTCGGAGAAATCGACGGTATCGGGCAGCACCGGCACCAGGCCGGCGGCGAGCGGCCCGGCCCCCGGGAAGACGTAGCCGGCGGTGATGACCAGCGCCGCGATGATGATCAGGGCCATCACAATCGAGGCGTATTCCACTCCCCGGTACTTCCCGATGTAGACCAGTGTGAGCGAGAGCAGCAAAAATACCGCCGCCCATGCGATGAAGCCGCCGGGGAGGAGGAGTATGATCGCCGAACTGGCCGCTCCCGCCATGCCGGTGATGGTGGCGACCGCCACGATGAGCTGGGGGAGCAGGATCACCCATATCCCCCAGTTCGCCGGGCCCGGGAGGTTTTTGAACCCGTGCAGCAGCGATCCTCCGGTGACGACTGCATACCGGCCGATCTCGCGGGCGAGCAGCGCTTTGAGGAATATCGCGAGAACGAGCGTCCAGAGGACGGTGTAGCCGTAGAGCGAGGCGATCCGCGGGGTGAAGAGGATTCGCCGGTGGCGATGGCCGAGATCATCCAGATGATCGCCGGCCCTATCCATTGCAGCACCTCACGGCCACGCGGCGCAGGCGGAACGATCATCCGCTCATTCTGTGCCATGGCAGGCATCCCCTCGCCTTTCGACGGCACGGTCTGCGTACGCCCCGGGCGGATGCACCCAGCCATGCCGGCCGTCCGGTGCAACCTGCATCCGCATCTATTTAATTCTTCTCCGGGCTGGCCTGCCTGTCCCCGTCCCGCCCCCGCCGCCCGCCGGGCGCACCGGCTGCTCTTATGTGATGCAGCAACAACATCTTGTGGTACCGGTAGGTGCGATCGCACGAGGAGGAATTCAGGGGATGGAACAGGGATACATTCAGATGTACACGGGCAACGGCAAGGGGAAAACGACGGCGGCGCTGGGGATTTCGCTCCGGTGCGTCTGTGCCGGCAAACGGGTCTTTTTCGGCCAGTTCATCAAGGATTGGGCGTACAGCGAACTGAAAGCGGGCGAACTGCTTCCGCGCTTCGAGATCGTCCAGTTCGGGCGCGGGTGTTTCCTCGACCGCGATCCCGATGAGGAGGATGTCATTGCCGCCCGCGAGGGCTTCGCGCGGTGCGACGCAATCCTGCAGTCGGGCGACTACGACCTGGTGGTGCTCGACGAGGTCAACGTGGCGCTCCATTATGGTCTCTTCGGGGTGGACGAGGTCATTGCCGTGCTGGAGCGGAAGAATCCCCGGGTGGAGGTGGTGCTCACCGGGAGATATGCGCCGCAGGAGCTGATCGATTGCGCGGACTTGGTGACCGAGATGCGGGAGGTCAAGCACTACTACCACGAGGGTGTCGGGGCGCGCGAGGGCATCGAACGCTGAGGGGGCGGAAAGGAGGTCGATGGCCTGCGTGGTGTTGATGACGGCGCTGGTGTTCGTCGATCCGCAGCACACCAAGCCTCTTCCTCTGCCCCTCTGCCTCTGCAGGGCGCAATACGGCCGATCCGGCTGGCAGGAGCATTTCAATACCTTTTTGAAACCAGGTGCCAACCCCTTTTCAGGAAGGGCATCCCGGCACTATCTTCCGCCTCCCCCGAGGAAGATTCGAGTGTCGAACCATGTGCAAACCGATTTCAGCACCACCCCCACCACAGGCCATGAATTAATTCTCTTACCATAAACTCTCCTGTGTGCCCTTCCTGCCCTATTATCAAGGTTATTGTGCTATTGTGCGGCCACATGCGGATCGATCCGGGGCCCCCTGCGCGCTGTTCGACGATGATCCGCGGTGAAATGATCCGCGAAAGGGCGATCCCCTCGCTCGCGGCTATATTCTGCGCGGCAGGGTTCGGCGGTGCAAAACCATCGCGTGCGTGGTGAACACAAGGGCGAATGCGGCGAGTGCTCCGATGTCGGCGAGCACCGGGAAGGAGTGGGTGCCGGTCAACGAGTACCGGACGATATCGACAAAGTAGGTGAGCGGTGATGCGACCGCGAGCGCCATGCCCCATGCCGGTAACTGCTCCAGCGGGACGAAAATGCCGGAGATGAACACCAGCGGGAACTTCAGCAGCGAGGAGAGCATCATGATGTTCGAGGGCACGTTCGTAGGAGGGACGGCGAGGAGTATCCCGAGGGCCGAGAAACAGAATGCGGCGAGGATAACGGCAAAGGCGAGCACGACGCCCTGCAAGAGCGGAAGACCGAGCGCGAGGGCGAGAAACAGCGGCACTGCCGTGACCCCGATGCCGAAGAGGACGGAGGCGATCATGTCGCCGAAAACGATCGCCTCGACGGTCACCGGGCAGGCGGCAAGGCGTTCGAGGGTCCGCGCCTGCCCTTCCCAGGGAAAGATCGCGGGGGACACGGCGGTCGAGGTGAAGAAGAGGGCCATGCCCGTGAGCCCGGAGAGGAGGAACGGGAGGGGGAGGTTCCGCCCCCCAAGGTAAAAGGCCAGGAAGAGAAAGACCGGCATGAAAACGCCGAAGATGAGCACAGGGCCTTTCAGGTAATAGATGCGGATATCCTTCTTCGCAATCGCCCATGCCCGGCGGAGCTGGTCGGAGGACCATCGCAGGTTCATGGTTCCCTCCCCCGCGTCAGCGTCAGGTAGACGTCGTCGAGCGACGGGGCGAGGGTCTGCAGGGTGAGGATCGCCGCGCCGTGGCGGCCGCTGAAGGCCACCAGCGACCGGATGGCCTGATCCGGGTTCTCCGCCGTGATCTGCCACTTATCTCCCGTGCGCTCCGCCCGGGCAATGCCCTCCAGCGAGGCGAGATCGCCTGCAGGGATCTCGCCGTCGAAGCTCACCTCGATCCGGTGCAGGCGGTCGAGAGCGCTCTTCAGCTTTTCGGGTGCGTCGATGGCGACGATCCTCCCCTCCCGGATGATCCCGACCCGGTCGCAGAGCCGGTTGGCCTCCTCCATGTTGTGGGTGGTGAGAAAGATGGTGGTCCCGTCCGCGTTCAGCGCGCGCAGCATGGAGAGTATCATCCGGGCGCTCTGCACGTCGAGCCCGCTGGTCGGTTCGTCGAGAAAGAGGAGCTCGGGTTCGTGGAGGAGCGCCATCGCCAGGATGAGCCGCTGTTTCATGCCTTTTGAGTATTCCCGCACCTTCTGGTGGCTTCTTTCTGCAAGCCCGAGGGTCTCGAGCAGGTCATGCGACCGCCGCGCCGCCCGCGCACGGTCGGCCCCGTAGAGCTCGCCCATGAGCATCAGGTTCTGCCATGCGGTCAGGTCGACGTATGCGGTCGAGGTCTCGGGCACGACGCCGAACCGCTGTTTTGCCCTGACCGCCTCTTTTCCGATATCGTGGCCGAAGATCGTTACGCTCCCGGCGTCCATGGGGATGATACCGGTGAGCATCCGGGTGGTGGTGGTCTTGCCCGCTCCGTTCGGCCCGAGGAACCCGAAGATCTCGCCTTCCCGAACTTCGAACGAGATGTGGTCGACGGCGGTGAAGGTGCCGAAGACTTTTGTTGCATTCCTGACATCGATCGCCACACTCATCCGGTTGCCTCCCCGCACGCCCCTGCGCGTGGCGCGATGTTCACGCGGTCCGCTCTCGACCTATCCTGCAATGACCCTTCGCTCATCTCGAACCGATCCCTTCCCGTCCCCTGGGCCCGGTGATCCATCGTTCTCTCGATACTGTCCGGTTCTTTTCCACACCTGCGTTCAACACCGCGCGGGAACCGATCGTCCCCGCCCGTTCCGGTCTCGGGCCTGCCGCGGCAGGCACAGGCACCGGTTATTCTCTTTTTCGGAACACGTATTGCGGTGACCACCGTTCGATACCCATTGATATGGACGTACTGGTACTTGAACTGCGGACATCATCAAAGCAGTGAGCGTTCGCGGGCGGGGGCGGTGCACCATGTGCCCGAGTGCTGCGATGTGAAGAGGGTCGATTGCAGGGTGCGGTCGTCAATCCTGCAGGCATGTTCCCGAGAGAGATGGTGGTGCGGGCGTGCTCCAGGGGAGAACACCCCGCGCACATGCTACTCTATCAGAACTATTTCAGATTTGGTCGATTATATTCATTTAATATTCACATTTATTCACCATAAAAGGTGGATCAATAGTTTTATGTATGTATTATGTATCTTTTGGTATGTATGAATGCGAAGTATAGTTTAATATGTGCTACTGTGCTCGGGCTGCTCCTCGCCGGGCTCCTTGCCGCCGCCGGCTGTGTCGGCGACACCCAGCAGGGCGCCGATGCGACGCCCGCTCCATCTGCAAGGCAATCCGAACGCACCCTGACCGACGGCTTCGGCCGGAGCGTCACCGTGCCGGTGCCGGTCGAAAGCGTTCTCTGTTCCGGCTCGGGCTGTATCCGCTACCTGGTGTACCTGCAGGCCGAGGACCTGATCGTCGGTGTCGACAGCATCGAAAAGCAGATGCGCGAGATTGAGGGCCGCCCGTATGCCCTTGTTCACCGTGAATGGCTGGGAGATCTCCCGCTCTTCGGCGAGTTCCGCGGGAAGGACGACCCCGAGAAGGTCATCGGCATCGGGCCCGACCTGGTCTTCAAGACCGGTTCGACCGGAACGGCGTACGGGACAAGCGGGGCCGAGGCCGACACCCTCCAGGACAGGACCGGCATCCCGGTCGTGGCATTCCCCTACGGCTCGCTCCGCAACGAAGCCGAGAAAGCGGAGATGTACAGCGGTCTTCGCGTGATGGGCGAGGCCATCGGCAGGGAAGACCGGGCGGAAGAGGTGATCGCGTATATCGAGGCGATCATGGCGGACCTCGAGCAGCGCACCGCCGATATCCCCGCGTCGGAGCAGAAGCGGGTCTATGTTGGCGGCGTCTCCTCGGCGGGTGCCCACGGCATCATCTCGACCGAGCCCGCCTACCCGCCCTTCCTCTGGGTGCATGCAGACAACGTTGCGTCCGGCCTCGGCACCGCCCACGTTGATGTCGCCAAGGAAGCGATCGTCGACTGGGACCCCGAGTACATCTTCATCGACGCCGGTACAACCTCGATGGAGAATGAAGGTGCCATCGGGCAGCTGAGGACGGATACGGCGCTGCGGGGGCTGGCGGCAGTGAAGAACGGCAACGTCTACGGAGTGCTTCCCTACAACTTCTACAACACGAATTACGAGACCGTGCTTGCTGATGCGTATTTCATCGGCACGGTGCTCTACCCCGACCGGTTCGAGGACATCGACCCGGAGGAGAAGGCCGACGAGATCTACGCCTTCTTCGTTGGCGAGCCGGTTTTCGACGAGCTGAACGGCCAGTACGGCAACCTCGGGTTCTCACGGATCGAGGTCTGATCCGGCTGTTTTCCGGTGGCGGGGGATACCCCCTCTTTTCCGGCATTTTCACAATTCGGCGTCATTCCGTGCGCACTACTGCGAATATTTAAACTATTGATCTTACTAGCTCATAAAAAAATAAGAACAGGTAGGTTCAAGTAATGTCTATTCGTATATCCCTCAGATGTGGTGTTATGATTAATCGCATTCATGTTATTTTCTGCGGGATGCTTCTCATCGGCCTTCTTGCCGCCGCCGGGTGCGTCGGCGACAGCCGGCAGGGCGCCGATGCGACGCCCGCCCCCTCTGCAGGGCCGTCAGAACGCACCCTGACCGACGGCTTCGGCCGGAGCGTCACCGTGCCGGTACCGGTGGAGAGCGTTCTCTGTTCCGGCTCGGGCTGTGTCCGGTATTTGGTATACCTGCAGGGCGAGGACCTGATCGCCGGTGTCGATACCATCGAAAAGGAGGGGCGCTCGCCCGAAGGCCGGCCGTATGCGCTGGTCCACGGAGACTGGTTAGGGGATCTCCCGCTCTTCGGCGAGTTCCGCGGGAAGGACGACCCCGAGAAGGTCATCGGTATCGGGCCTGACCTTGTCTTCAAGACCGGTTCGGCCGGAACGTCGTACGGGACAAGCGGGGCCGAGGCCGACACCCTCCAGGGCAAGACCGGCATCCCGGTCGTGGCCTTCCCCTACGGATCGCTCCGCGATGAAGCCGAGAAGGCCGATATGTACTATGGTCTGCGCGTGATGGGCGAAGCCATCGGCAGGGAAGACCGGGCGGAAGAGGTGATCGCGTATATCGAGGCGACCATGGCGGACCTCGAGCGGCGCACCGGGGACATCCCTGCGGAAGAACGAAAGCGGGTGTATATCGGCGGCGTCTCCTCGGCGGGTGCCCACGGCATCATCTCCACCGAGCCCGCCTACCCGCCCTTCCTCTGGGTGCATGCGGATAACCTCGCGTCCGGCCTCGGCACCGCGCATGTCGATATCGCCAAAGAGGCGCTCGTGGACTGGGATCCCGAGTACATCTTCATCGACGCGGGGACCCTCCAGATGGACAATGAAGGCGCCATAGGGCAGCTGAGGACGGACCCGGCGCTGCGGGGCCTTTCAGCGGTGAACGAGGGCAATGTCTACGCTGTACTCCCCTACAACTTCTACAATATCAATTACGAGACCGTGCTTGCTGATGCGTATTTCATCGGGACGGTGCTCTACCCCGACCGGTTCGAGGACATCGACCCGGAGGAGAAGGCCGACGAGATCTACGCCTTCTTCGTTGGCGAGCCGATCTTCGATGAGTTGAACAGCCGGTTTGGGGGTATCGGATTTTCTCGCATCCCCGTCTGATTGGCCGCGACCGGTGGGCGCGGGATGGGGAAGGTACCCTTCCTTTCCCCGCATACGCGCCCAAACCTGCGGACAGGCCTTGATCACCGGTCGCCCGGGCTCGCTTTCCGCTGCTGCATGGTCGTGCGATAGCGGTTCGATATGCCATCTGTCCCATCCGCATCGCTCACCATCGCCGGATCAGGGGAGACATGCACGCGATCCGCCGTTGGGCTGCATCACGGTGCGAGTGGGATCAACGGGGGATTGCGGCAGTCCGGTCCGCGTATCGTGGGGCGAAGGAGCGGCAAAGCGCCGATACGGCTCCGCTCCACGCGGAGATTCATAAGAGATATTGAATACGTAGTCTTATGTATTCGTTCATCTAAAATACATCAGAGGAAGTATGATATATTTATATATTCGTAGTCATACCATTCCTCTCATGCGCAACCAGCAGCCTGAGGACTAAGTCATGATGCACCGGAATGGAAGGGGTTGATCCCGCAATGCACCTCGCCGACGGAGAACTCCCGCAGGATTATCTCGGCTACACTTACCGGAAGGTGCTCTTCATTCTCGGGGGCATCGTCGTTCTCTTTCTTCTGCTCATCATTTCGATATCGGTCGGCGCGGTCTCAATTCCCCCGTATGAAGTCTTTATGACCCTCATCGGGCAGAACCTCACGGATAAGTGGGACCGGATCATCTGGAACATCCGCCTGCCGCAGGCGCTCACCGCGATCGCCGCCGGCGCGGGCCTTTCGGTCGCTGGCGTCGCCATGCAGTCCATCCTCAGGAACCCGCTGGCATCGCCGTTCACGCTCGGCATCTCAAACGCCGGTGCGTTCGGTGCTGCGGTTGCGGTCATTATCTTCGGAACAGGCAGGATGACCTCGACGACCGCCGGTGCGGTCGTGATCAACAACCCGTACCTGACGACGATCATCGCCTTCGCCTTCTGCATGCTTGCAACGATGGCGATCCTCGCCATCGCCAAGATCAAGGCATCGTCACCGGAGGTCGTGATCCTTGCCGGCGTTGCCCTTTCGTCCCTGTTCACCGCCGGCGTGATGTTCCTCCAGTACTTTGCCGATGATACCCAGCTCGCGGCGGTGGTCCACTGGACATTCGGCGATGTCGGGAGGGCGGGGTGGCCGGAGTTCTTCCTGATGGCGACAATTACCATCGCCGCCTGCATCTACTTCATCGCAAACCGCTGGAACTACAATGCGATGGATGCGGGCGACGAGACAGCCAGAGGGCTCGGCGTCAATGTTGAGCGGCTCAGAAACGCCGGGATGATCGTCGCTGCACTCGTGACGTCGGTGCTCGTCTCGTTCCTCGGGGTGATCGGGTTCGTGGGGCTCGTCTGCCCGCATATGGTCCGGCGGGTCATCGGGGACGAGCAGCGCTACCTGATCCCGGGCTCCATCGTGATGGGCGCCCTTCTGCTGCTCGCGTCCGATACGGTCGCGCGCCTGATCGTGGCGCCGTATGTCCTCCCGGTCGCCATCCTCACTGCATTCATGGGGGCGCCGATCTTCATCTACCTGCTGCTCAGGGGGTACCATCGATGATACTCTCGGTCGACGAACTGAAGTTCCTGTACCGGAACACGAAAGTGCTCGACGATATCGCGTTCTCCATCTCAGAGGGGGAGATCGTGGCGATTCTCGGGCCGAACGGGGTCGGAAAGACGACGCTCTTAAAATGCCTGAACCGTATCCTGGTGCCGAAGGAGGGTGTCGTCACGGTGGGCGGCGATCCTCTCGGCTCACTCGAGCTGATGGAGGTCGCCCGGCGGATCGGGTATGTCCCCCAGCGGGTCGAGACCGGCAGGCTGACCGGGTTCGATGCGGTGCTCCTCGGAAGGAGGCCGCATATCGGCTGGGATATCACCGAGAAAGACCTCAGGATTGTCGATGCGGCATTTAAGAAATTCATGATCGACCACCTCCGCCTCCACTCTATCGACGAGATGAGCGGTGGCGAGCTCCAGCTGATCGCGATTGCACGGGCATTTGTGCAGGAACCGAGGATTCTCCTTCTCGACGAACCGACGAGTGCGCTTGACCTGAAAAACCAGGTCGAGATTTTAGACAGGATCCGGAATATCGTGACCGAGCACCAGATTGCGGTGGTGATGACCATGCATGACCTCAACACCGCGCTCCGGTATGCGGACCGGTTCATCTTCCTCAAGGACCATTCCATCCACACCTACGGAGACAGAAACGTCATCACTGCGGATGAGATCGAGGCGGTATATGGTGTGCCGGTGATGATCGGCGAGCTCTGGGGGGTCCCCTGCGTCATCCCGGAGTGCCTCTGCAATGGCAATGGAAACAGCAAAAGAGAAGATAATCAGGAACTCTCACCTATGAGGAAAGGACGTGCCTATGTGCGATACACATGAACAGACAGAAGCCGCCGGAGCCGGGGAATATCCTTCCTTTGAAGAATGCGTCGCGTTTCACGGCCATACCTGCCCCGGCCTCGCCACCGGCTACCGCGCGGCGGTTACGGCGATGCAGGCGCTTGACGTGGCCCGGCCGTACGATGAAGAGCTGGTGGCGATCGCGGAGACCGATGCCTGCGGCGTGGACGCCATCCAGATGGTGACAGGCTGCACCGCCGGGAAGGGCAACCTGGTGATACAGGACCACGGGAAGCATGTGTTCACGTTCATCTCCCGGGAGAGTGAAAGAGCGGTCCGGGTGCTGGTCCGCCACCACGATAACCCAGACCATTCGGAGATGAATGAACTCCGCAAAAAAATTTTCTCCGGCCGGGCGGATCCTGCGGACCACGAGCGGTTCCACGAGCTGATGCATGCGGCGGCGGAGCGCATTCTGACGGCAGCCCTTGACGAGGTACTGGAAATCCGCGACGTCGATGCAGAGCCTCCGGCCAGGGCGCGGATCTTTGCATCGGTCGTCTGCGCCTGCTGCGGCGAGCAGGTCGCCGATGCAAAGACGCGCATGCTCGACGGCAGGCAGGTCTGTATCCCCTGCCACGAGGCGGCCCGCCTCTCCGGCCACGAAGAGGCAGGGTGAAGAAACCCTCCTCTTTTTTCACGGATCAAAAAACTCTCGACCATTCTCCGCTGATCCGGCACACGCGCTTTTTTTGAATCCTCGATGCCGTGGTGGTTCCAGCTATCCATCGGATCCTGCGGGGGTCAAGGAGAACGTAACCGCCATGCACGGTGCGGAGAGGGGCCGCCGGTTCCGTCCCCCCTCACCACAGGAGATCGAAGACGAAGTACAGGAAGGCGACGATGCTGACGAAGACGAGGCCGTATCCCCCGCCCCAGATACCGATCTGTTCGTCCGGGTACCTGCGCTTCATCCCTGCAAGCGACTCTTCATACGCCCCGGCCATCTCCTGGTTGGCGAGCATCCTGACCAGAGGCAACGCAAGCGTCATCCCGGCGATCCGGAAGGCGACGGGCGGGTTGGCCGACATCCGTTTGAGAAACCCGATGATAATATCCAGAATGCGCCCGATCGCATCGGCAGCCTGAACCATTGGACCGGCGGAGAACCAGGCGACGCCTCTTCCCGCCGCGATGTAGAGGCGGTCGATATCTGCCCCCCATCCCCGGCCCGAATACCGCAGCGACCGCAGGATGAGGATCAGGGCGCCTGCTGCGAGAAAGATTGCGGCCGATTCGACAAGGTGCGCGGGGGAGAACGGATGGGCATGCGTGCCGCCCGGCAGGAGATCTGTCAGGAGATCGGGAACGATCCCGATTGCAATGCAGAGAATGGTGGCAAGTGCCATTCCCGCAAGCATCGGGGCCGGTGGGTCACGAGGGACGGCTCCCCTCCCTCCCTCCGGTGCGGGGCGGAAGAAGACCCGGTAGAGGAGACGGCTGACATAGATGACGGTGATCACGGCGGCGAGCAGGAGCGCCTCAGCGAGGTAGGGCACTCCTGCTGCCGCCTCGATCACCATACCCTTGCTCACAGCGCCGTTCAGGCCCGGCAGCCCCGCAAGCGCAAGTCCACCGATAACGGCGCAGATGGCGGTGAGGGGCATGGACCTGCCAAGGCCGCCGAGCTCGGAGAGGCGGGACGATCCGGTCCGGTAGATGACCGCGCCCGCTGCCATGAAGAGCAGGGACTTGAAGAGGATGTCGTTGACCATATGCGCAAGGCCGGCATCGATCCCGGCGGCAGTTCCCGCGCCCAGGGCCGCGACCATATAGCCAACCTGGCTGATGATCGAGTACGAAAGCAGGCGGCGGATGTCGTCCTGCAGGAGGGCGAAGACCGCACCGTAGATCGCCATCGCCGCTCCCATGTACGCAACTGCGGCGCCCCATCCGCCGATGGCGGCGAGCAGGAAGACCGCCGCCTTGGTGGTGAAGATGCAGAGTGCGACCGATCCGGCGACCGACGCCCGCGGGTAGGCATCCGGCACCCACGTGTGGAGCGGGACGAACGCGGCGTTCACCCCGATCCCGACCAGCATGAGGAGGAGCCCGCCCCCTTCTGCCGCGGGGCCGATGGCAACGTTCCCCGAGGCGATCACCGTCCACGCGATCCCGCCCAGCAGGCAGGCGCCCCCGAAGATGTGGAAGAGGAGGTACCGGTACCCCGCACCGGAGGCGCCGGGGGCTCCTGACGACCAGATGATGCAGAGCGATGCAATGGCGAGGAGCTCCCAGAAGACAAAGACGGTGATGAAATCGCCGGCGTAGACGATCCCGAGGGTGGCGCCGATCGACGCCAGTATCCCGATCGTCTCGACCGCCGGGATCTCGCGGTATGCTGCATAGATGATCGCGATGAGGCCTGCCAGCGCGAAGATGCACCCTGCAAGGGACCGCATCGGGTCGACCAGCAGGAGAACCGTCTCGACCCCGGGCAGGATTGCAAGGGTCAGCGACGACGAGGGTGCGAGGGCGAGGGCTGCACCGAGGCCGGCGGCCCCGACGATGACTGCCCACGCGTTCCGCACTTTCCCCGGCAGGAACACTGCCGGGAGGATCCCGGCAAGGCAGATGAGTCCGGGCGGGATTGCGATCATGGCACCACTCCTGTCGTAATCTCGCCGATGGCGATCCGGACCAGGTCCATGAACGGCACCGACGGGAAGAAGAATAGCAGCATGGAGATCACCGCAGTCAAAACGATCGGGACGAGCATCGTCAGGGGAGGCTCGGAGACGGCATCGAGTGCGTGCGGGTCGGCGGGCCGGTCGACCAGCATCGTGTAGATGATCGGGAAGAAGTACGCCGCATTCAGGACCGCGCTCGCGATCAGGACGAGGAGGAGGATCGGCATCCCCCCCTCGACCGCCCCGATCGCGAGGTAGATCTTGCTGATGATGCCGCAGAGCGGGGGCAGGCCGCAGATCCCGATGGCCGCCGCCGCAAACATCAGGGTGGTTACCGGCATCTTGTGCCCGAGGCCTTTCATATCGGAGATGCGCTCCCTGCCTGCCGAGACGATGACCGCGCCGGCGACAAAGAAGAGGGTGATCTTCATGAAGGCATGGAAGGGGATATGCGCCATCGCCCCGGTCATCCCGGCGACGGAGAGCATCGAGACGCCGAGGAGGATGTAAGAGAGCTGGCTCACCGTCGAGTAGGCGAGCCGCCGTTTCAGGTTGTCCTCGGCAAGCGCGAAGAGAGACGCCGTGACGATGGTCAACGATGCGATCACGGCGAGCACCACCCCGAGGCCGAGAGATGCCATCAGGGGCATGCCAAAGACCCACCCGGCCACCCTGACGATCCCGAACACCCCGGCGGTCACCACGGCGACGGCGTGGAGGAAGGCGCTCACCGGCGTCGGGGCGATCATCGCCGCCGGGAGCCAGGCGTGAAGGGGCATCCATGCCGCCTTCACGAAGCCGACCAAAAAGAGGCCGAAGAGGATCTGCAGGGTGAGCGCCGCCCCGGATCCCGCGAGAAACCCTCCCGGCACGAAGTCCGTCGTGCCGGTCAGGATATAGGTCAGGACGGTTGCGGCAAGCAGGAATATCCCCCCAACCAGGAGGTAGGCGAGGTACTTTCTTCCCGCCTTCATCGCTTCAGGCGTCTCGATATGGACGACGAGGGGGTAGGTAATGACGGTCAGGATCTCGTAGAACACGAACAGCGTCAGAAGGTTAGCCGAGAACGCAATCCCGATGGCCGCAGCGATTGCCACCGCGAGGCAGAAGAAGAACCGCGTCTGGGCGTGCTCTTGCAGCGCCCGCATGTACCCGATCGCATAGAAGGAGTTGAGGAGCCAGAGGGCTGCTGCGGTGAGGGCGAAGACCATCCCGAAGGCGTCGACCCTGAGGGCGAGATCGCCGCCCGGCACCATGGGGAGGAGCACGAGGGTGACCCTGCCGCCGTCGAGGATTGACGGCAGCATCGATGCGACCGATCCGAGCATTGCCAGCGCCGCGACGATGGTGGCAGTCTCCCGCAGGTTCTCGTGCCGGCCCGTGATCAGGATCAGCACCGCCGCGAGGAGCGGGATGGCGATGGTGACCGCCGGGAGAAGTCCGGAGACATCCGGCATCTCAGGCACCCCCGAGGAGCTGGGCGACCGCGAGGCCGATGGCTTCCAGCGGGACCGCCACGAAGATGCCGAGGAGCAGGCAGAGGAGGGAGAGGCCGAGTGCGGGGGCGAGCATGGACGCCGGGCCTTCACGGATTTCGGTCCGGTGGTGTTCGTCATGGTGGCCCCCGAAATAGGCGATCTCGATGAACCGCCAGATATACGCGGCCGCAAGCAGGCTTCCGACGAGGAGCACCGCGGCATACGGCCAGAGTCCTGCCTCGAATGCCCCGAGGACGAGGTAATACTTGCTCATAAAGCCGATCGTGGGTGGGATTCCGATCATCGATGCGCCGGCGAGCGCAAACGCGGCACAGGAAAGCGGCATTTTCCGTGCGATGCCCCCGAGTTCGCTCAACCGTGCGGTCCCCGTCTGGTAGATGATCAGGCCGGCGACCATGAAGAGGCACCCTTTCATCACCGCATGGCCGAGGATATGCAAAAGGCCGCCTTCGAGGGCGATCTGGTTTGCCACGCCGACGGCGAACATGATGTACCCGATCTGGCTGACGCTCGAGTACGCGAGCAGCCGTTTGAGATCGTCCTGTGCGATCGCCAGGATGGCCCCGGCGACGATCGCGATCGTGGCAATGAGCAGGACGACCCCGGTCACCGGGTAGATCTCGGTGATGTATGCCAGAGTGAAGACCGAGAAGAGGAACCGGAAGAGTGCGTAAACGCTCACCTTCGCCATGACGGTGGCGATCAGCACGGTCACTGCGGACGGGGACTCGGTGTAGGCATCGGGGAGCCAGAGGTGGAGCGGGAAGAATGCCGCTTTGATGGAGAAGCCGATGATCAGGAAGAGAAAGGCCGCGTGCACGGTCGCAAGATCGTATGATCCGGGAAGCATCGCGGCGAGCTCCGCCATATTGAGCGTTCCGGTGGCGACATAGAGGTTCCCGATCCCGAGGAGGATGAACCCTGCGGCGATCGATCCGAGGACGAGATAGTTGTAGCTCGCGACATACGCGTGCGGTTTCCGCGTTGCCGAGATCAGGGTGTAGGCGGCGATCGACGAGATTTCGAGAAAGACGTAGAGATTGAAGACGTCTCCCGTGATCGTCATGCCGATGAGGCCGGCCAGGAGGACCTGGAATATGACATAGAAGGAGACCGTCTTTTCAGTCGGGATCTCCTTCGTGACGCTCCGAAAGGCATACAGCGTGGTCATCAGGGCGAGCAGCATGATGGTGGCCAGGATGAACCCGCCGAAGGTGTCGATGACGAGCTCGATCCCCATGGGCGGCGCCCAGCCCCCCACATCGTACCGGACGGTTCCGCCGCCCATCACCTGCCGGAAGATGACGAGCGCGGCCGCGAACTCCCCGAGGACTGCCGCGAGCGCGATCGGGTAGCAGAGCCTGCGGTCGTGCCAGCCCGCGACGAGGGTCAGCAGGGATGCAACAATCGGACCCGCGACCAGGAGGACCGGGAGGTGGTCGATCAGGGTCATCGGCCCCTCACCGCCTCCTTGAGCTCGTCCTCATCGATGACGCCGTACTCCTCGTAGATCCTGACGACGAGGGAGAGGGCGACGGCGGTGATGCTCACCCCGACGACGATCGCCGTGAGGATCAGGACGTGCGGCAGCGGATTGACGTAGACGGCTGATGCCCCGTCCGGGAGATAGATGGGTGCGGTGCCTCCCTCCACACTCGCGACCGAGATGTAGAAGAGGAAGATTGCCGTCTGGAAGATGTTGAGCCCGATAATCTTCTTCACCAGGTTCTGCTTTGCGATCAGGGCGTACAGCCCGATCAGCATCAGGATGATCGCCATCCAGTAGTTGTACCGGGCGAAGAAGAGTTCGGAGAACGCCTCAATCATGCGGATCTTCCCCCCCGATTGGCCATATCGTAGATGATCGAGGTCATTACCGCCATCACGGTGATCCCGATCCCTGCTTCGACGAGGTCGATGAGGTATCCGTGGAGGTGGGGGATGCCGAGTGCTGCCTCGATCACCCCGTACTCCAGGTAATTGCCTGCATAGAGGATGCAGAGAATACCGACTCCCTCATAGATCGCGATCCCCAGCGCCGAGCAGATCATGGTCCCCCTGCTGCCGATCCGCCGCCGCGTGTAGGCGAGGTCGAATGCGATGGTCATCAGGATAAAGGACGAGGCGAAGACGACCCCTCCCTGGAATCCACCTCCGGCCCCGGATGCCCCGTGCACAATGACGTAGAGGGCGAAGATCTGGATGAAGGGGACCGCCAGGCGCACGACCGTCCTGATGACGACATTCTCTCTCATAGCCGCCCCTCCCGGCGGAGGAGGAGGATCACCGACATGCCGGCGGTGAAGATGACCACCACCTCCCCGAACGTGTCAAACCCGCGGTAACTTGCCAGTATTGCAGTGACGATATTGTCGATCCCGACATCGGCATAAGACCGTTCGATGTACATCGCGCCGGTGTGCCGGGCAGCCCGGCTCTCGGGGTCGCCGAATGCCGGCATGTCCTCGACCGCCCAGAAGAGGATGATGCCGATGAAGAGAACTGCAAGAAGTGCTTTTTTCCTCAATCTGATGAACTCCTGGTGGTTCGTGCGATGGCGGCGATGAACAGGACGGTGGTAATCCCCGAACCCACCGTCGCTTCGGTGAAGGCGACATCGACGGCATTCATCAATGCCCAGAGTACTGTCATGATCAGCGAATATCCGGCGAGGATGATCGTTGCATGGACAAGATCCCGCACGTTGATCGCCGCAATGGCGCAGCAGATCATGAACAGGAGGAGCGCAAAGTCAAGCTCCCAGATCATCGCCTTTCATCCCCTTTTTTCCAGGGCGCGATGTTGCGCGAATGGGCGACATTGACCAGCGAATGGACTGCGGTCGGCGAGGTGATGAAGATGAAGATCACGAGGAGCACAAGCTTGACCGCGATCAGGGTCATCCCTTCGTAGAGGATGAAGCCGATGAGCATCATCCCTTCGCCGAGCGTATCGCACTTGCCGCTTGCATGGGCGCGAGTATAGAAGTCGGGAAGCCGGATCAGGCCCACCGCCCCGACGACCATGAAGAACAGGCCTATCGCGATGAAGATGAGTGCGAGCGTGTTCAGCAGATGCAACCCCTCCTGAGGTATTTTGCGATTGCGAGCGTGGCGATGAAGTTGATCATCGCATAGACGATCGAGATGTCCATGAAGATCGGGCGCTCGTAGAGGAATCCGATGATGACGAGGAGGATGATCGTCTTGGTTCCGACGGTATTCACCGCGATCAGGCGGTTCTCAACGCCGGGGCCATAGAGAACCCGATAGAGGCAGAGGAAGATCGTGATGATCAGGATGATCGCGCTCGCCAGGAAGATATCGTTCATGTGGCCTCATCGAAGATCTTTCCCAGGTGGTTCTGGATATCCCGGGTTTCCAGCAGTTCTTTTTGTGACGTTTCGAGGACGAGCGCATGCACCGTAAAGGTCCCCCCGGAGACGTCGACGGTGACGGTCCCGGGGGTAAGGGTCATCGAATTGGCGAACGCGGTCCTGAGGACGTCACCGGTAAACCCCGTCTCGATGGTGATGAGTCCCGGATCGATGGGCATCGCCGGGTGGAGGATCCGGTAGGCGACATCGATATTGGCATAGAGGATTTCCAGCAGCAGTTGCGGGATATACAGGACGAACCGGATGAAAATCCGTGCCGATTCGAAGAGGCTTCGTTTCGATCGGAAGATGAGATCCCCCGAGATGAGGGTCACGATCGCGCAGCAGAGGACCCCCGCACCGAGATGAAAGGGATCCAGAAACCCCGAGAGGGTGTACCAGAAGATCATCAGAATCCCGAAGAGCGCGATGCGTCTGGCAACCGGCGATCCGTTTCCTTTCAGCGACAATGCATACCCTCCGGTGTATTATGTCTCTACCTAAAATTGGATGGTGACTGTCATAAATCTATATCCTTGACCGATGGCACACTTTCCCTGCAAATCCTGCGGTCACTGGAAAATGGGGCCTGAATGTTGCATGGTTCGTTGCTTCCGGCAGCGTCCGGGGCCTGCAGGCGACGGTGCGGCCCCTCCCGGCGCACCGCAGGGATCCGGGCCGTCACCGGCTCCAGGGGGCGGAGTGCCGCGCGGGCACCTGGACCGGCACGTGATGCTCTCCCGGGGGACGGGGATGCGGAACGATCGGGGCTCCCTGTGGCCTTGTTGGAGACGGGTCCGGCCCGACCCGGGAAAAAGAGGATATTAAGCCGCATCAGGGTCTGCGACCCTGCCCATGAAGAGCACGGTATCGTGTTCGTCGTCGACAATCATGAAGACGAAGGGGTGATCCGCACGAAAGACCGGGACGGGATCTTCTTCAATGGCGGCACCCTTTCCAAACACGACCGCGGTGGCCGCGGCTGCCTCGGTCCCCTCCTCGTTGACCTCCACGAAGGCCTTGTGGATCACGTCGCTGATAAAGAGCTCACGCGTCCCGTCCAGCCCGGAGAAGTCGGCACCGGGGCCGAAGGCGGTCGGCATGCCCATCGCCGGGAGGGTGTCGGTCAGCATATAGTCGCACTCGAGGCTGAATTTCGGGAAGTATACATCCACCCGCGTCTCTTCCATTTCCGCAATCGCCTCGGCGAGCTCCTGCGCGCCGAGGGCCTTTTCTGCAACGCCAATATCGTTTTCCTTCGGGAGGAGGACGAGCATGGAGAGCGACCCGGTACCATCGTGCTCGTAGGGCATCTTGAGGATCTGGAGCGTTTCGGTTTCCGTGTAGTTGTAGCGGGCATCTTCGCCTGTCCGCTGCATCATCTCGACGGTGACCGTCTCTCCCCCGGCGGTGGTAAACGCCGACTCGGTGGTCAGGCTCTCATCGAACTGGAGCACCCAGGTGCCCTTGAAGTAGACCGCGTTCGTGATCACGAGCCGCGTGAGGGAGGTGATGGCCCCTGCGGGGATCAGGTTCTTGATCTTCTCCTCGGTCCGATCCTCCACCCACCCGTTGATGGTCAGCCTGGATTCCTCGGGGGCGGATATGAAGTTCAGGTTCTCCACCTCCGCACCGTAGTAGTCCTCTGCGACGGAGAGGTACCCGGGCAGGAACGGATGGGTCTTCTCGGCCCAGATGGCATTTGCGGTGCGCAGCGTATAGGCGCTATCGCCCCGGTTGACTTCGGCAATCAGGGCCTTATACCCCTCCCGGAGAGCGCTTTTGTTTTCAGGGAAGTAGAGGACGGAGCGGATCTCGTCCGCGGTCTCGCCCTCGGCCCCCTCGTAGGTCAGTGCAAGGGCGGTGGAGATGCTGTGGGGCGAGAAGAAGATGTTTTTGCCCGCGTTCCCCTCATCGGTCTCGAGTGCATGGTAGAGATCCCAGGCAAAGCGGTTGTTTGCCTCGACCACGGCCCCGGTGTTTGCAGGGGAAGGCTGTTCCTCCTCTGCCGGCAGGGATGTCGTGGTGCATCCGCATGAGAGGATGCAGAGAAGGACGAGCACCGAAAGGGTGCCGGTCACGATCACCGGTGTATTCATACGATGTTGTTTTGTGCGGCATCAGATAATCCTGGCGTAAATTACGAATTTTTTGGAAGTTATCCCGAGGAACCGCGGAATGGTGCGATACCAGGATGAATTGAACATCTTGATCACCCGATTCGTTCGATGTTCAGGTGTTTCGAGGAAAGAATTGAGAGAAAAACCGCACGGGGCCCAGACCCACACCCCGCGAACCAGACGCCCCCAACAGGATCGCCCAAACGGAGTTCAAATATTCGTTATTTTGCATTTTGCAGCAATTTACGTATCTCTATTGTGAGCCAAAATGGTAAAAATCTTGCGCGCGCCTGCACCGGTGAGTAGGTCCTCTCCCTCGCAGACCACAATCGCCGGCATTACATAGTCAGGGCCAGGCTCTGCGCCCCATTCCCCCGCCCCGATCACCGAAATTTTACTACCGCCCCGACCAGCCGTGCGACTCCGCTCCTCGCTCCTCTCGTCGCTCCACTGCACGGCACTGCAAACACCACCATGCACAGGCGTTTTCCGTCAAACGGGTAAGCATGTCGCCCCTGCGGGGTGCGTCCCTCCGGGCCGCATCCTGCCGTTGGCAGGACGCCAGGCCTACTCCGTTTGCCGTCATATCGTCTGCCTTGTCGGTGCCCGGTGTACGGCATCGGCGGAGTTGATCGAAAATGTCGGGAACGACAGGAAAAGAAGGGGCGGCGCAGCCTGGAAAGCATACCGCCCTCAAAGCTCGCATAGAGCAAGAGATAGTTTGGGACGACCTCACGTATCACCTTTTCGCCTGCGTGATGGCCGAGAACACGCTCGCCTTCCGGCCCGCGTCGTACTACCTGTGGAGGGCCTGAGCATGGCTGCCTTCGACACCGAACCTGCACGCCCGCTGTGCTTCGCGGATGCGATCCCGCTCCGGGACCTCGACCGCATCGCCCGCCTCGAGGAAGAGGCGATCGATCTGGAGCGCCGTGCCCGGGCACTGCAGGGCAGGGCCGCCAGCTTCCGGAGCCTCGCCGAGGGGATACGGGCACACTACGGACACCTGATCGACCGGGAAGGGCTGGAGGCCTGCGTCCGGCGGGCGGAGGAGGGCGACGTTATCGCCTGGAAGGGCGGGGTGATCCTCTGATGACCCCCTCCCCTTACAAGGACCCGGCCCGGAGGAGGGTACCGCCGCCGTGTACCGATCCCGAGGAGGAGCGGGAACGGCGCCGGCGCTGGCTCGAACGCGAGTTCGCCTGGAGGTACTACCGATGAGCAAGGTCTACGAGATGGTCCGGGACCGGATCCTCTCCTCCCTTTCCTCAGGCACGGTGCCTTGGCGCCAGACATGGCAGAGCCTCTCCCCCGTGAACGTGCTCACCGGGAGGCCCTACCGTGGCATCAACCGTCTCCTGCTCGCCGGGCACACCCACTGGGGCACCTACCGCCAGATCAAGGACCTCGGCGGCTACGTCCGCAAGGGCGAGAAGGCCTCCGGGATGGTGGTCTACTGGTCGTTCGAGGAGACGCGCAAACTGGTCGATGACGTCGGCGAGGAGGTCCTGGTGACCGCCCGGCGCGACCGCCCGCTGGTCCGCTACTACCCGGTCTTCAACCTCGCCCAGTTTGAGGGGATCGATGTGGAAGTGGTCTGCGAAGTGGAACCGATCGCCTCCTGCGAGGAGGTCATCGCCCGCAATCACCCAACGGTCCGGCCGGGGGAGCCTGCCTATCTGCCTGCAGCGGACGTGATCACCATGCCCGACATGGACCGCTTCCAGTCGCCGGAGGCCTACTACGCGGCGTTCTTCCACGAGATGACCCACTGGACCGGGAACGCCTCCCGCCTCGATCGCCCGGGGATCACCGGGCCGATCCGGTTCGGGAGTGAGCCCTACAGTCGCGAGGAGCTGACCGCCGAGATGGGGGCCGCCTTCCTCGCTGCCACGACCGGGATCGACCTCCCGGTGCTTGACAACGCGGCGGCCTATATCGCCGGGTGGCTGCGGCACATCGAGAACGGCTCGGCGGCCGATGTTGTCCGGGCCGCGGGAGATGCGCAACGGGCAGCGGACCTGCTGCTCGGGGCTGGGGAATGACCCCTGCCCTGTTTTTGCGATCGGTCGGGCTTGCTCACTCGCTGCGGCAGGCCTCCGCTCGCTTCGCAACACCTCCCTTATTTTTGCCCGGTTGATGGTCATCGGTGACGCCCTCACACTTCGCATCTCCGCTTCGCTCCGGTGCTCTGCGTGACGGCTCCCCATGCACGCCGCCTTCGCAGACTGCGGGCGCAGACTGCTCGGCGGCTGTGTGTTGGCGAGGGTGCGAACGCCGCCAGGAATATCAGGTCTGCCGCCCTTCGGCGGCACCGCTCCCTCCGGTCGCTGACCAGATAATCCTGGCGGCTGGGATGGTACCAATAATCTAAAAAATGTCGGAAAGCGTGCCTTCACTCTGATAACACACGTTTGATCAACTCTTTACCACGCTCACTTGCCACACACGAAAGATTTGCTCCTTCAATTGTGACGCGTCAAGTTCAAACGAAATTGTTCGGTTTTCTGGGGTGGGTTGGTATCCCCTCTCAGCCTTGCCCTCTTCCTCCGTATCGATCTTGGTTTCGTTGAACATCCCGGACAAAAAAGAAAAATCAAATGTTGATGCGCTGATGTCGATCTCTCTTACCCGCTTGGCAATTTCCTTGTCTGTCGGGCGAGATGTTCGGTTTTCAGCTAAATGCACAAGGTAGGTATAGATCTCCCGGTATGAGGCGTTGCATACAAGACAGCCACAGAAAGTCAGGAGAGCGTCTCCCTTGAGCAGGAGGATATTGGCGTACAATGTGTCCATAAATGGCATTCTCTTGAGTTGACACGGCGTGTAGCGCTTTAGATTTTTATTGAATTTTTTCTCCTTTGACGCCTCTAACATCATCTCAGGGTGTAGTTGTTTATTGACCGGCGTTGTTTCTTCAAACACTCTCAGATCGGCCCCGCACCAATTGCAATAATTTGCCCCCTCTTCAACTTCACGGCCGCAGATATCGCATTTGATGAACGTCATCTGATTTTCATTGAGCATTCAATGCAATTTAAGATCTGTCCTTAGGTGTGACTATTCGATTGGTCGGGCTTGCTTGCTCGCTCCTGCCGGTCTTGTCAAATATCCCCTGGGTCCATGATACGGCCTGCAACGATGCTCATGAGCAGCCCTGCCACGGTCAGCCCGCGCGTGGTAACGTCCCTCTCTCTCTAAAGGGAGAAGAGGCGGAGTTCGTCTCCTTTTCACTCCAACCGATGCAGACGCGAGGCGAGATCCTCTCCCCTGTCTGCGCCGAGATATCGGTTGAGTTCTCCGGTCAGTCCGTGCAATCCCCCGACAATGCCATACAGCTCTGTTGCCATACCTTCGCCGAGATCACCATATCCCTTCATGTACTTTGGCTTCAGCTCCTCGACGGCAATATCTATCGCGCCGAGTGAACATTTGATGGCACGGGATGCCGGAATCGTGGGCTGACACCTGGTGATACCCTGATCGTCGAGAATGCCCACAAGACGGGCGCGAAGACGTGCGAGCGAGTCCTCGATCGTTTGCTGTTGCGCGGGGGTGATATCAGGAATGTAGCGCGGGAATGCCGCACCTGACACCGAATCAGAGAGAATATTTTCGATATCAGTCAGGAGCCGGTCGATATACTCGCAGGTGTTCCGGATACGGCGCGCCTGATGTTCGTTCAGAGAACGGCTCCCCTCCCCCGTGCTGTCGTTCATTGATATCGGGCGATCTTGCTCCTCGATTTGTGCATACGAGCGTTGATACACCGCCCCCCGGCATCCATACCCCGGCCGGCCCCTGTGAATGCGGAGGGATGGCCCTGTCGCCCTGCGTGATACAGGCCCCAGGTCCGAAGCGGTCGTTCCCACCTCGATTCTGGCCGGAAGAGGCCGAATTGCGCCTGGTGGTGAGGACACCCGATACGTGCATCACGGAACGTCATGTGAGGTGATCCGGGCAGTCTTCACGGCACACTCCCTGCCACCGGCAGCACGGGCAGCAGAGAACGATCTCGGTGTGAAGGGCCAATTTACTGAAGCAGACGATGCGCTCATAGCCGGTGAGTTTCGCTCCGCAGCACGGGCATGCGGCCATTTTCCTCACTCCTGGTCAAGCTCCGATCGAGCGGCGGTAACCGCCGCAGATGCCTGCTGCAGCCGTGCGAGATCGGCCGTTGTTTCATCCAGGTGCTCCTTCCTCTTCCGGTATGCGGCGGTGATAGCCCCATGGGTGGCGTCGATGGTCTCGGCCAGATCCTCGTCCAGTTCCCGGGCGAACTGGCGGAACGTGGTGTCGATGTTCTGCAACGTCGCCCACCGGAGGTTCTCGGCGTTCCTGACGGCAAGGTGGGCGATCTGCGCATCGAGCCGCTTCCGGATCCGCTTCTCCCGCATCGCCCGGGGCAGGGCGCGGTCGAGGAGCTCCTTTGTGATCGGGCTGAAGGTGCTCTCCCAGCCCTTGCGGGAGACCCAGAACGGCTCCTGGCGCATCGAGAGCGTGCCACCGCTTTCCGGAGCCCGGTAGGGAATATCGAAGAGGTCTGCGGCGGCAACCCGGATCGATCCGATGAGGTCGTCGGCCCGCTGCTGGTGGGAGTGCAGGAGGGATGCCACCCCCTGCTCGATCACGGCGGTCGTCTCCCCGAGTTCGTGCTCGTAGTACGGCTGGATGGCCGCAGAGACGGCTTCCTGTGCCGCCTCCTCGTCCGGCCCGGCAGGATCGGCGAGTGCGGTCTTTGCAACCTCCCGGAGGTGTGCAATCGACCGCTCCCGGAGCGCCTGCACCATCTCCTCGAGCCGGGCCACCACTCGTTTGCGGTCGCCTTCCAGGATGTCGGCGGCATGCCGCCTCTGGAGCTCCGCCTCCTGGATCTTCGCCTCGAAGGTGTGCAGCCGGTCCTCGAGGGTATCGATCGGCATCTCCAGCGCCCGCCTCGAGAGCTCGATCCGCAGGCCGACATCCCCCAGCAGGTCAAGGGCTTTCTTCCGGACCGCGTCCTCGAGCACGGCGTTCTTCTCTGCGGCGAGGAACCCGATCAGGTGCTCCGAGACCGCCGCCATCCCGCTCGAGTCCCAGAGGTCTGCATCACCTGACGTTGCGGCGGCAAGCCCCTGCTTCGCCGATACCGGGAAGACAGAAACCTGCCCTTCGATTCCTGCCCGCTCCCGGAGCGCCCTTTTGAAGAAGGAGAGTGCGGTCTCCGTTTCTTCATCGGTGAGGTAATCCACCTTGTTGAGCACGAAAAAGACCTTTGCGACCGCATCCCGGATCGTATGGAGGAACTCGACCTCCACATTCGTGATCGGCGGGTCGGCGGAGACTAAAAAGAGCGCCGCGTCGCACTGGGCGAGGAAATTCAGGGTCATCTCCGTATTGTGCTGGTGGATGGATCCGATCCCCGGCGTATCGATCAGGACGACGCCCTGTGCCAGGAGCGCGGCGGGGTGGGTCACCTCCACCTGCAGGACACCCTGCTCGTTGTGCGGGTTGAATTCTTCCGAGACGTATCCGAGGAGCTTCTGGTGCAGCTCCGGGATGCTGTCGCGTGCGACCACCTCGTCCTCGCGGTCCCCCTGGAACCGGACGCGGACGCACCGCCGCTCACCGTGGGAGATGAGCGTGGGAACGGCGGTGAGCGGGATCACCGAGCTCGGGAGGAGGGCCTCGCCGAGCAGGGCGTTGATAAGCGTGCTCTTCCCCCGCTTGAACTGACCGAGCACGGCGAGGTGGAACCGGCCGGTGTCGAGTCGGGTTGCCAGATCACGTATCTGGTCGGCGTACGGCACGTACTCGGGGCCGAACGACCGGATACGGTCAGCTTCGCAGGCAAGGATTTTGGGCAGATGCAGGGTGTGGCTCTTCATCGAAACTCTCCGTAGCAATCGGGATGCACGGCGTGGGATATGCGACGTGGTTCCCTCGACGGACGGTAGGAGTTATCAGCCACAAAAGCGGTTAGAGGTGAACTCCATCACCTGAATCTGTACTTTTTTATCTTTCTCTACGGACAATTAATGCTTTGTTCTCGGGAGCATTACTGCTCTGCATGTTGAGCTCCGAGGGGAATTCCTGCGGTTCGGCCACACAGTGGGTGATGGTGATCCTCGCCCGGTCGCGCCCATCGTGCGCTGATCCCGCAGTATGAACAATACTATTCCATACCGTAGTTATACGGTCCGGACCCAGCAGGACATTCCCCGCCCCTCGTTCTCATCAAGCCCTATCTCGCTCCAGAGCGGTGTGAGGATACGTTGCAGATCCCGGTCGCGGGATACATCGGCGCAGGAGAGGATTACCTCGGGAATGCGTACACCATCTCCCAGAGGAAGGCTTTTTGAGAGGTGCACGAAGACACCGGGACAGAGGTTGGGTATGATCTCGTCCAGGATTGCAGAAAGTCCCCGGTCAGGGACAGCGGCGACATTTATGTGAAGGATATCCCCCGGCTTGAGCGCAGCGGTTATCGTGCCGCAGACAACCGGAATGGGAGCACGCCGACGTCGGTCGGCCAGGAGATTTGCCGGATCTCCGGGGTAGGTCAGCCGGTCGTAGACGGTCATCGTCGTCCTGAGGTGCCCATCACGGATCGCTTGTCTGGCAAACCGGGTCGCTGAACCGGATCCGATCTCGAAATAGTTGTTCGGATTTTTTAGGCAGAGGAAGCAGTAGAGCGAGAGTGCGTCCAGCGGGGGGAGATCGTGATTCCGCCATCCGGGCCTGGCGATATCCGTGGCCGGCGACCGGGGTTCGAGAGGAATGCAAGTACAGGTGTCCCGGAAGGGGAGGAACGAGTGCAGCACCGCCCGATACTGTTGCCGCGTCTTCTCCGAGAGGATGGTATATTGGGATTCAGTCCGTTTGAAACCCCCACACGCGGTTTCGTCGTCGGATGGCGGTGGCATTCGGTGTGTCCACTTCCCGAGCAGGCGGCGAATGAGCGGTTCGATCATCGCTCGTCTCTTCTGTTTCTTGCAAGCGCCCGATCCTTCCCGCCTTTGATCCGGTGGCACCGCGGGCAGAGCACTTGCATGTTGCGCGCCGCCCGCTCTCCTCCCTGATCGAGCGGCACGATGAAATCGACCTCTTCGCAGTACACGCCGAGCCGCCGGCCGCAGACGGCACATCGGCCTCCCTGCCGCCCGAGAATCTTCCTCGCTTCCACCCGGGATATGGTGGGGGAGTTCGCATTCCGGGTCGGATTCCCGCTATCCGTCGTCATCAACCCTCTGCAGACCTTCGATACGGTCACGGGGGACGAAGACTACGACACCGGATATTGCCGGTTCTCCGGCGATTTTGTCGCGAAGCCTGGCCAGTCCCTCGGGGGTGTCGTAGAACACCACGCCCCCTTCCCCCTCGACAATGGTCGGGGACGGATCCCGGACGCTATCCTTGTTCATTTTTCTCGTTTTCATCGGTATCTCCTCTCGGTCTCGATCGGATCGGTCTCCGAACACCCCCGAGACACTGAGCATATGTTCCACCGTCTCGAGCGCCGCATTGAACGACTGTTTCACATCCCCGAGCGGATCGGTGCGGTCGATATGTCCGATCGGCATACGCGTTCCCCCTGCAAGGAGCCGGAGGTGTTCGTTCAGCTCGACGGCGCTTTCCCGGCATGCTGCACCCGGTTCGGCATCGTGCCGGGTATCGGTGGTATCGAGGATGATGAGCGCGCAGGCTGCCGATCCGGACCGCTCCACGACCGGAATGCACCTGACGATGAGGCGTCCATCGCCCTCAGGCTGCGGGAGTGAGACCGTACCGGTCACCGGGCGGCAGGTCCGGATCGCCTCTTCCACGCATTCGGCCGCAGCCACAACACGGCTGTTCTTCTCGTCCTGACCGCCGAATGTGCGGACGTATGCTGCGTTTGCCGCAAGCACCCCGCAACCGGCGAGCACGGCGGCCGCAGGGGACGGGATAGACACGCAGAGCGCCTCAAGGGACGCGCGCATCCCTTCGATGGTCTTTCGCTTCACTCGTGTTCCTCCTCTCCAGTCTCCGGCGGAGCGATCCATCGGACCGATACTATTGGCTGCGGAGTAAGGCGCACCCCGGTATGGTGGAGAAAGGCCTCGGCGAGATTTGGAGTCCCGATCTGCAGGGCGGTGATCGTTCTGCCGGTCTTACGAGAGTATGCGGCAAGATCCCTCAGTATCTCGGGAAGGCCGGCATACCCGATTCGATACCCACCATTCTCCTGGACGATCTCGTTGACGGACCGGAGACGATGGAGTTCCCCCATCACGTTCGGTGCATCCGGCCGGAACCTGACCACAAGAGACTCCTCGTGCGGAACACTCTGTTTCAGCCGTTCCGGCGTATCGAATGCCACGATTTTCCCCTCATGCAGGACAGCCACCCGGTCGCAGAGGATGTCTGCCTCCTCGAGGGCGTGCGTCGTCAGCAGTATCGTCGTGCCCCTGCGGTTGAGCTCCCGGATAACCTCCCTGATGATGAGGACGCTTTCGATGTCCAGGGCAGATGTCGGTTCGTCGAGCACCAGCAGGAGGGGATAATTGATGACGCTCATAGCGATGGCGAGCCGCCGTTTCATGCCCTTCGAGAACTCTGTGACGCGCTGGTCAGCCCGATCGCCAAGACCGAGCAGCGAGAGAAGGTCCCTGCCCCGCCGAAGCGCTTCTTCCGGGCGAACGTAGTGGCGCTCGGCAGCCCTCATCAGGTTTTCCATGGCCGTGGACGTTACCCTGATCTCCGCATCCGCCGGCAGCACCCCGACCGTCATGCGTGCGCCCGCTCCTCTCGCATGAATGTCGTATCCAAAGACCCGCACGAACCCCTTGTCCGGCCGCTGGAGCCCCGCGATCATCTGGAGTGTGGTTGTCTTCCCGGCTCCGTTCAGGCCGATGAGCCCGACGATCTCTCCCGTGCGGATCTTCAGGGTCAGCTCGTCGATGGCGGTCCGCCTGCCGAATCGCCGGGAGACGTCGACCGCCTCTACCGCGTACACGGCTCCTCCAGTAAGGCGCGCACCAGTGGCGAGGGATGGCTGGAAAGCCCCCGCTCCAGAGCAATGCTCTCCGGGGTATCGATCCGCCGGAGCGCCCGCACGACCTCGCGGACGGTGTAGTAGTCCGTCTCCGTGGCGAGCAGATCGGCAAACGCTGCCACCGCAGGCGCGTACTGCCGTTTCCCGAGGATCTCTATGGCAATCATTCTTGTCTCCCGGATAGGGTGGCGGAGCGCCATGATCAGCCGTTCGTCATAGGAGAGTGCGGTGTGGTCGGCGAGCGTATACCCGCAGGCCGGACAGATCTCCTGCACCTCCAAACTCCGGTGCCCACAGTTCGGACAGAAGTACGTCTCCATCATCCCTCACCTTCCTGGAAAAACGGGTTTCTCGCCCCCAATCCGGCGATACCGCATCCATCCGCATCCCTGGTGCCGAACTCTCACCCCGACAAATTCGAATAGGCCAACGAATGGCCAGATCTGCATGAGTTATCGACTTTTGTGGAACAGACATCGTCTGCGCAGAGCGAGTTCGGCTCTGTGCCGGGGTGGACGTCATCATCCGTGGTGCGAATGAACGCTACCGTGGCATACCATTCCAGGATGAGGAACTGCCCACGTGCAAAATAGAAGTCATCAGCCCGAAGGGCATTTCTGGCGGACTTCATCGCCTTTGACCTGACAACACGTTGCCGTGCATCCCATACAAAGATTGTGATCGCGGCTGTGCTCCACGTTCGGGGGTTGTCTGGCATCAGGTAGTTCCGCCGGATACGCCGTCCGACCGGTGAAGGGGAATAAGCGTCCCGATCTGTCTACCACATCGATGTCACGGCAGCGCAGTAGAGCTGATCCGTCTCGTCACAGAGCGCTTCGATATCCCTGCATGCCAGGGCAAGCTCCTCCTCAGGGTCGCCGCCGGCGGCGATGGCGGTACGGGCGAGCTCCAGCCGCCCGACGATCGACCCTTTGAGTTCCTCAATCAGCGATGCCATGCGCGACGTTATCTGACAAAGCCCTTCCGCCCGGCATACCGCGCTGCACTGCCCGCCGCCTCTTCGATCCTGAGGAGCTGGTTGTACTTCTCCACCCGCTCGCCTCGTGCCGGCGCCCCGGTCTTGAGATGGCCGGTCTGCATGGCGACGGTGAAATCGGCGATGAAGGTATCCACGGTTTCACCGCTCCGGTGGGAGACCATTGCACCCCAGCCGTGCTCCTGTGCCAGCCGGACGGCGGCGATCGTCTCGGTCACGGTCCCGATCTGGTTGGGCTTGATGAGGACGGCGTTCGCCGTGCGTTCCCGTATCCCCCGCTCAATTCGCTCGACGTTCGTCACGAAGAGGTCGTCGCCGACGAGTTCTACCCGATCGCCGAGCCTGTCGGTCAGAAGGCGCCAGCCGTCCCAGTCATCTTCGGCGAGGCCGTCTTCGATCACGATGATGGGGTATGCCGATACGAGGTCCCGGTAGCGGTCGATCAGGTCGCCGGCGGTGAGGGTCAAGCCTTCGGTGCGGAGCTCGTAGACGCCATTTTGGTAGAAGCTGCTCGATGCGGGGTCGAGGGCGATGCCGATCTCCCTGCCCGGTGTGTAGCCTGCCTGCCCGATCGCTTCCACGATCAGGTCGAGTGGTTCGGTGTTCGAGGAGACTGCAGGGGCAAAGCCGCCTTCGTCGCCGACACCGGTGCTGTATCCCTTCTGTTTCAGGAGACCTTTGAGGGCATGATAGATCTCGCTCCCCCAGCGGAGTGCTTCTGCTAAGGTGGGGGCGCCGTGAGGCGTGATCATGTACTCCTGGAAGTCCGGGCCCTGCCAGTTGGCGTGCACTCCCCCGTTGAGGATGTTCATCATCGGGACCGGGAGGAGCGGCTTTCCCGGGTCTCCCAGGTACTCCCAGAGCCGGCTGTCTTCTGCGGCGGCGGCAGCCCGGGCGACCGCCATCGAGACGGCGAGGGTGCTGTTCGCGCCGAGGTTCTGCTTGTTCGGCGTCCCGTCGAGCCGGCGGAGCGCTTCATCTACCGCCCCCTGGTCGCGTGCATCCATACCCCGCAGGGCGTCGCCGATGGTACCGTTGATCAGCCCGACCGGTCTCTGCACGCCTTTTCCGCCGTACCGGTCCGGCACGCCGTCCCGGAGTTCGACGGCCTCGTGGATCCCGGTTGATGCGCCGGAGGGCGATGCGGCCCGTGCAGTTGCTCCGCAGGCTAGGGCGATTTCTGCTTCGACGGTCGGATTGCCCCGGGAATCCAGGATCTCCCGGGCATGGATCGATGTGATAGTGGTATCATTTCCGTTCATGGGCATACTCTCCATGTGGTTCGGTCTGGCGAATACGGGTGAGCGCCCGGATTGCCAGCCAGGTATTTTCAAGTGTCGATATCCCGCCGAAGATCGAACGGGTATAGCCGCCGTTTGCGTTCCGGCATTTTCTGACGAAGGTTCGGCACCCCTCCGGGTACCCTGGCGGGCGTCCTGTGAGGACGGCACATTCCACGCCGGCGGCGACATGCTCAAGGAACGCCGGTGTCGCCCGGGGATGGTTGAGGTAGCCGAACATCGGATGTTCGCACTGCAGGAGGAACCACCGGGTGCCGTATCGGTCGGGGGGTTGCCCGAGTATCCCGAGGATCGCCAGCGAATGGGCGGTCTCGATCAGCGTTGATTGCGGGTGGCCGAACCCCCCATCGGCATGGTGGTGGGCGTGAAGATGACGGAGTACTGCATCACGGAGCGGGCCGTCTGTACGAATCCTGAGGATCCGGCAGAGGGTGAGGTGCGTGCAGGTGCGCTCGAAGGCGGAGAGCGATTCAACCGGCCGCTGTTCGCTGTGGGGAACCGGATGCATCGCGCAGAGCCATGGCTGCGGGTCGAGGGCCGGCCCGCTCCCGATGAGTGCGAGACTGCGGAGCGCGAAGGCTCCCGCATAGAGTGTTGCGTATCCGCCGTCGGGGTGCTGCATTCCAAGCAGGAAATCTTCGGTGGCCCGATCGGGTGACAGAGCGTCCAGGAGCCGGAGGGAATCGAGTGCGTAAAAGGTGTCGGCGGCGTTCGGTTCGTCCAGCCGGTAGTGGCAGTAACCGCCATCTGTACAGCGGCGTTCAGTGATATACCTTAGTATCTCGTTCCGTTCGACGTCGGTGATCATACGAAGCCAGGGTAGAAGTCATCAGCCGTTTGGCAGTTTGAGGCGGACTTCATCGCCTGGATCTGATCGGTGGGCGTTCAGGAAGGATTTGCGTGGGTATGTCCATAAATGTATCCCGGAGAAGCCCACGTGGTTGCGAATTTTACCCGACAGGGCAGGATCAGACTGCATCATGTACGGAACGGCTCGGCGGCCGATGCGGTCCGGGCGTCCGGGGATGCTGATATGGGTGGAGGGATGACCCCTGCCCTGTTTTTGCGATCGGTCGGGCTTGCTTGCTCGCTCCGGCAGGCCTCCGCTCGCTTCGCAACACCTCACCCCTGTTATTCCCTTGGAGAGCGGGTTTATACTACGCCCGCAGGACCCTCGACGTGTGTTCTCAGCCCCCTGCCGGCTGAGCTGGTGATATTCCCCGCCCCACATCCCCGGGCAACGACCGGGCATGCTCCGAGGGGAATTCTGTTTTTCACTTTTTTACCACATAATAGACATGTGATCCCGAACCTTTCTTCTCGGCAAGACCCAGTTTTTCCAGTTTTCCAATTCTCCTGAGGACCGTGTTTTTTGAGACGTTCAGCCGCGATGCGATGTCCCCGCTCTTCATGGGCACAGTGATCAGTTTGAGGATTCGCGTATCCGTATCGTCCAGAGACGCAGAGGCCAATTTTTTGAATATCACGGTAAATGTAGAGGGCGCTGCCTTGAATTCAACCGAACACATGGGGTGGTTTGCAACCTCCTCCTCGATCATCCTGATGCCAAAACCGTACCGCTCGATGTAGCCCGAATCATACAGAAGATTTGATAATGACGGGTTTCTGGGGATATGTTCAGGGTCGCGGATGTCAACGCCCGGCATGAGGCCGCCGGGATTTTTTATTTCGAACCTGTCGGGATAGACGAGGATCTTCACATCAGCGCTGATGGTATAGTTCCGGTGGCAAACGGCGTTTATCAGTGCTTCACGAATTGCCCGCGGAGGGTATTCCTCAACTCTGATCCGCCTTGTACCTACGACAACATCGATCTTTTTGATATCCCGGATCAGACCGTCGTATGCCTCTTCAACAACCTTCCAGACAGGCCCTTCGTACTCCTCGCTCCACACGGGGCCTTCTTCGCCCATCCCCACCTTTCGGATTTTTGCATAGGCGATGGTTTCGGTGGCGTCGGTGAAGAACAATATTCCTGCGTTGGTGAGTCTGTCGTTTTTTATGGCCCCTGCACTCCGCAGGTATCTGGACCTGTTGTCGTCTGCGATGGTTTTTCCTCTGGTCTCTCTCACCTTCTCAAAGAACCAGTCGATATAATCCGGCCGGGCGTCGTCTCTGGGGAGCATCGGGATCTCATCCCAGTTGATGGTCCCCATCTCCGAGGAGAGCATGACAATCTCCTGGAGGGAGAGGGGTCTGACGCCGGTGCCCGTTCTTAAATATACGATCCCGCCGATCGAGCACAGGGAGGAGCCTTTCTCGATGCTGATTACAAGGAGATCCTTGTCATCTATTGATATCTTCTCCGTTTTTATTGGCGGCGGGGGGAGTATTGACTGAACCGAACTGGTAACCCTCTCCATTGCCTCTTTTACGTTGGTTCCGACGATCTTTCCTGTATCTGATACTCCGACGAGTATCTTTCCGCCTTCGGAGTTTGCAAAGGCGGCAATTTCGTGGTGGATGTTTTTTCCTGCCGATTCTTTGAACTCAAGGACTTCGGATTCTCCCGATTGTATCAGGTAGATGAGTTCCTCCAGATCCATGGTTACTGTTGCATCATTGTCGTAGAAAAATGTAACGGTAAGGAGGTTACTGTTCCATTTTCAGGGTGAACAGTAGTGAACAGTAAATGGTGCGGGAGGTGCTCGATTATAAAAAACCGA
>Ga0209614_1000254_pt1 | contig 49318 bp, 43 predicted proteins | sample BlaSprsedimmetaG_FD_185484 | JGI IMG/M metagenome (GOLD analysis project Ga0209614, IMG submission 185484) | Hot spring sediment bacterial and archeal communities from California, USA to study Microbial Dark Matter (Phase II) - Blank Spring... ...
GAAAAGAATCTGTTCAACAAGTATACGATGCAGGAAGTCCTGGATGAACTCGATGTCATCGAATGCTTTGAACCCCCGCCCGAAGACTCCAGGTCGGCGAAACCACAAAACGACAGCAGGAATTATACGATCAACTGGGCATCATCCCGCCTGCCTCGTTACAATAACGCGGGAATTCAGGAGGCCAAGCGGCTGCCCTGACTGCCTCCAGGCCGCCCGTGAGCTTCTGAAGATTTGCCTTGCAAGCAACCGGAAGAACTATTAGCATTGTTACCGACAAGGCTATTTGAAATTCTGTTTTATTAAAAAGGCACCAGCAAGGAGGGCGCATGGATTATGAAACCGTTCGTTATTCGGTCAGCAACCGGGTTGGCATCATCAGTTTAAACCGACCCGAAAGAATGAACGCCGTGATCGAGCAGCTCTACCTGGATATGCAAGCCGTTTTACAGACCGCCGAAACCGACTCCGAGGTTCGCGCTCTGATCCTGACCGGCTCGGTCCGCCGGACCCCGAAAGGCGACCAACAGGCCTTTTGCGCCGGCGCCGACCTCAAGGAACATCGGAAAGGGGAACGAAGCCCCTGGCAACAAAGGGAGTATATTCTGCTGGCCCACGAAACCACTCGGCGCCTTTATACTTTTCCCAAACCGGTAATTGTTGCGGTCAATGGCCCGGCCCGCGGGGCCGGCAGTGAAATGGCCCTAAACGGCGATTTTCTCTTGATGGCCGATAGCGCCTCGATCGCCTTTCCTGAAACCGGGCTGGGGACCTTTGTCGGTGGCGGAGTCACCTCTCATCTGAGCAAGTTGATCGGCCGCCAGCAAGCCAAGGAACTTATTTTCACCGGCCGGGTGCTGGACGGACCGGCGGCCGTTGCCATCGGGTTGGCCTTGAAATCAGTCCCGGTAGCCGCGCTACTCCCGAGCGCCCTTGAGCTGGCCGCAAAGCTGGCGACTAAGGCTCCGATCTCGATGCGCTTCGCCAAAACTATTCTGAACCAAGCAGAAGCTCTGGATCTTAAAACCACCCTGATGCTGGAAGCCGAAGCCATCCTGGCCTGCATGAACACCGCTGACTGGCGCGAAGGGATTGATGCTTTTGCCGAAAAACGAACCCCGAAATATCATGGGAGATAAAAATGCTTGATAAAAAAATCCTTAATGCCAACTCGATCGCGATTGTCGGAGCTTCCAAGACCATTACCAAACGCGGCTACCAGGCCATCCGCATTCTTCTTGAAGAAAAATACGAAGGCCGGATTTACGGGGTCAATCCCAAATTAGAAAGTGTCCTTGGAGTGCCCTGCTATGCCTCTGTTTCCGCGATTCCGGATCCGGTCGATCTGGTGCTGGTCACCACTCCGGCTAAAACCCTGCCGGGAATCATTGAGGACTGCGGCCGCAAAGGCGTGGCCGGCGTGGTAATTATCGCCGGGGGCTTTGGCGAACTCGGCGTTCAGGGCAAAGAGTTTGAAGCCGAAATCGTAAGCAGCGCCCGTGAACATAACCTTCGCCTGATCGGCCCCAACACCTCGGGCATGATCAATATGCATAAAAACCTGAATCTGGTTGGTCTGCGGGATGCCCCGAAAGGGAATATCGCCCTGATCTCGCAAAGCGGCAACATGGCCCTGACCATGATCACCGAAGCCAGAATTAAAAGTCGGGCCGGATTTTCCTATTATGTCGGAGTCGGCAATGAATCCGACATTAATTTCCATGAATATCTTGAATTTTTTGAAAATGATGCAAACACGAAGGCGATCCTGATGTATGTTGAAGGCCTGCGCAACGGCCGCAAGTTTCTTCAGCAGGCCTATCAGACCACTCGCAAGAAACCGATCATCCTTCTGAAAAGCGGACGTTCGATCACCGGTAAACGATCAGCCGGATCCCACACCGGAGCTCTGGCCGGCATGTCCGAGGTCTCCCGCACGGCTTTTAAGAGAGCGGGAATAATCGTGGTTGAGAAATCGGATGAGCTTCTGCCCTGTACCGAAGCCCTGGCCAACCTGCCGCCCATCAAAAACAACCAGGTCGCGATTCTGGCCGACGGCGGCGGCCACGCCACGATCGGAGCCGACGAACTCAGCGATTTACAAGTCAACCTTCCCGAAATCAGCCCCAGAACCAAAGAGAAACTCCAGGCGATTTTACCGGCGGCGGCCTCACTTCTCAATCCTGTCGACGTTGCCGGCGGCGCCGACGACAATCCGGAGATTTTGGCTCAATGCGCTCGCATTCTGCTGCATGATCCCAATATCGGTGGCCTTCTGGTCGTTGGCCTGTTCGGAGGCTACAGCATCCGCTTTTCCGAAAGCCTGGCTTTTGCCGAAGAGGACGCCGCCCATCAGTTCGGCAAGCTGGTCAAGGAAACCGGCAAACCCATCGTCATGCACTCACTTTACTGCTTCGCCAAACCCCATTCCCTCGATCTTCTCCGTTATTACGGCATTCCGGTTTTTGATTCCCTGGAACTCGCCTGCAAGGCAACCGGGGTTCTGGCTGAATATGGAGGATACCTTCGGGGCTACAAAGCCAAGGCTAAATTCGTCTTCAACCTGGGGGCCAAGGCTAAACCCAGAGGTCGGGATATCATGCATAGGGCCCGGGCCGAGGGCCGCACCGCTCTGCTCGAACATGAAGCCAAGGAACTCATCAGTCTGCATGGCGGCATGGTCTGCCAGGATTGTCTGGCTCAGTCTCCGGAACAGGCCGTGACCCTGGCGGCCGCTTTTCCTGAAAAGGTCGTAATGAAAATTGTTTCACCCGATATTCTACATAAAAGCGAGGCCGGCGGAGTGCGCCTCAATCTGCAAAAGCCCGAGGAGATTCGCAACGCCTACAGGGAAATCATCGGCAAGGCCCGGGAATTCAACCCGGAAGCCGAGATTAAAGGGATTCTGGTCGCACCGATGGCCAACGAAGGATTGGAGATTATCGTCGGCACCAAAATTGACGACCAGTTCGGACCGGTGATCATGTTCGGCATCGGAGGCATCATGGTGGAAGTTTTAAAAGACGTGGTCTTTCGCGTCTTACCGATTTCCCCATATTCCGCCAAGAGCATGATTGACGAAATAAAATCGGTCAAGCTGCTGGATGGTTTTCGCGGCCAACCCCAAATTGACCGCAAAGCCATCAAACGACTGCTGCTTACCGTCTCGGAAATCATCGGCTCATATCCGGAGATTCAGGAAATGGATCTCAACCCGGTAATCGCCTATGAACAGGGGGTAAATGTGGTCGATGCCAGAATAATTCTGAAAAGCATTTAACTTTGTGACTATCCTTCGGTTCTTTCCTCGAAGAACAGTCCCCTGCCCGGCAAGCTTATTCTAACATGGCATTGCGGCGTTCCAGGATTGAACGCAATTCCCCGGCAACCTGTTGGCGCAGCTCCCGGGGATGGGCCCCCTCGCGCTCCCAACCCCGCGCCAAGTTTTCCACAAAATGGTCGATTGCGGTCTTCGCCAAGGGCTGCGGATCATGTGCCCAGGCCATCATCGCCTGGACCTGATCCCGACAGCTGAGCTCCATGTTGTAACCAAATTGAAAACCCTTGCAAGCCATCAACACCGGTAAATAACCATAATCGCGCTGTCCAGGACGCCAGAGTCGAAGAAAAGAGTATTCAACCACTTCCTTGGCTTTTGCCCCCGCCGCCGGGCGATGTTTACGCCGCTGAATAACCCCGCGCAATTCATTATCCGCCAGCCTGCGCTCCCGCCACCGGCCTCGTTCATCCCGCTCAAGATCGCCGCCCAGCAGAAGCAGACAAAGATAATCCGTCAGCTCAGGCCGACAATGACCGAGCCCGGTTTTTTCAATATTGATATGCAGGCTGTGTGGTTTGATTTCACTGACGAAATCAATGGCCTCTTCAATATAGAGGGCCACCAGTCCGGGATCCTGGGACAGGGGCATTGAAAAGCTGTACGGATAATCAAGCCGAACCATAGAGTATTCATAAAACCCTCCGGGCTGGGCCGTGATTCGCGGCAGCGAGAGCAGATTAAGTCCGCGGATATGGGTATCAAGGTAACCACCTAAACGCCAGGAGACATCATCCAGATAGAAAGCCTCATAAAACTTCATATTCTGAAACAAAGGATCGCTGCAACCGGACTTGAAAGGCGCATCAAAGGTCGCAAAGCGGCCCAGATTACTGAATTCAAGCTCGATCCCGAGGGGCGTGCCGCCCGGTCGGCTGCAAGCTCTGACCTGAGCGGCCAGGCTTTCGATTTCCTCGAAACTCGGTGCAAATATTTCATGAAAACGGGAAATCGTCAGCAGCGCAAAAACATAGAGACTGCGCTGGGAGTCATCGATAACCTGCGTCAGCAGCTGATCGATGACAGCCTGACAGCGGTCACGATGACGATTAAACCAGAGCAGGGAAAGCAGATTTGGGAAAAAGTCGTAATAGCTGCCGGGAGCAGGAGCCGGCATGAGCTGTGCGAGGTGAGCGCGCCGAAAGCTCTGCACCAGAAAACCGAAGAGAAAATGGCGAAAAATAAGGTTCAGATAAGGACGCAGAACCTCATGATGACGCCAGATCCGCCGACTGATTACAAGACGACGAAATTGCCGGTCAGCCGCGATGGCAAGGTTACGACGAAAAGCGAAAGGGGTTGAAACCGGCTGATCTTGAAAGAAGAGAAAACGCCGACGGTAGGTTACCCCAATAAACTCGCGCAACAACATCAGGCGCTCAAGCAGACTCAAGCGCTGGTAGACCTCCTCGTAACGGGTCGCATGCAGTTTTCCGGGAAAATAAAAAGGCACTGGCTCACGCAGGGAAACCCATTCAGGGCGGTTTACCGATTAGATTAAACGTCTCCGGGCCGTAAAGTTATACTCTATACTGATCGCCTATGAATAATCTCCTCGACTGTATTTTTCCACCTCTACCCTGGCCATGACCAGTGAATGCTGCATCAACTCCAGCAAATCATGATGTTCAACCTGGTTGATATATTCCATCATCCCTTTTGAAACCTGATCCAAGACTCGAACCGTCTCCTTCATGTTTTCCGGATTCAACCCTTCGCGGTTCAGACCCTGACGATATTTATCGAGAATATCGATCAGCTGTTCCGTATCTTTTATCCCTCTTTCGCGCAGATCAAAAGAATCAGGAAGGCCATCAAGATCAGCCAGCTCATAAACCGGAAAAGTCGCAAAAATCGGCGACGTCGATCTGGCCGCAACCGCTCCCGTATCCTGATTCTTCAGTTCACGCTCCAGTAACCGACTAAAATCAGCCTTCTCCGCGCTGCGCTCGGAAACTGTTTTTTTTACTTCACCGGCAAGCTTACCGGCCCCGACCGTATCGATTCCTTCAATGCTCATGGTAAAGCTCCCGCAGAGCCTCCCCCAATCGATCAAGAGGCAGTTTAAACTGTTCCCTGGTCTGCATATTCCGGCACAAAGCCTCTCTCTCTCTCAGCTCATCGGAACCGACGATGACCGTATATCTGACACCATCTTTATCGGCCTTTTTCATCTGACTCTTGAGACTTTTCGGCTGAAAAAACAGAGTTGTCATTGCCGCTTCACGATTAAGATCAACATGGATCGGAAAAAGTTCCCGAAGGGCCTCCGCACCAATAGGAATCAGGGCGGCAAACGATGACGGCAAAGGAAGGCTACGGCTGTCAATCAGCATCATCAGACGCTCGAAACCGATCGCGAAACCAAAAGCCGGAGTCGACCGCCCGCCAAGCTCTTCGACCAGGCGGTCGTAGCGACCGCCGGCAGCCACCGCATTCTGGGCTCCGAGATCGCCGGCCAGAAACTCAAAGGTTGTCCGCGTATAATAATCCAGACCGCGCACCAGATAAGGATTTATCTGATATTTGAGACCAACCCCATCAAGCAGCTGACAAAGACCACTGAAATGCGCGTTACAATCCGGGCAGAGAGTTTCGCTGATCAAGGGAGCCCCGAGCGCCACTTCGCGACATTGCGAATTTTTGCAATCCAAAGCCCGCAACGGATTCTCCGCCAGCCGCCGCCGACAGTCAGGACAAAGTTTCTCCTGGTCTGCGACCAGATAGGACCGTAGCGTATCCCGATATGCCGGACGGCAATCTTCGCAGCCTAAACTGTTAAGATGGAGCACCGTTCCTTCAACCGAAACTGCATGAAAGAACTGTGCCAGCATGATCAGGGTTTCGGCATCCTGGTAATAACTTGCTTCGCCAAAAACCTCGGCCCCCAGCTGATGAAATTGACGATAGCGTCCCTTTTGCGGTCTCTCATATCGAAACATCGGACCTACGTAGTACAATTTATTGATTTCATTGATCTTATCAAGAGAATACTGATTGAATGCACGAACCACCGAAGCCGTACCTTCTGGTCTTAGAGTCAAGGAACGATCCGAGCGATCAAGAAAAGTATACATCTCTTTTTCAACGATATCCGTGTCGCCGCCGATACTGCGGGCAAAAAGTTCCGTCGGTTCAAGAAAGGCCAGGCGCAACTCGGCAAATCCGTACCCCTCCAACAGATTCCGAAACTTATTCTCCACGGCCCGCCAGCCAAAGCTGTCCGGCGGCAGGACTTCATTAAAGCCTTTGACTGTTTTAATGTGTAATTTTTTCATAGCTGCACCATAACTTATTATCGCCCCCCTTGACAACCGGAAATTAAGCCACGGGGAAATTTATCTGTAATCAGCGCCGAGGTCTCCGCCTCAAGAAATAAAAAACCTTGCTCTCCGGTCGACCAGAAGCGGGCTTCGGACCAGGGCCGAGGTAGGTTTGTTTTACCGCCCGGCCGAGGTTTTCCACCTTGCAAACACCAGCCCCCGGCCCGAACTGAAACCCGAGTCAGACTTTTCGGCAAAACTTCGATGGGATCGACGAGCAAGGCCAGAAGATCTACCTCTTCGGGCAGACAGGCCGGGTCCAGCTGCCCTCCGCCCCAGACCAGAGCTCGAAAATCACCATACCGGAAAAGTAGTGAAGGAGCCATCGCCAGCAACGCCGCCCTCCCCGAGTGCGGCAAGATAAGATCATTGGCTGGAGGGCCCAGCACTTCGATATCAACTCCAGCTAAATAAAAAGGATAAGCAAAAGAAGAGAGCTTGCGCCAGCGTACGCCGAAGTCTTCCCTGGTCCTTCGATTGAATTCCTGAAAGGGTGGATATCCGGTCCAGATACCATGATACCAGATTTCACGCACCTTGAATTGTTCAACCAAAAAAAGCAGGCCCCCAACCATTCCCTTCTGCGGTTCGGTCAGGACCAGGGTACTGATCCGCTTGATTTTCCGCCGCCAGCAATAAGGGGCTATCACCTGTTCCCCCAGAGAAAACGATGACTGTGGCCAGGAGCCCCCATTAAACAGCAAAGCCTCCCCCCCCGGCAATTCAAAAAGCAGGGTTTGGGGATGTCCGCCGACAAAAGCAGCCAGAGAAATTCTTTCCCGGCGCCGCTCCCGAACAAGACCAACCCAGTGCAGAAACAGGGCCGCAGAAAAAAGCAACACCATTGTCCCCGCGGCTTTGCGCTGACCTTTGCCGGTTGCCGCCAGCCAGGCCAGGCTCAGGAGTAAACCACCGAGAAAAAGGGTTTCATAACCAGTCAATTCCGACAGATAGCAACGACCTGAAGGCAGGTTTTCATGCAGCCGGAGAAGAACGGTCAGCATAAGTTTCAAAAACAAACCCAAAAGAGGCAACACCTGCGCCAGCAAAGCCGGAAAACCGACCAAAAAAAGACAGAGCATCCCCAAAGGCAAAATCAGCAGGGAAAACAGCGGCACCAGCACAAGATTTACCGGCAGCGCATACAGCGAAAGAAAATGTACCTGATTAACCAGCAATGGTGCGGTGGCCAGACTGATCGCCAACGATGAAAAGCCCAGAGAAAAGCAGCTTAGTAAACCGTTTTCCCAGTTTGGCGGCAGATACCGCCGGCAAAAGCCCGAGAACATGGAACTCCAGCAGCGACGGCTTTGCGGAAGTGACCATAAAAGAGCCGCCACGGCAATGAAGGAAAGTTGGAAGGAGAGCTCGAAAAGAGCCTGCGGCCAGCAGAAAAGAATAACTATAGCCGCCCCGATAAGAGCCGAAAAAGGATCTCGCAGACGTCGGCTAAGCAGGGCCGCGAGAAAAAAACCAGCCATGATCCCAGCTCGCATCACCGGCAGATGCAAACCCGTGAGCAAGAGATAGAACGGTATAAAAAGAAGGGTCAGCCCGGCCGCCCCGTTAAGGGTTCCGATCATCGGCGCCCACCTGCCCCCTAAGGACAACAAGGCTTTGCCCAGAAAAAAAACCAGGCCGACGACAATCCCAAGATGGAGACCGGAGATAGCAAAAAGATGAAAAACACCAAAATCCAGAAAGAGATGCCTGACCTTGTCCGGCAGGCGGTCACGACAACCGATCAGGACGGCCAGCATGATTCCAACCTCCGCATTATCACCACCGGCGGTCAGAAAAGCCCGATAGAAAAAGCGCCTGATACGGTCAACACGACCAAGAATCCCGGAGAAACGAGCCACCAGAAACAGATCTTCGAAACTTTCCAGGCGACCCCCGGCCACCACTCCGGAAACTCCGGAATTCTGAATTCTTTTGAGAAAAGGATGGCGGGGACCCGCCAATGACTTCAGTTCAACCTCGGCACTGATCAGATCACCGACCAGAGGCAGACGCGGGTCATCATAGGCCGAAATCGGCAGAAAGAGTTCAACTTCACCTCGCCCCGCAAGACGGCCCTGCAAGGGTTCGAGACAAAGTCGCCAGCCGGATTGAAGGCTTTGCGGAAAGGCGACCACGCGCCCGAAGAGTCTTTCGAAGGCTGGAGATTGCGCCAGCTGAACCTGAACTGAATTAAAATCCCTCCGCCGCCGTTCTAATTTGCCAAAAACCATTCCTCCCAGAAGCAGGGAGAACAAAAACAACAGCAGAAAGGAGCGAAAACAAAATTCAACCCGCAACCGGAACAAAAAATAACCATAGACGACAAACAGAGCTACCGGAAGCAGAAGAAGCGTGGTCGTCTCGGTCCCCCGGCAAACAGTCAACCAGATTACGGCAAGCAAAGTCAGCAGCGGCAAAAACAACGGCCGATAGACGATCTCGCGCGCCGGATTTTGCATCAATCACCAGATCAACTAACTATTTTATCAAGTTTTTCAACCAGCTGTCGGGCTTCAGGAGAAAGTTTTTTAGGCATAACGATTTTTAATTCAACAATTTGATCACCCGCCTCGCCATCCGCCATCTGCACCCCCTTGCCCCGCAAGCGCATTTTCTGCCCGTTCTGCACCCCCTCGCGCAGGCTCAACATGGCTTTGCCGGTAAAGGTCGGCACTTCGATGCGACCGCCAAGTAAAGCCATAGTCAGAGGCACCTCAACCTGACAAAGAAGATCCCGTCCCAGGAGCGAAAAAACCGGGTGCGGTCTGACCTTGACCGTCAGGATTAAATCACCAGCCGGACCGTTGTTGACCCCGGAATGTCCCTTTCCCTTAAGACGCAGACGACTGTCGTTAACGGTTCCGGGCGGAATCCTGACATTAACCTGCTGACCGTCAATCCTTAATTTGAGCTCCGTGCCCTGAACCGCTTCAGAGAAATCAATTTCGACCTGACGTTTGACATTGGCCCCACGTCGAGGTTCGGGATGTCCATGGAAGCCGCCCCCTCCACCAAAAAGATTGGCAAAGATATCCGAAGGGTCGCCCTGACCGCCTCGGGGATCGCCACTGCGGAAAGTAAAATTCCGCGCTCCCGCAGCGCCTGCGCCGCCAAAAAGATCGCTGAAATCAAAACCGCCGGCCCGAGCCCCGCTGAAACCGCCGCCCGCCTGTTGAAATGACTCACCAAAGGTATCGTAATCCTTCCTCTTTTTGGGATCACTCAAAACTTCGTAGGCTTCATTGACCTCTTTGAATTTTTTTTCGGCTTCCTTATCATCGTGCTTAAGATCAGGGTGATACAGCCGGGCTTTGGCTCGAAAAGCCTTTTTGATCTGGTCCTCTGAAGCCGTTTTATCAATTCCAAGTATTTTATAGTAATCTTTACCAGCCATGTAAGCAAACTCTCCGGGATAATCATTCAGATTCCGATCCTGTCTTCCCCCAAGGTAAAACCAGCCAGGCTTTAACTTACAGCTTTCAGTCGAAAACACATAAGCCTTACCGATTTATCGAATGACAGTATAGTCACGAAGGGCGGAATTGTAAAGAAAAGAGATTAATCCACCCCCATAAAAAAAGCACCTTTTTACAAAGGTGCTTTTTCATCAAGAACGTAAAACTATCGACCATCAATTCTGATCGAGCACGTCCTTACGGGTGAGACGGATTTTACCCTGACGATCAACCTCAATAACCTTCACCATGACTTCATCACCTTCCTTCAGATAATCGCGCACGTCTCTAACCCGCTCTTCGGCAATCTGGGAAATATGCAGAAGACCATCGGTCCCCGGAAAGATTTCGACAAAGGCGCCAAAATCCATAATCCGCTGAACCTTTCCAAGATAGACTTTGCCAACCTCCGCTTCCTGGGTCAGTTCCCGAATCAAGGCAATCGCCAGTTCCGAGGCCTGGCCGTCGACCGAAGCGATTTTAATCTCACCACTATCCTCGATATCAATCTTGGCCCCGGATTTCTCAGTAATAGCGCGAATGTTTTTCCCTCCAGGTCCGATAACGTCCCGGATCTTGTCGGGATCAATGCGAATAGTCATGATCCGTGGTGCATAATCCGAGAGTTCAGCCCGGGGGGCCTGTAAAACCTCATCCATTTTATCAAGGATATGCAGACGACCGACTTTACCCTGGGCCAGAGCCTGGGCCATCACCTCTTTGCTGATCCCCGCGATCTTGATATCCATCTGAATCGCGGTAACCCCGGCTCGCGTACCGGCAACCTTAAAGTCCATATCCCCGACATGGTCCTCGTCACCCGAAATATCACTTAAAACGATAAACTGTCCCCCTTCCTGAACCAGTCCCATGGCGATCCCGGCGACCGGTGCCTTGATCGGCACCCCGGCATCCATCAGGGACAGACTGCCGCCACAGATACTGGCCATGGATGAAGAACCGTTGGACTCCGTGATATCGGAAACAATCCGCACCGTATAGGGGAATTTATCGGACTCCGGTAGGACTGCCTTCAGGGCTCTGCGGGCCAAGGTACCATGACCGATTTCGCGTCTTCCCGGCCCTCTCAGAAAACGGGCTTCACCGACGCTGAAAGGCGGAAAGTTGTAATGCAACATAAAACTGTCAGAAGAATTTCCTCGCAGGGAATCAATCCGCTGTTCATCAACGGAAGTCCCCAGAGTGGTAGTAACCACAGCCTGAGTTTCACCTCGAGTAAAAAGAGCCGAGCCGTGAACCCGGGGAAGAAAGGAAACCTCGCAGCTAATATCACGAATCTCGCCGATACCGCGACCGCCGATACGCACGCCCTGAGTAGAGATCTGCCGGCGAATTGCGGCCCCTAGGCGAGCCTCGAAAACCTCACCCAGATCATGATCTGGAATTTCCGCCAGGGCCAGAGACGCCCGGATTTCATCCTTCAAGTCACTGAAATAATTCTGTCTTTCGAGTTTATCGGAAATCTGCAGACCATCCTCAAAACGACCGGCAAACTTAACCTCGACCAGCGCCGTCAGATCAGGATTGATAACCGGAGCCACAACCTCTCTTTTTTTCAGTCCCACCTGATTCGCCATCTCCAGCTGCGCCGTGATAAAAGGCTGGGCTGCCTGATGGCCAAGCTCAAGCGCTTCGAGCATAACCTGCTCATCGACTTCCTTAGCTCCACCTTCAACCATGACCACCGCCTCCCGAGTACAAGCCATGATCACGTCGAGATCACTCTCGTCTATCTCGGCAAAAACCGGGTTAACGATGAAACTCTCGTTAACCCTGGCCACCCGGACCGCAGCTACCGGCCCGTTGAAAGGAATATCGGAAACCATCAATGCGGCCGAAGCCCCGGTCAAAGCCAGAATCGCGGGATCGTTGACATTATCGGTCGACATGACCGTCGCTATAATCTGAGTTTCACAGGTAAATCCTTTTGGAAACAGGGGCCGTAAAGGACGGTCAATCAAACGTGAGGTCAGGGTTTCACGGTCACTTAAACGGCCTTCACGTTTAAAAAAACCTCCAGGGATTTTCCCGGCGGCATAAGTTTTCTCCTGATAATCAACCGTCAGAGGGAAAAAATCAATCCCCTCTCTGCCGCTACGGGCCGCCACGGCCGTGACCAGGACCATGGTATCACCCTGACGCACCATAACCGCCCCATTGGCCTGTTTAGCGATTTTACCAGACTCGAAACTCACCTCGCTTCCATCTACTTCTACGTGACAATACTTTTTCATCTTCTCTCCACTTCTCTCTTTTTCGTCAACTTGCAATAACTTCTCACTCCATCATCACTTGCCGCCGACCCCCGGTTCTTTCCGCAGGCCCGTTTAACGCCAAATAAATCAAATTTTAAAAAAAAGAAAACTGCCTTCAGCCTGTGTTTCTGAAGGCAGTTTCCATGACCAGCCATAACTTTCTCTTGCAGACCCAGCCCAGTTCGAACCCCCTTAACGCCTTAGACCCAAGCTACCGATAACATCTTTATAACGCTTAAACTCTTTCCTTTTCAAATAATCAAGCAAACGACGTCTCTGCCCGACCAACTTCAAAAGACCGCGACGAGAATGAAAATCGTGCTTATGGACCTTAAAATGATCCGTCAGATAGGTAATCCGCTCACTAAGCAATGCAATCTGTACCTCCGGGGACCCGGTATCACTCTCATGCAATCTGTATTTCTCAATAATATCCGACTTCTGTCCACATGCAAACGCCATTGGAATTTTTCTCCTCTTATCCTTCTTGGAACCTGTTTAATATGCTAATATATCATTTTATAATGGCGATCCCGCCCTCTACCAGCCGCTTTCCCCTTTTGGGATTCCTACCATAAAGCTTAAGCCTTGTAAAGTTTTTGTTTTCTAAAAAGCTTTATGCCTTTCCGGAACCGTCATGACCCTGAGCAGACGCAACAGCGAGTCTTCCGACGTTTTCTCAAGACGCGCCAGAGCCAGCACACTATCGGTTTTATCCAGCAATAACACCTGTTGATCTGCTGGCCAACTGGAAGGGATGCGATCCTTCACCGCTTCCCGGACCAATGGCAAACCGTGAGCGATATCTCGCAAACTTTCATTGTCATCGATCCGCAGGCAGGGCAAATGAGTCAGCGCCTGTTGCGGTGCAAGCAGTGGTAAAAGCTGACCGGTCGACACCATTTCCGTCAGAGCAGGCAGAGAAAGGGCTCTTTCAAGAGTAAAAGGGCCACTTGCTTCCCGGCATAAAGACCAGATTCGCGCACCGCAACCCAGATCCCGCCCCACATCCGCAGCCAACGATCTGACATAGGTTCCGCGAGAACAACAAACCCGAAAAGCCGCCAACGGGGAGTTCCAGGACAGGAGTTCAAAACCGTCGATTTCAATCCGGCGTTCCGGGGCTTCAACTGCAATCCCGGAACGAGCATAAGCATACAGAGGGCGTCCTTTAGTCTTGATCGCGGAGTATAGGGGCGCGGTCTGCAATAAGGATCCGTGATAGCGTTCAAAAACCTCGGCAATCCGGCTCGCACTGAAATCCAGCGGACCGGCAAAGCGAGCCGTGACCTGACCGTCTCGATCCAGAGTGTCGGTCTCGACCCCAAATTCTATCTCCCCACTGTAAACCTTGCGACCCTCGTCAAGATATTGAATCAGCCGAGTCGCCCGGTTCAAAGCCAACGGCAAAACCCCGGTAGCCAGGGGATCAAGGGTTCCGGTATGCCCAACCTTACGGCATCCCAGCAGCCGTTTAACCTGAGCGACCACCTGCTGCGAAGTCAGCCCCGTGGGTTTATCAAGGACAAGAAAAGCGTCTTCGTTCAACAAAGGAGAAAATCCACTACTGAAGGCGCCCATCGACCAGAGCAAAAACGTGTTCAATCAATTCCGGCAGTCTGCCATCCAGGCGACAGCCGGCCGCATTATGATGGCCCCCGCCGCCGAATTCGGCCGCCAGCTGAGCCACGTTAACGGTACCACGTGAGCGAAAACTGAGTTTGTATCGTCCGGGAGCCGTTTCACGGGCCATAAATGCCACTTCCACACCCATAATTGAACGAGGATAATTAACCATTCCGTCAGTGTATTCACTATTGGTACCGGTCTCATCAAACATCGCCTGAGTGATGGAGATCGCGGCCACCTTGCCCGAAGCGGAGAGTTTCAGACTGCCGAGAACCAGGCCCAGGAGTTTGATCCGCCCGAGCGGCTGGCTTTCGTAAACCTGCTGCGTGACTATCCAGGGTTCAACGCCACGGGCTACCAGATCACCGGCGATGGCAAATGATTTAGGGGTTGAATTTGAATAACGAAACGACCCGGTATCGGTTAAAATCGCGGTATACAGATTCAGCGCCACATCCAGTCTGAAGCCCGGATAAAGGCAGAGAGCCAAATCATAAATCAACTCTCCAGTGGCACAGGCATAAGGATAAACGAGATTGATATCGGCTGAATAAGCCGTTGTCAGATGATGATCAATGCAGAGAGAGCGTTCATACCCCCGCCAACCGGCCAGCTCCTCACCGGCTCGTTCTATCTCGCTGCAGTCAAGCAGACACAGGAGGTCACAATGTTCAGGCAGGCTGTTGACAAAAAACTCGTCGGCCCCGGGCAGAAAAGTCAGACTGTAAGGAATTTTGTCACGATTGTAGACCGCAACCTTTTTGCCCAGTTTCCGCAGAATCAAAGCCCAGGCCAGCGAGGAACCGATGGCATCTCCATCCGGATCAACATGACTGGCGATCACAATACTTCCGGCCTTCTGGACGGCAGCCAGAGCCATCACCTTCTGCTCCGCTTCAATCAGACTGCTCACCACTCTCTTCCTTTCTGATCCGACCGAAAACCTCCTCCAGATGCTCGCCCTTATCGATACTGTCATCGTAACGAAACTGCATTTCAGGAATCCTTTTCAAATGCAGTCTGCGCCCGATCTCACGACGCATAAAACCGGCCGTACTGTTCAGACCAGCCAGGGTTGCATTTTTCTCATCGGCATTCCCCAGGACCGTATAATAGACAAACGCCTGGCTCAAATCAGGAGCCACTTCAACGTCCTGAACCGTGATAAAACCAATTCTGGGATCTTTGATCTCCCGTTGCAACATGGCCGAGATCTCAACCTTAAGCTGATCGCCGATACGCCGGCACCGCTGATTACGTTCCTTCATCTAATTTTTCACTCCACCGTACACCTCAGCCGGCCCGGTTGCAACAGTGCTGCCGATAAAAGTGTTCTAAAGCTTAGCCGCGACCTCTTCCATGACAAAGGCCTCAATCACATCCCCGGGCTTGATGTCATTATAATTTTCAATACCAATACCGCACTCAAAACCGGTGGCAACTTCCTTGGCATCATCCTTAAACCTTTTCAAGGATGAGATTCTGCCTTCAACAATCACCACATCATCGCGCAACAGCCGCACCTGAGCATTACGTTTGACCTTGCCGTCAACCACCCGGCAACCGGCAATCATCCCCACCTTGGAAACCATGAAAGCCTGGCGGACCTCGGCCCGGCCCAGATAGACTTCACGTACTTCCGGAGCCAGCAGACCCTCCATCGCCATCCGTAAATCCTCGATGAGATCATAAATCACCGAATAAAGTCGGATATCTACATGCTCATGTTCGGCCAGATGCTGGGCTTTAAGGTCAGGGCGAACATTGAAAGCCACGATTATAGCACGAGAAGCGGCCGCCAGCATGACATCGGCCTCTTTGACCCCGCCAACCGCGGCATGCACGACCTCGACCTTGACCTTGGTGGTCGCCTGTTTCTTCAGGGCTTCGCTGACGGCTTCGACCGAGCCTTGCACATCACCCTTGACAATGACATTGAGCTGTTCAACCGCACCCTCTTCCATCTGTTCAAAAAGATCTTCTAGGGAGATTTTACTGGTTTTTGAAATTTCCTGTTCCCGAGCCTTATGCTGCCGGTTACTGGTCAGTTCCTTGGCTTGTTTTTCAGACTTGACAATATTGAAATCGTCACCTGCGGACGGAACGCCACTCAACCCCAAGACCTCTACCGGTGTCGATGGTCCGGCGCTGTCAACCGTCTCGCCCATGTCATTGATCAGGGCCCGAACCCGGCCGCTGTAAAGTCCCGCAACCGCTAAATCACCCTGTTTGACCGTCCCATCCTGAACCAGAATCGTCGCGACCGGCCCTTTGCCCCGATCCAGGCGTGATTCCAGAACCACACCGCGAGCCGCCTTATCAGGGTTGGCGCTCAGCTCCATCATCTCGGCCTGAAGAAGGATCATCTCCAGCAAGGTATCCAGATTGAGTCTCTGTTTGGCTGAGACTTCCACAAAAATGGTTTGTCCACCCCATTCCTCGGCGATCAGACCATATTCACTGAGCTGTCGACGCACTTCATCGGGCCGGGCATTGTCCTTATCTATCTTATTGATCGCAACTATTATCGGCACATTCGCGGCTTTAGCGTGATTGATTGATTCAATGGTAGTGGGCATAACCCCGTCATCGGCAGCCACCACCAGAATAACAATATCGGTAACTCCAGCTCCACGTGAACGCATTGACGTAAACGCCTCATGTCCTGGGGTATCGACAAAAGAAATATCTCCCCTGGGCAGGGAAACCATATAGGCTCCGATGTGCTGGGTAATACCACCGGCCTCTCCATCCGCGACCTTAGTCAGGCGAATGGCATCAAGCAGCGAGGTTTTACCGTGGTCGACATGGCCCATAATGGTCACCACCGGAGGACGGCTGACCAGATCCTCGGGCTTATCCTCAACCAAGTCGAGCACCAGGTCTTCGTCAAAAGCGACATTTTCTACCGTATGCCCATATTCTTCGGCAACCAGACTGGCGGTTTCAAAATCGATCATCTGATTGATGGTCACCATATTGCCGAGACTCATCAATTTTGCGATAACCTCGCCGGCTTTAATCCCCATTTTTCTAGCTAATTCACCGACACTGATCGCATCAGTAATCTTAACTACGCGCTTGCTCAATTTCGGCAGCGTGATCTCCGTTTTCTGACCGGATTTTTTCTTGAGACCGCGGCGCCGTCCTTTTCCACCGCGGTCATCGGCAAAATCAAGATTTTTAATAACCGCCCGCCGAGACGCCTTACGGCTGCGACTGTCATCATTAGCGAAAGCCGCCCCACCCCCTTCCTTCTTCCGGGATTTACGCCCCTTCTTGGACGCAACCATCCGATCTTCAACCGTCTCTTTACCAGGTTGAACAACCTCAACCGGTGGAGCGACCGGAGCCACGACCGAAGGTTCTCCGTCGGTTTTCTTAAACTTGTCACGCGCCGGTCGGACCGACGCCTGTAGGCCGAGTTCACCTAAGGCCACTCGCCCGATTACGCGGGCGCCCCGGGCGCCGGTACGCCCGCTTTTCGGTTTTCGTTCCGTCATTATCGCGGCAGCACGAGCCGCCTCGGTATCTTCCACTTCGGACTCCGAAACTTTCGACTCAGGCAGACCTGCGGAAGCCGGTATCGCCGAGTCAGGCTTGGTATCCGGGCTGAGGCTGTCTGCGACAGCGCTCTGAGGGAGCACTTCGGCGACTTCCATCTCGACCCGACTCGCAGGGGTTTCGGAACTCTCAGGGGTCGGCAACTCAGCCTCCGTTGGCGCCAGCGGGACCTCACCGGGCACCGACCTTTCATCCTCAGCCGAATGCTCTTCCGCCGGCGCAACCTGTAACGACTCGGTGTCCTGCGTCACCTCGGCTGCAGCCGTATCGCTTTCCAACGCGTCACGCTCCCGAGTCTTCACTTCGGAAGTGAAAACTTCAGCGGGCTCCGTTGGTTCGGCTTCGACAAAATCGGGTTCATCAGACTCGGAAACGGGCTCCACTTCATCGACCTCATCCGGTGACAAAGCTTTAGCAGAACTTATATCGGCTGACTCGGGAACGTCTTTTACCCGCCGCCGGAGAACCCCTGAAGCTACTCTTTTTTCGACGACATCAGGTCCCTGATGTTGATTGCACCAAGCCTTGACTCGATCAACATCGATTTCCTCAAGAGGAGTAAATTTGGTACTGACCTCAATCCCCAGAGTTTCCAGTATAGAAAAAAGTTCAGGTTCTTTAAGTTTGAGAGCCCGAGACAATTCATAAACCTTGGTTTTCTTTTTTTCCCTCAGAATCAAGGTCAGCTACCCCCTAAAAGATCAGTTATCAGCAATTTTACGGACCTCATTAAAACACAAGTCTTCCGCAACCAGAAAATTCAATCACTCTGACATCATCAAAATGTCAGCAGCATTGCATTTATGGAATACACCAGTAGAAATTTCAGCCATGGCGTCACAAAAACATGTCCATTCGAATAAACCTCGCACCGGGCAGGTGATGAAGTTAATCGCTTTACCTGTTTTACGGGCACCCGAAACTTTTTTACCAAAGCCATCTTTATATCTGTGCCTACAACCTGCTTGAAAGCAGCTGAGCCGCTTTCTTCCGCCACAGTCAGATCCGTCACGATTCAGACAGCCGCAGCAGCGCCAGGCGGTCTTTCTCTGTCAAGGCTTCTGCGCCGGGGATCTGCCGACTCAGACGGCGCCGACCTCTGAGAAAAGCGCCCAGGCATTCCGCATTCTTACAGAGGTAATGTCCGCGGCCTGGAGCCCGGTGGTCACGATCCCAAACCAGTCTGTCTTCCACCTTGACGAATCGGCAAAGATTATTTTTTAATGTCTTCTGTCGACAAATCAGACAGCTGCGCAAAGGTCCTGAAAGAGGTTCAGGAAAGATTGCCGCCGTTTTCTGGCTCAAGTTCTTCCTCTTCGGAAATCTCAGGGCCGCTTCCCGCGGCCATCGTTTCCGGCGCATCAGCCTTAAAACTCAGCTCGGCACCGTTTGCGCTCGCCGAGGCTTCCGCTTCGGCCGTCTCAAGCTGCGCTGCAACCACCCCCGCAGCTTCGGGAAGCGCAGGCTTTTCCATTGCCGCACGACGTTCGTGGTAGACCTCCACGGCCCGTTCAATGAGCCGTTGTGGGTTTACCCCTTCAGTGCCAATGATATCCGTGAGTTCGGCAACAGAGCTGCCGGCAATATCCTCAATTTTCCGAAAACCATTGTCATAAAGCAACTCCATGGCCGTATTATTGAAACCTTCGAGACCGGCCAAAGGAGAAAACAACTGATCAAAATCACTGGCAACCCGGGATGCTGATTTGACATCCAACTTCCAACCGGTCAATTTCGCCGCCAGGCGAACGTTGAGCCCGCGCCGCCCGATAGCCAGGGAAAGCTGCTCATCGAGAACCACAATCTCCATCATGTGTTTCTCTTCATCAAGAATGATCTTGTTAATTTCAGCCGGTGAAATCGCGTTGCAAACATAACGGACGGGATCCGGATTCCAGCGAATGATATCAATCTTTTCACCTTTGAGTTCCTGGACCACATTCTGGACCCGGGAGCCTCTGACCCCAACGCAGGCTCCAACCGGATCGACATCATGATCATTGGTTGAAACCGCGATTTTGGCCCTGACCCCAGGCTCCCGAGTGGCTCCCATGATCTTGATGACGCCTTCAAAAATCTCTGGTACCTCGACCTCAAAGAGACGGATCAGAAATCCGGGATGGGTTCGAGATAGCACGATTTTCGGACCTTTGGCGGCAATTTCAACCTTCAGCAGATACGCACGAATCCGCTCCCCCTGGCGAAAATTCTCACGGGGAATCGTTTCGGAGCGCGGCAGGATGGCCTCGGTCGTCCCCAGATTGACAATCAGGTTACCCCGTTCAACCCGCTGCACCGTGCCGCTGATGATCTCCCCGACCTTTTCATGATACTCCTCATAGATACTTTCCCGCTCGGCTTCCCTGATCTTCTGCATGATAACCTGTTTGGCCGTCTGAGCCGCAATCCGGCCAAAATCATCGGTTTCAAGTTTGAGTCCGAGACTGTCGCCAACCTCGGCTTCAGGGTCGATTTCCAAGGCCTCATGCAGGGATATCTGGTAGTATGAATTTTCTACATTCTCGACGACTTCGACAAATTCGAAAAGCTCAATCTGGCCGGTCTCTTCATCATAAGAAGCCTCTATTTCGCGCGCCGCACCAAGCTTTTTCTTGGACGCAGTAACCATTGCCGATTCAATTGCCTCAATCAGAATCTCTTTAGGAATATTCTTCTCTTTACTGACCTGATCAAGGATAAAGTTAAGACTTGAGGACATAGGTTGAGATATCTCCCTCAATGAGAAAAAAGACGATCACTCACGACCATCCACCGTTAAAATATTTTGTCAAAATCATAGACCAGATTACACTTTGCCGTCTCGTCCAGGGGGACGACAAAGGTTTGCCCATCGACTTCAAGGGTCACGGTCAAAGGATTTTCCTGGCAAGTGCGCAGAATACCCTTGAAACGCCGCCGACCGTCAAGGGGACGAGCCAGCCTGATTTTGATGGTTTCCCCATAACAGCCCTGAAAATCCTGAATCCGGCTTAAGCGACGGTTCAAGCCAGGAGAAGAAATCTCAAGGTTATAACGCCCCGGAATAAGATCCTCCACATCCAGAAGAGCGCCAAACATTCGACTAACGTGAGCACAGTCATCCAGCGTGACCCCGGCCGCGCAATCGATATAAAGCCGCAGAACAGAACCGCCCTCGCCTGAGCTAAACTCCAGGTCATTGAGTTCGTAACCAAGATTTCCAAGCAGGTCCACCGCCAGCTCCCGAATTCGGCTTAGCCGGTCACCTGTAACTGCTGATTCAACCATCATCTCAATCTATCTGCATTATAATCTGAACAACTAGATAAAAAAAGTGGGCCCCGTCAAGAGCCCACTTGCAAAAAAGCCGCTACCGGCAAAATTTTTTCTGCAAACCTATAAGGTGCTACCATTTTCCCAAACAAAAAGCAAGTTATTAATTCAAACAAACCGCCTTTTTCCGTAAAAAACAATATCCCCCATCTTTCCGACGAAAAATCATTTCCCCACCGCCAGGAGGTTTTACTTCAGAAAACATCCGCTGTAAAAACATACATTCTGATTCCGGGATATCGCCAACAGTCCGCCGGCAGTCCCGCTTTGTGACAAGTATGTGTCAGAAATTCTGCTCGAGTCCACCCATACTCCGTTGCCACCTGGGGCAACAGCAGGCCTGAAGCCGATCCACGGCAAAGCAAAAGCCCATGTTTGCCGACTTCAACCTGACGAGGGTCTTCAATCTCCACCAGAGGGCTCAGAACTGAAAGCTCAATGTTGATATCAGGCCACTCGGATAGCTGCAGTTTGGGGAATCTGGGATCCTTAAAAGCTGCGGCCAGAGCCATTTCCGCAACCGTCTGATACAATGGTTTCATGGCTTCGACATACCCGATACAGCCCCGCAAATGTCCGGCTTTATAGAGGGTCACGAAGCCCCCTCTTTTTTCCTTAAGAATCTCACGCTTCGGAACCTCCACAGGTTCTTCACGACCCTCCAGACGAGCTTTGATCTGCGCCGCCGCCACCCCCTTGAGATAATCCTTATCCGCTACGGAAAGTCCGCAGGCACACCGTTCCTGTTCCATGCACCCCCTCTGTCATCAGGGTCAAACTGCGACCCTGTCTTCTTCAGGCATTACTTAAATAACGCCGCGGCAAGATAGCCGACGACCCGGCGATTATCGCCGCAGACCTCGCCGGAATGTCGGTAAGCCAGAATCCGCGCACGCCTGGCCCCCAGTTGCTGCGCCGCCAGCATTACTGCCAGCAGAGGGCCTGCGCCACAGGCTTCAGCCGTACCGCTTTCAACCAGATGCCAAAAAAGGTCCGGGTCAAAAGCGGCGATCGCATCCAGCACCCCCCGGTCGAGACGGCCGGCAGTGGCGGCGTCATGAAAATGCGAAAGATCTGTGCTGGCAACCAGCAGGACGCGGCGCTGATCCGCGACCTGAGTCAGAATCAACGCCAACTGCCGTGCCGCGGCCTGGCTTTGCCGACCCATAATAATCGGCAACAATTGAAAATCACCCAGGGCAACCTGCAGAAAAGGCAACTGCACTTCCAGGGAATGCTCCTGACGATGGGCTTCCGGGTGAAAGTTTACCGCCGCAGATTTCCCGATCAGCTCCATTGCCAGACAACGCTCAACCGGAACGCGTCCCAATGGCGTCAGATAATCCCCTGCGGTATAAATGGAAAACCCGCTGAAAAGATGGTGGTGGGAGGGCGCCACAATAACCACCAGGTCAAACTTCAAACCTTGCACCAGGCGATAAGCGCTTCCGGCCACCGTTCCGGAGAAGCTGTAACCGGCATGGGGTGAAACCAGAGCGACAAGTTCTCCGTCTATCGCCCTTGGCGCTTCAGCCGCCGCCAGATAAGCCTCAATCTCTCGACGCAGTCGCGCAGCATCATGGCTGTAAAAGGTTCCGGCAACCGCCGGCGGACGATCTCTTCCGGGCTCCATGCTTTTTCCCTCCCTAAACCCCAGCTGTCTTCTCAACACAGTCCCCATGCCCGACCGCCAGCAAAAAACCTGCCGGCGTACGGCCTCAGGTTTAATAAACCTTCAAGCAACACGACCGGACGAGCTCAGGCGAATTGCAAGAAAGCTGCTGTACAACTCAAGGATACGCACTTCGGCGGAATTAAAGGCAACGGTTTTTCGGTTCCGCAAAACCAGCAAAACCCCCAGGCTTCGGGATTCTTCCCGCACGAACATGGGGAAAGCCAGAATTCGGCCGGGAACCCAGAATTCAGCCAGCTGGCAAGCCTGCAAAGCACCCTCCGGAGGTTTTTCCTTTGTCCAGCATACGATTTGCTGAAAAAACCTGATTTACAATATCATCCTGCCCCGGCAGCAGAGCCCTGCCGGCCAGAATCCGGACCAGCGCGCCGCCGCCATAACAAAAACCCGGCGCCAGCCCCCGCCTTTTCGAGCCCGGAAGGTAGACAACAAAAGCCTCAAGCCCAAGAGCCTCAGAAACATGTCCCGCCGTGGCCTCGACATAGCCGGAGAAACCTCTCTCCACCAAGGTCTGTTCCGATATTTTCAACGATAATTCATAGAGAGCGCTACGGTCAACATGACGTTTCAGAGAGAAAGCCTCCGTACCCGAGTTTCCATCAAGGGCATCTTCAAGACGAAGCCCGTCCAGGGCTATGTCAAGAGTTGCGGCCGTCGCGGAAATTTCGTCACCAAGAGTCCTGAGAAGCTCCCTGAAACCCTCTTCATCCACGGAGAGAAAAGCTCGCGCCTGCGCCAGCATGACTTTCTCCTGCGCCCAAAATGAAGTTTGCCCCTCTTGGTCATGATCATTATCGCCCCGCCATTCAAGCAGGTGCGCCATCTGATTAGCCAGTACCACGAAAGCCCCGGTCCCAAGCGGCAGCCCCTTAAAAAAACTCCAGTCAGGTCCTGGCAGATGGCGACTGATGATCTGCACGAGTTCGGCAGGCAGCCCCCAACTTTTGGCGAGGACCACGCCGGCAGACTGGTGATCGCAGAAAAATAATTCATTTTCAGCCCGACAGAGGTCGAAGTCTGGTTCTCTGAAACTTCTTTCAAGAATCTCAGCGTATTCCCGGTCATGGAGATGACCCAGAATAAACTTGCCCACGTCATGCAACAACCCGGCCACGAACACAACTTCAGTATCGGCGACGTTCTTAAGCCGGGCCAGATCCCGGGCCAGCAAACCGACCGCCAGGGAATGCCTCCAGAGAGAGCGGTACGCCGACCAACGCGGCACCAGGGTAAGCATTCGGGAAACGCTCAGACCCAGAACCAGACGCCTGATATTATCAAAACCCAGAACCACAATCGCCCGGCTGACGGTATTGACCTTGTTTCCCAGCGGGTTATAAAAGGTCGAATTGGCGACTTTCAGAACCTGTGCGGTCAGAGCCGGATCCTCGAGAATCACCTTGGCCAGCAGGGCGCCGCCGGCCCCGGGATTATCAAGGGTGGCTTCAACCCTGAGCAAAATCTGCGGCAGTTGAGGAATTCGTTTTTCAGTTTCGACAAAATGCTGGACTGCGGCCAGGGCCTGACTTTTAGAGGTACTTTTTGCAAGCATAATCAACCGGTAACCACTCCAATTTCGACAACCACCTGACAGCCCTGATCACTGCCATCGATTTTTAAATCACCACCCATCCGCACAGCGATCAAACGAACCAGGCTCAAACCACCCCCCAGACCGGACGGTTACGGCTGTTTTCTCCACAGGCAAAGGGCTGCAGCAGATCCTTTACCTGGCCATAATCCAGGCCGGGCCCGGTGTCACGAACAGTTAACTGCAAACGAGCCCGGCCCACCTCTCCGACAACCGGAAAGAACTCACAACTGCAAACTAAAATTCCTCCGGCCGGTGTAAAGACCAGAGCATTATCAAGAAGCTCCCAAAGCATGCGCCGCAACAGTTCGGCATCGGTCAGAATCTTCTGGGGCAGACCTTTAGCCTTCTCAAACACTACGGTTAAAGCGTTTTCACGGGCTCGTTTTCTGGTCTCCGCCTCAAGCTCGCCCAGCAAAGGAAACAGCTCGACCTCGGCGTTTTGCGGTTGACGATCTCCCGCCTCAAGCGCATTATAGAGAAAGACCTTATCAAGACCCTCCAGGGCGCCGTGACAGATGGTCCGGATCGCCGTCGCCATCTGCCGACTGTCGGGATCAAGATCTTCCATTTCGAGATTGACGGCCAGTCCGGCAATCTGATTGAGCAGGTTCTGCATCCGCCCCAACGAACGGCGTTGGACATTGGTCTTGCGCAGATAGATCTCGCCGGCCACCTTTTTGGTCTGGGAAACCGCCCGGCGACCGTCAACGAGCTCGGTTTGCAGGTGCAGATTGTCATTTTGCAACCTTGCCGCTTCCTGATGTTCCCTGAGCCTCTTTTCATAGAGTCCGAGGGCGGCGTTCAAAGCCGGTTTAATGTCGTTATCGACACTCCAGGGCTTGGTAATATAACGGAAGATTCGACCTTCGTTGACGGCGGCGATCACGGTACTTGTATGGGAATAGCCGGAAAGTACCAGCCGAACGACATCGGGATATTTCAGGGCTACCTGCTGCAGCAGCTCAAGCCCGTTCATCTCCGGCATTTTCATGTCGGAAACAATGACCCGTACCGGTTCCCGGGCCATGATTTCCAACGCTTCCATGCCGCTGAGAGCCAGCAGAACCCGATATGGTTCGCTGATAAGCCCCCTTTTCAGGGATTTAAGTACGCGCTCCTCATCATCCACGAAGAGAATGCTGTGTTTTTTATCCACCACCATACAAAAGCCCTGTCTCCCCTGGCGTCACGGTCGTCAACCAACCGGATGCCAATCTAGTTCAGCAAAAACCATGCAAATCATTCATCCGTAAGGATTACGGCACCGTCAGGGTCCCTTTCTATATGGGAGATTCCGGGATAAAGCTTTTCCACCCGCGCCAGGAGAAGGGCCTGTTAATCTATCCTTTCCTGCAGAACCAGATTCTCCCGGCGAGCCGCATCCAGCTCCAGGGCCCGCATCACCGTCCAGTAAAGATCATGGTTGTTCCAGGGCTTGAGAATGAATTTGTAAACCCCGACCTGATTAATGGCCCGCAGAGCGGTTTCGAGATCGGCATGACCGGTCAGCAGAATGCGGACGACCTGCGGCCGCAGCCGATCTACCTCCGCCAAAAACTTAAGTCCATCCATCTCCGGCATCAGATAGTCACTGATAATCAGGCGCAGATCGGAAAAACGCCGCACCATGTCCAGGGCCTGCAAAGGACTTGTCGCCCCTTTGACTAGGATTTGGGACGAGGCCGCAAAAATCCGCCGCACGGCGGCAACCACCCGAGGCTCGTCGTCGACAATCATTATCCGGCAAGGTGAATCATTCGGCAACCACCGCGTCATTTTGAACCTCTTTCCTTTGATGGCTTGGTAACCACTTCACCGGCTTCGTTTCCCCTCAAGCTTCCCGGCCAAGGTCGGAAGAGTCTCACCGCGGCGTACTTTTATGTACGTCGCGCGGGTTTCGAACGCTTCGCCTTCGAAACGTTTACCGTGCCCGCCTGTTTTTTGCCATTTTCAGGCGTTGTCACACGTTGATCCTCTGCGTTAGCAGTTACCGGAACCAGTCCGTCAAAATCAAGATTTTCCGCCATCGCCCGCCATTCAAAAGCATTCTCAATCAGGGCCAGGATTTCATCGGCACGCAAGGGGCTGACCAGATAGGCATAGAGACCGGTCTGGTTGATGGTTTCGGTGATTCTCTCCATGTCTTTATTCTCAATCTGCATGATGCGAATCACCTGCGGCCGGGAACGCCGGCACTCCGCCAGAAAACCGAGGCAAGCATCCATCTCAACCGGGCACAGGGCACAGATGACCATGTCGGAACACTCCAGCAAAGACAAGGCTTGCTCGCTCGCATCGACCCCGGTCAGATGATAACGCTCCGCCGGCAGGGCTTCGACCATCATGCGGGTGATTTCCGGAGCAACGCCCACCAGCAACAACCGACGCGGCGCAGTTTCTGCGATCCCAGCCCCGCTGGTCTCGGTGGTCAGCAGAGAGATAAAAATATCAACCAGGCGCGGGTCCAGCTGACTGCCCCACAGAGCTCGCAGTTCAATGATCGCGGCTTTGAAGTCCAGCGCCCGGCGGTAGGGTCGACTCGAGGTCATGGCATCAAGGGTATCGGCCACCGCCACGATACGGGCGCCGAGAAAGATTTCCTCGCCCCGTAAACCGCCCGGATATCCCTGCCCATTCCAGCGCTCATGGTGCTGCCGAATGATGATGCTGGCCGGACGCAGATAATCAATCTTGCTGGTAATTTCAAACCCCAGCTGAGAATGTTTTTTGACCTCCGCAAATTGTTCCTCGTTCAAGGGACCATTGATATTGAGAATCGCTTCGCTGACACCGATCTTGCCACAATCATGCAGCAGACTGGTATAGACCAGGTCGCGGCAGAATTCGGGGCCCGAGTTCAACGCCAGGGCCATTTGCAAGCTGTAATCCCTCCCGGACCCGGCTGCAATGCCCCTTGGTATAGTGATCTTTCAGTTCAATCGCCTCGGCCAGGGCCATGACGGTATCGAGATTGGCCTGCAGCAACTGCGCGCCGACCGCGGCAACCCGGTTCCGGTCTTCGTTCAGACGCTCGACAATCTTCCGCAGGGCCTGGCGCAGTTCCTCGCCGTCCCAGGGTTTGGTGAAAAAACGATAAACTTCCCCCTGGTTGATGGCCTTGACCACCACATTCATTTCGGCGTAACCGGTCAGAACCATGCGCACGACCTCCGGATAACGGCGCTTGACCTCACCGAGAAGTTCCAAGCCCGTTCATGCCGGGCATGCGCTGATCGCTGATAATCGCGGCCACCTGATGTTCCGCCATTAAGGCCAGGGCCTGAGCCCCGCTGTTGGCGGTCAAAAGTTCCCAGTCGGGATCCAGAAGAGTCGCGTCAGGGCCTTAAGCACCATTTCCTCATCATCAACCAGCAGGATTATCGGTTTTTTTTCCATATTCGCCATCCCGGTAAATTCGGGCAAAGAGTTTTTCAGGCGAGCCGGCAGCGTTCCGCGAGGGCGGACGGCAACCCGGACTGGGCCATAATTTCCTGGTCCAGGGCCTTGACCGGTTTGAGGCCCATCTCAATCCGGGCCAGATGATCGGCAATATGAAGAAGAATGACATTTTGCCGGTTGGGGCTGAGCACGGCCAGCGGATTATTATGATAAAGAGCAGCCTCAACCAGCGGATAAGGCATATTCCACCAGTTCAGCAGATATGCGCCGAGCTCGGCGTGATCGGCCCCGACAATCTCTTTTTCAAGTAACAGAAGCTCAGAAGCTCGCGGTCGGGATTTTGTTGCCGCAAGGCTACGATCCGGTTCAGGGCCTGCGGAAAATATTTAAGCAGCAACAGTTCGCCGACATTGTGCAGCAAACCGATCTCGGCGATATCCTCGGGCGGTTTTTCATCATGCACCGCCTCGTGCATCTCGCTCAGCAGACGATTGCAGAGCCCCGCATGTTTCCAGCTCAGTTCAGGGTCATAGTCGGCCAGGGGCGGCCCCGACAGGGTCTGGAAAACGGCGCTGCCCACCACGATATCCTTCAGGGTCATGAGCCCGATGAAAACCGCCGCTCTTTTCAGTGAGGCGGTGCCGCTCTTAAAAAATGCCGAGTTGGCGACCTGCAACACCTTGGCCATGATCGCCGGGTCCTTTTCAATGACCGTCACGATTTTATCGAAATCGGCATCGGCGTCAATCAGTGCCATTACCTAATGATAGATCTCCGGCATCATCGGCAGGCTGGTAACCGTGTTCAGCACTGCCAGCAGACGTTCGGAACCCAGAATATCCTCGGTTTCGACCAGCCCGGCCACCAGGGAGAGCAGTTCTCCGGTATGCCAGGGCTTGGCCAGATAGGTTTTGGCCGAGCCGTCGATCAGGTGTAAACATAATTTTCCTCAACAAAACCGCTCAGGATCAGCCGAATCACCCGCGGATAAAGCTCCCGCACCCGGCGCAGGAATTCGTACCCATCCATCTCCGGCATGCGCATGTCGCTCAGCACCAGGTCTATTCGACCGGCCGCCAGGATCTTCAGGCCCAACTCGCCGGAATCGGCAAAATAGAGCTGATATCCGCTGTTCATGAAGGTCCGCCGCAGAGCACGCAGGACACTGCGCTCGTCATCGACAAAAAGAATATTTTTAACCTCGGACATGTACTATTACTCCCCGCTCTTTTTAGCCGCAGGCTTCTGCCGCCGCGGCAAACTGATCGTGAAGCTGGCCCCGTGACCGACGACCGAGGCCACCGTCAGACTGCCGTGATGTTTTTTAGTCACGATATCATAGGAGATATTAAGCCCGAGCCCCGTCCCCTTACCCACCGGCTTGGTCGTGAAAAAAGGATCGAAAATACGCTCCAGGTTTTCTGCCTGGATTCCCGGACCGTCATCGCCGATGATGCAGCGCACCGTCTCGTCATCAAATTCGGTCGCCACCGTAATGCGGCCGGGTGTGGCCCGGCCCTGCTCCTTGATCGCCTGCGCCGCATTGACGATCAGATTAAGAATCACCTGATTGATCTCGCCGCCGACGGCCATCACCTCAGGCAGCTCCGGCGCCAGAAAAAGCTCGATCTCGGCGCGATACTTATACTCGTTACGGGCCACCACCAACGTGGTTTCAATCGCCCGGTTGAAATTAAAGCTCTCTTTCTGATCCTGCTGGTCGATACGCGAAAATTCCCGCAATTTGGTCACGATCGTGGTGATGCGGGCAAAGCCGTCCTGCGATTCGCGGAAGAGATCATGCAGATCCTCGAGAATAAATTCCATCTGCATTTCGGCTTCCATCGCCGCAGCCCGCTCCCGAATGAGAGCTCCGCTTGCCGGAAGCTGCTCCGCCAGCTCGGCGGTCAAATCGCGATAGAATTCGATCAATCTGACAAAATTATCCGTATAGGTGATGATGCTTTCAAAATTGCTGGCGACGAAACCGACCGGGGTATTGAGTTCGTGGGCCACTCCGGCGGCGAGCTGTCCGACCGCTTCCAGACGCTGGGCGGTCCGCAATTGCGTCTGCATGGCCCGAACCTGAGTGACGTCGCGTTTCACCGCCGCCAGCGAGATGATTTCACCGAACTCGCTGCGCACCGGAAAGATCACCGCCTCCTCGTCATAAAGCGTGCCGTCCTTGCGGCGGTTGACAAAACTGCCGTGCCAGCTTCGGCCCTGGCGCAGGGTTTGCCAGAGATCATGGTAAAAAGCCTGCTCCTGGCGGCCGCTTTTGAGAAGGGAGGCTTTCTTACCGATGACCTCGGACATGCGGTAACCGGAATTTTTTTCAAAGGCCGGATTGACATATTGAAAATGGCCCGCGAGATCGGTGACCACGATGCTCTCGGCCGCCTGCTCGACCACCGCGCTGAGCTGGGCCATGCGCCGCGTCATGACTTTATGGGCGCTGAGATCATTGATCAGACCGACCAGACCGGCCGGTCGCCGATCCCGTTCGCGATAAACGCTGATTTTGAGCTCCAGAAACCTGGCCTCACAGCCACCCGGCTTTTCCTCTTCGACTTCAAGCTCACGGCTTCGAACGCCGCCTTTACGCAGTAATTGAAAATCATCCCGGTCAACCACCGGCAGTTCCCCGGCGATGGCGACTTCCGCCCCCGACCGCCCCAACAGATCCTTTCGGTTTCTGCAGGATAGCTTTTCAAAGGCCTGATTACAACCCAGATAAAAGCCTTCCCGGTCAAGATAAAGAATCGCAATCGGCACCGCGTCCAGCAGCTCCTGAGCCAGGTAACTGCGAGCCTGAGCCGAGTTCTTCGCCTGATGCAGTTCGGCAATGACCTGTTTCTGCCGCTCCTGCAAGGCCAGAACGCGACGGTTGGTCCGCAGCAGGCTGAACAACGCCAGCAACAGCAACCCCGCCAACGACAACAGCAGCAGCAGAAAGCCGCGATACCGCTGCCAGATCTGCAACGGAGAGATTTCTCCCAGATGTTCATAGGGAGGCAGTTTCAAGGCCATCAACAGCTCTCTGACCGGCTCGTAGCTGAGCGGAGTGCTCCAACCACCGATTCCCGCCTGAACCGCGACTTCGTCGTCGGCTTTCATACCCCTGGGCCACCTGTTTATTCAGATCAGCCTCCGTATGTGCCAGCCGAGCCAAAGGCCATTCCGGATAGGCCCGGGTCGAATGCAGAAAAGGGAGATGGTTTTTGCCGCCGCCATGTTCATGCACCACCGCCAGTTTTCTCCTGACCAGCAGGCCTTCCTGGATCATGCGTTCCAGCACTCCCGTACGCACGACGCCAAACTGGACGCGGCCGGCAAGCACCTCGTAGACCGCCAGATCGTGGGAGTCTGTAAATTTCAGAGCGCGCAGATCACCCTCAATCGACAAGCCCTGCTCCTCCATTTCCCGGCGCAGGGCCAGCCAGGGCATCGAGTCTTCATTGGGGGCCGCCAGAGATGCGCCGCGCAAGGCCGCGAGCCGGTTCAGCTGCGGCTCTGCCGCCGAATGAAAAAGCACCCCGCCGAACTGGTCGCTGCGACGATCGCCCTCACTATGAATCATCGTCAGAATCCGGGAGACTCCGTATTTCGGCTCCAGATTGATATAAATCGCCGGGTTGGTGAGAATGAAATCGACCCGCCTTTCGGCAACGGCCGCCTCGATCCCATCAAAGGCCAGCCGGACCACGACAAAAGTAGTCCCGGCAAGACGCTCGTCGAGATATCGCGCCAGCGGCCGCCAGCACCGAATGGTCTCACTGGGGCTGCGGTAACAGAGCACTCCGAGAAACACAACCTAGCCGCGGAATCGGACTCTGATTCCGCCCTCGCTCCGACCGCCGACAAGAAAACCAGCAATCCCAGGCTCCAGACAAACCACGGTTTCAATTTTGATTTCACAGGCCTTTGACCTTTAAAAACTGAAGCTGTCATAAAAGATGATCTTGCGTCAAACCGACAAACCTTCAAACCCACATCATACCCTTCATGCGTTATCCGTACCTCACCAGCAAATATACCCGGCCTGGCTGAAAAAAAAACAAGCCGCCTCCCGGCCCAGCCCCAAGATCGACTGCCGCTTTACCGGCCCCGAAACGGTTTCATTGACAGCGGCAGCGGGTTTTAAATTTGCGGAAACGATCCCCCCGGCGCCGACAGCTTGCGCCCGCGCCGACGATCCTGCAAGGCCATCAGAAGATCCCACTCCAGCGGCACGATGAAAATCGTCAGAAAGGTTGCCGTGCACAGACCGGTGACAAAGGTCGAGGCCATGCTGCCCCAGACCAGCGAATAAGAAGGAAAACCGATGGCCATCGGTAGCAGGCCCAGGGTCGTGGTCAGAGTCGTCAGGAGAATCGGGCGCAAACGCAGCCGAATCCCTTCGGCGATCGCGGCGCGGCGGTCGCCGCTGCGTTGATAGGCGCGATTGATGAAATCGATCAGGACCAGGGAATCGTTGACCACCACCCCGGTAACCCCGACCACGGCAATAAAGCTGTTAACGGTAAAGAGCCCCTGGGTCAGAAATTTGCCGAACACCACCCCAATCAGGGCAAAAACCACCGCCGAAAGAATGATCAAAGGCTGCAGATAGGACTGAAACTGCAAGGCCAGAATCATGTAGATGGCCAGCACCGCGATGATAAAGGCGTAAGCCAAGGAGGTATAGGAACGTCTGGTGCTTTCAAATTCTCCGGCGAAATCAACCTCCGCCCCAGGGTAGTCTGCCGCGATTCGGTGATAATATTGTTTCACGATCTGAACCACGCTCGGCAGCGACAGGCGGCTGCGGCTATCGAGGTTGGCGGTCAGGGTTATTTCCCGACTGGAGTTGTAACGATTGAGATAACCCGGTTCCAGCGTGAACGAGACCGTCACCAGGTCTCCCAGGCGCAGACCGCCGCCGTCCGTCGCCAAAAAAGGTAGCCGCAGGGCGTCGCCCGGCTTTTCGAACTCGTCGGGATCGATTTTCAGTTTGAGATCAAGGTCTTCATCCCAGGCGCGAAACTTGCCCACATAACGGCCATCCAGGACCGCCCCCGCCAGGGCCGCCACCTGGGCTCGGCTCAAATCGTACTCGGCCGCCTTCTTCTGATCAACCTTGAGTCGATAAATCCGGCTCGGTTCCCCCTGATTACTGGAAAAATCCGTCAAGGCCGGCTGCAGTCGCGGGTCTCGCCGCAAAAAATCATCGAGCCTGGCAGCCAGTGCCTGCACCGCCTTTTCGTCGGTTCCGATCACCCGGACATTAACATCCTTGCCCGCCGGAGGACCTTCTTTTTCCGGTCTGACCCGCAACTGCCACCCGAGACCGGCCAGAGGGGCGACCAGCTGGCGCACATGTTCGAGAAACAGCATGGGATCATTACCGGGATTACCAGGGAAATCCTGCTCCGCCCGGGCCGGTAGAGTAACCGCCAGATGACCAACATTATTCCCCCAGACCGGCTGATAATCCTCATTGATGTAAAATCCGGCCTGCGCCATCACCGAGGCAGCCTGACCCGGACCGCCGCTCAGAATCAGACGACTCCCTTCCATCAGGCGTTGGTTGGTCTGCTCCAGAGTGGCGGCCTGCGGCCCCAGAAACTCGACATAGTACAGGGTGTAGTCGTCCGGGAAAAATTTAACTTTGATCAAGGGCACGATTCCGCTCATGGAAAGATAAAGAATCAGCATGGCGCCCGCGAATAAAACCCCGATTCCGGCCAGGGTGAGAAAACGAAAACGCAGCATCCAGGACAAAACCCAAACATTGAAACGTTTGAGCCAGACCATCATCCGGGGTTCACGCACTGCCGTTCCACCGTCGGCCTGCTCCAGCCCGGCGGCCCCCGGCCAATCGACAAAATGGCTCGGCAAAATCACCAGGCATTCAAACAGCGACGCCCCCAGCGCAAAGCTTACTGTCTTAGGAATGAAGGCAAAAAATTCGCCGGTCGAACCCTTCATGATCAGCATCGGCAAAAAGGCGGCCACCGTCGTCGCCGTGGCCGCGATTACCGGCCAGGCGACTTCTACGGTCCCATTGAGCGCCGCCAGGCGCAGATGTTCCCCCTCCTGCAGCCGCCGGTAAATATTCTCCAGCACGACAATAGCATCATCAACGATGATGCCGCTGACCAGGACAAAGGCGAAGATGGTGATTTTATTGAGTGAGTTGCCTGTAACGTACATGACGATCATGGTGCAGAGAAAAGAAAAGGGAATCCCGACCGTGGTCAAAAGGGCATTGCGCCAGCCCATAAAGAGCCAGACCACCAAGGTAACCAGAAGAATGCCACAGACCAGATTCAGACCCAGGGTGTTAATCGAGTCATCCAGATGGGTCCGCTGATCATGGGTCAGAACCACTTCGACCCCCTCCTTTTCCAGACGCTCGGCAAAACGAGCCACCACCTTTTCCACCTCGGCGACGATTTTCAGAGCATTGCCGCGATCGTTCTTGACGACCTTCAGACCGACACTGGGACGCCCATTCACCGAGGAAAGATAAAGGGGATCCCGATAGGCGAACCGGGCCTGGCTGAGCACCTCGGCCAAGGTCACAAAGGAACCGTCACCGTCCCGTCGCAGGATAATTTCCGCGGCGTCTTCGGGACCACGGAAAAGCTCGTCGACGACCACGACAAATTCGCCGTCACGATTCTCGTAATCACCGGCCGGAAGGGATAAATTGGCGGCCTGCAGGGCTCGAGCGACATCCTCGAAAGTCAGTCCCAGCTTCTCGAGCCGCACCGGATCGATCAGAAGATGAAATTCCCGCACAAGTTCGCCGGTAAGTTCGACATTTTCGACCCCGGCGATTTTTTTGAGAAAGAGCTTCATTTCCTCGGCCATCAGGCTCAGGGCGTGGTTGTCGCGTTCTCCGACCAGGTTCACGCTCACCACCGGCAGCCAGTAACTGACATCAACCTCCTGAAACTCCGGCGGCTCGATTCCGGCGGGCAGATCCGGCAGCGCGCCGAGCACCCGCAGCCTCAATTCTTTATAAAGATTGTCATAATCCGTATCATCGATAAATTTGACAATCATGCTGGAACGCCCACGATAGGAGGTCGACTTAATAAATTCAACCTCTTCGAGATCGTCCAGGGCGTCCTCCAGCGCCCGGGTCACCAGGGCTTCGACATCCTGGGGCGAAGCTCCGGGCAAAAAGGTGGTGATCATCACCTTGCCCATGTTGACATTGGGATAACGCTCCACCGGCAACTCGAGCAAGGCTACACCGCCGATCACCATCAGAAAAAGAAACAGCAGACTGATCAGAACCTTCTGTTCAAGGAAAAATTTTACCAAAAAACGCATCGAGCCTCACTCTTTAACCGATGACGAAAGCGACGGAGCAATATAACGAAAAAGCTCGCCGGCCTTAAGCCGCTCTCCGACAATCTGAACATAACCATCCAGGCCCACCCCCACCTTGATTACCCGAACCTCGACGCCATCGTCGCGAACCAACCAGGTCGCCCCATACCGTTCAAACAGGGCCCCGGCCGGAACCTCGACCACGCCTCCGGCTTCCGGCAGGGTCAAAAGCAATTCGAGAACAATGCCGCCGCGCCGATCTTCCAGACCTTCACTGACTTCAAGTTCAATCTCGATTTTACGGGTGGAGGCGGAAAAGGCCGGCGAGACCCGAAAGAGCCGCGCCGGAATTGCAACCGGGTTATCACCCCCCGTCGACAAAGACAAGGTGCCGGCGGCCAGTTCCTGTTCCAGCCGACGAAACTGTTCCATGGTCAGGGAAAAAGGCACCACCAGACCACGATAATCTCCGGCCAGCCCAACGATTTGACCGGGCACCAGCCATTCTCCCGGCTCCAGCCGACGTTCAATCAGACGCCAGCCGGGCGGGGCCATTATGCGGCAACGCCGCCGCCGTTCCTGTAAGATCTCGGCCTTGACCTTAAGCTCGGCCAGGCCCAGACGGGCCTGATCAAACTGCTGTTCATACTCCTGCACCCGGGCCTCGGCCACCGCCTGCCCGCCGCTCAAACTGCGAAAACGCTGCAACTCCCGCTGCCAGTAGGCCATTTGATTGGCCAGCCGCTCACAGGCGGCCTGATTGGCTTGCAGTTCCAGATCAAGAAAGGTCGTGTCCAGGGTCGCGTAGCTGCCCGCAGCCGGAATCAGGTCACCGACATCCGCGTTGACCTCCAGGCAGCGACCGCTTTCTTCGGCAACCAAGTGCTGCTGCCGCCGGGCTCTGGTATAACCGCGCAGAACCGTGGTTTGTAAAGCCGGGCGCGCTCGAACCAGAGAAAATTCCTCGGCCGGCGCCGACCCGCCAGTGAACGTCAGCTGAAAAAAACATGATAAAGACAACATCAAGAATAATTTACGCATGCTCAACTCTCGCGATAAAGCATCGCTAACTTTTAAAATATTCTGCTGAAATAGTCCGCCAGGATTTGCCGGTGGTCGAAAGCTATCCGTTCCGGAAGATGACCGGGAGAAAACACCGCCGCCGCAACGGCATCATCTCCGGCCTGAAGCCGGCCGCGACCCTGAGCCGTGAAAACGGTTGCAATGGTATGCTGGCGAGGGTCGCGGCCGGGTTCAGAATAGGTATGGAACTGCCCGGTCAACTCGACCAGCAGACCCGTCTCCTCCAGCGCTTCCCGCCGGGCCGCGGCCTCCAGGCTTTCGCCGTAATCCACGAAACCGCCGGGCAGGGCCCAGCCTGGCGGGGGGTTACGGCGCTCGATCAAAACAATTCCCCCCTGATAGGAAATCAGCAGATCAACCGTCGGCACCGGATTGCGGTAACGAAACAGCTCTTGCTTACAACTCGGGCAATGGTAGGCTTCGCGCATTTTCGAGCTATCCTTTCGGTAAAGTTTTTTCTTCCCGCCGCAAGCGTTCGACTAGAGCCAGTTCCTCGGCCGGGCCGTGAACCTCACCGTCAAGCCGGGCTTCCCGGACCCGGTCCAGAATGACCTTGAAACGCGGCCCCGGGGTCAGGCCCGCGGCGATCAGATCATGACCGTTGATGTCAAGTTCAACAAACTGCAGATGGGTAATAAAATTAGAAATCGCTTTCTTGGCCTTTTCGTTCTGATGGCCGGCCATGACATACAGCAGGACCTCCAGAGGCTGTCCCAGCAACAGAGCGTAGACCTCGGAATTACTAAAGCCGCGCGGCCGTCGACAGCGCTGGTCCAACTCGACGGCGGTTTCAATGCCACGCTGCCGGTCAGTGATGAAACGCCGGCCGGCATTGGCATCGAAACCCAGGCGCTGGGCGCAATAGATCGCCTCAGCCTGTCCCAAGCCATCCATAAAACAGAGGAAATAAAGTTTCCAGGCCTCCAGTTTCTCCTTCAGATAAAGATATTCATACCAGTTAACCACCTCACGGGCCGCCTGGAAAAGTTCATCACGCCGGTCGATCTTAAGGTTCTTAAGTTCAGGGAAAACTTCCCGCCAGAGATTCAGGCGACCGATTCGGGCAAAAATCGGGAGGGGATCCGGTTCAGCGCAGATCAGCTTCAGTTCATGCAGAATCCGCGCGCCGGAAAGCCGCCGGACAAAACCGACCTTAACCGCATTTCTGATCAGATGCAAGGTCTGACGTCCGATACTGAAGGCAAATTCATGTTCAAAACGAACCGCGCGGAAAATCCGGGTGGGGTCTTCGACGAAACTCAGATTATGTAAAACCCTGATACTGCGTTCCTTAAGATCACGCCCGGCACCAAAATAATCACGCATCTCGCCATAGCTGGCGCGGTTCAAGGAAACCACCAGGGTATTGATTGTAAAATCGCGCCGGTAAAGATCAACCTTCAAGGAACTCTTTTCAACCTTGGGCAGGGTCGCGGGAGCGTCATAATATTCCATGCGGGTACTGGCGATATCTAGTTTATAACCCTCTGCAGTCATAATTACCGCCGTGCGAAAAGGCTCATGTCCATGGCAGCGGCCGGAATACTTCCGGCAGTAGGCCTGGGCCAGGGCGATGCCATCGCCTTCAACCACGATATCGAGATCGAGATTGGGCCGCCGCAGAAGAAGATCGCGCACCACCCCGCCGACCAGAAAGATATTAAGCTGGAGCTCGTCGGCAAGGCTTCCGAGGCGGGACAGAATCGACAACAGCGCGGCCGGAAAACTTTCCTGCAGCAACCCCTTGACATTCTTCCGGCGAAGTTTGCGCACCGCCTCAGGCTCCCCGGCAAAAAAACCGCCACGGTCTTCTTCCTGATCATACAAGGCCCGCAACAGGTCCTTGCGGGTAATCGCTCCGATAATTCTGAGCTGCCCATCGACCACCGGCAGAAAACGCTGATTACGTTCAATAATCAGCTCCTTAATTCGATTAAGATCATCTCCCGGAGCGATGGGTTCGTAATCGGTGGTCATATACTCACTGACCGCGAGCTGCTGTAAACCATGATACAGGGCCTTTTCCACCACCTGACGGGAAATAATTCCGGCCAGCCGGGTACTTTTTTCATCGATCACCGGCAGAACATTGATATTGTAGCGGGTCAGCAACGATGCGGCTTCAGCCAGCGGGGTGGCTAATTTAATTGATAACACCGGCGCAGTCATCAGATCGGCGGCGGTCAGCGGAGGCACCACCTCCACCTGCAAAAGCTCGATAAGTTTTTCGCGGCACTGAATCAAGGTCTGCTCACGGGTCACGGCGGACGCCGCCGAATGGTGACCGCCGCCCCCGAAATGACTTAACAGACGCCCCATGTCCAGAGCCGGGCTGCGGCTGCGACCAATCAGATAAACCTTGTCATCCAGCCGTAACAGGGCGATCACCACCTCCAGTCGTTCAATCTCTCTCAGCCGGTGAATAACCATGGCGACATCGGCCACGTAATGATCCCGCCAGGCTTCGACCAGCACCACTTTCAGACCACGAGGATAGAGGGTTTTCCGGGAGAGAAGCAGATCGTTGAGCAGAGAAACCTGTTCCCGGTCCAGGGGACTGTTGACAACCTCGGCCACGGTTTCGAGGTCCCCCCCCTGTTCCAGCAACCAGGCGGCCGCGGCGAAATCGCGGGTCGTCGTATCACGAAAGGTCAGGGAACCGGTGTCTTTATAAAGACCGATCATCATGACCGTCGCCTCGTCGGCCGGAAGCCGAATACCCTGTTGCCGTAATTTTTCAACCATCAGGGTGACCACCGCGCCAACCTCGGCCAGCTCCAGGCGGGCCGGGTTTTCAAGGTCGTCGGAGCTCGCGGGATGATGATCAAAAACCACCACCTCAACCCCAGGCCGGGCCGCGACCTCGGCAAAAGCCCCGATCCGGCCTTTTTGGCGGGTATCGACCACGATCAGTTTGCCGATCTGAGCCGGATCGATATCCTTGAGTTTTTTAAAGGGATAGGCGTAACCGCAGGAATTGAGAAAAAAATCATGCAGACTGCGCTCGGGACTGCCGGACAGGACCATCACGGCTTCAGGAAAGAGATGCCGCGCGGCCAGCATGGCGGCCAGACCGTCAAAATCGGTATTGATATGGGATGTGATCACGGTAAGCAAACTTTTTACCCTTCAGCCCGGGGATGATAGCGCCGATAGACCTCCTTGAGACGCTCGGCATCAACCTGAGTATAAATCTGGGTGGTGGAGAGATCGGCATGCCCCAGCAGAGTCTGGACAACCCTGAGATCGGCTCCGCCGGAAAGCAGATGGGTCGCGAAGGAATGGCGCAGCAAATGTGGATAAACCTTCTGACGAATGCCGGCTTTACGGGCATAGCGGCGAATATTTTTCCAGAAACCTTCACGACTCAGGGGCCGCCCTGAACGATTGAGAAAAACATAGGGTGAAAGCATGCCTTTAATCAGTTTTTCCCGGCCCTTATCGAGATAGACACGCAGACTGGCGATAATCGGTTGCGGTAAGGGCACGATCCGTTCCTTGTCGCCCTTGCCCAGAATCGTCAGAAAACCGAGATTGAAATTAACCTGTTGCAACTCAAGAGCCACCAGTTCACTAACCCGCAGCCCGGCCCCGTAAAGCACCTCCAGCATCAGGCGGTCACGCTGCCCCAGAACCGTCGCTGAATCCGGGGCCGCCAGCAGCTTTTTGATCTCGACGACGCTCAGCACCTCGGGCAAATGCCGATCAATCGCAGGCAGGCTGAATCCGGCCAGCAGTTGCCGCGAAATCTCACCCCGGACCAGAAGAAAACGAAAAAATGAATTCAGCGCCGAGAAACGTCGGCGAATCGTCCGTCGGGCATACGTCTGTCTGAGCAGGACCAGATATTCACTGATCTGGTAAGCGGACAGGTCCGCGACCGACGGAGCCGCGATCGACCCCAGATAAAGTCCGAAATGCTCCAGATCAACCCGGTAGGCGGCAATCGTCGGCGCCGCTAGGCCTCTTTCAAAAGCGATATGATCGAGAAATTTTTCGATTTGTTCGCGGTAAACCGATACCGCCTCGCTCTCCGCTGTCATGTCCGTCAATGTTTCTCCTCCCCAAAATCCCGCATGGCCGGAGCATCCTGCTCTGTCGGAGTCAGCATGGCGACCGCATGTTTGTAGATGAGATGGCTTGTGAAATCGTCATTTAAAATCAGACAATGGCCGTCAAAGCTGCTGATCCTTCCCTCACGGGCAGTGCCGTTTAAAAGTTCAATACTGACCCGGCATTTTTCGCGCCGCAGCCGGTTCAAAAACTGTTCCTGGACGTTTGCCTGATGTCGCGTCATGGTTCCCTCACTCGTCCGCAAAGGTAAGCGGAGGTTTATCTCCGTAAGTTTCAGTGCGACTATCTAACACTGTGCTCGGCGTTTTAGCAAATAATTTAGTAACGGTTCCGCCATTTTTCCGTGTCGATGGTTCAGATGGTGTTCCGCAACGCCTCGCAAAATTTCGTTGTTGAAGGTTACGTGATTCATACCTATTTTAAAAAACGACAGTGACATTTTCAGCTGAAAATGTTAAATCAACCAGATCCCTCGGATTCGCGCCCCTGCGGGGGGCAAACCCCGTAGCCCCGGATCGAAGATTAGGGCCCAAAGCTGAAGGCTCTCCCGAGAATCGCAGCAAAGTACTCGCACCAGATCATGGCCCGTTTTTTTTAAACCGAAAATGACTTGTGAGTCGTCAATCAACTTCTAAACCTTACAGGGACCAGAGAAAAGCTCATGCAAGATTTCAACCGTTATTCCGGAACCAGCGACTACATTGTCTCCGAAGACCTGCAAAATGATGTCAATGTGGCGATCGCCCTCGGCCGCCCGCTGCTGATCAAGGGCGAGCCCGGCACCGGGAAAACCCTGCTGGCGCAAAGCGTGGCCCGCGACCTGAAGCGCAACTTGTTGATCTGGAACATCAAATCGACGACCAAGGCCCAGGACGGTCTCTATCTCTATGATACCGTCCAGCGGCTTAACGATTCCCGTTTCGGCGGCAACGATGTTTCCAACATCGAAAACTATATCAAACTCGGCCGTCTGGGCGAGGCTTTTGCCGCGGATGAACCAGTAGTCGTACTGATCGATGAGATCGACAAGGCCGATATCGAGTTTCCCAACGACCTGCTGGCCGAACTCGACGAGATGCGTTTTTATATTCCGGAAACCAAAAAAACCATCGCTGCCCGGCAGCGACCGGCAATCATCATCACCAGCAATTCGGAAAAAGAGTTGCCCGATGCCTTTCTGCGGCGTTGCGTTTTTCACTATATAGAATTTCCGCAGCCGGAATTGATGAGCCGCATCGTCCGCGTTCATTTTCCCGATCTTGAGCAACAACTCATCGAGGAGGCGATGGCGGCCTTCTACCAGCTGCGCGGACTTGAGGGCCTGCGCAAAAAACCCTCGACCAGCGAACTGATCGACTGGCTTAAGGCCCTGCTGGCGGCCGGTCTCGGCGGCAAGACCGACCTACAGAAGGAGCTCCCCTTTCTCGGAGCCCTGCTTAAAAACGAGAATGATTACGAGGTCGCCGCCAGACAACGCAGCGCCTACCAGCGACGCGGCGCCCTGGCCTCCTTGCGGCGCTGAAATCCGTCTCGACCAGCGCCCTACCATCATTCGGCCGGGCTTTGAGCCCGGATAAAACCCATCCTTTTTCAAGGGCAGGTGGACAGCGTCCGCCGCGCACCAGTGACACAGCATGTTTACCGGTTTCTTTTTTTGCCTTCGAGCCCACAAAATCATGGTCACCCCGACGGAATGGCTGGCTCTGATGGAAGCCTTAAGCCGGGGTTTCGCCGGCTGCAGTCTGGTTTCATTTTACCACCTGAGCCGGGCCCTGCTGGTCAAAAGCGAAGCCCTGTTCGACCATTTCGATCTGGCTTTTCGCGAATTTTTCACCGGCCTCGAAGTTCCTCAGGAAATTTTTGCAGAACTCTGGCAATGGCTGGGGCAGGAAAATCTGAAACGAAAGCTTGCCCCCGACGCGCTCAAGGACCTGCCCCAATACAACTGGGAAACCGTTAAAAAGATGTTTGCCGAGCGGCTTCAGGAACAAAAGGAGGAACATCACGGTGGTAACCGCTGGATCGGCACCGGCGGCACTTCACCTTTCGGCCACGGCGGCTATCATCCCGGAGGGTTGCGGGTAGGAGGCGAAGCCGGCGGCGGCATGGCCATTAAAATTGCGGCCGAAAGACGTTTTCAGGGTTACCGCCGCGACGTCACCCTGGATATTCGCCAGATCAAGGTCGCCTTAAAGAAACTTCGTCACTTGCGCCGCACCGGCAACCGCTTTGAACTTGACGTGGATAAAACCATCGACCGGGCCTGCCGCAACGCCGGCGAGATTGATCTGGTCTTCAGCCCGGAGCACAAAAACGATGTCAAGCTCCTTTTGCTGATGGATGCCGGAGGTTCGATGTATCCTTACGCCAAGCTGGTGGACCGGCTCTTTTCGGCCGCCAACTCGGTCAACCATTTCGCCGAACTCAATCATTATTATTTCCATAATTCGATCTACGATTATCTCCGTCCTGAAATCGACAGCCGGGAACGGGTGCCGACCGCACACGTGCTCAAAGAGTTGAACCCCGATCACAAGGTTATTCTCGTCGGCGACGCCAGCATGGCTCCGTTTGAACTGTTCATGGAAAACGGAATTATCGACTATTACGACAGCAATCAGACGGCAGGGATTGTCTGGTTTGAAAGGATCGCGGCCCATTTTCGCCGCTGCGTCTGGCTCAACCCGATACCGCAACGCTACTGGGGCCATCCGACGATCAGCGCCATCGGCCGGGTTTTCCCGATGTTTCACCTCTCGCTGGAGGGGCTGGATGAAGCGATTCAGAAACTGACGGCTTTCTAAAGACCAGCTCCGCGCCGCAGCAGATTATCGATTAGGCTCATCAAACCGCGGATAATCCGCACTTCACGGCTGGTCATTGCCGCCCGTCCGAAAAGCCGGCGCAGATATTCAAGTAAATGATCGGGATTACTGCGATCAAGAAAACCGGCAGCACTTAAAGTCCGACGCAGATGCGCGTACATCCCCTGCAATTCAGTATGCGCCGCCAGAGCGGCAACTGCGGACTCCGATCTTCCTGGCTGAGCTTCGAGGCGACTGAGCTCGTAACCGTACAGAAGTACGGATTGCGCCAGGTTGAGTGAGGAAAATTCCGGATTGACCGGAATCGAAGAAAGCATATGACTGTGGCGGCGCTGTTCGCGGCCCAGACCGAAATCCTCCCGGCCAAACATGATGGCCACCGGCACTCGGGTCCCGAGTTCAGCAATCTTACCCGCCGTCTGCGCCGGAGTGAACACCGGACGACAATATTTGCCGAGGCGGGCGGTGGTCCCGACCACCAGTTTAAAACCGGCCAGGGCTTCTTCCAGATTATTAAAAACCCGGGCTGCTTCCAGGATGTCATCCGCTCCGCAGGAAAGCGCCCGAGACTTGTCGGACAGCGGGTCACAGCTCGGTGCCACCAGAAACAAACGCCCAAGATTGAAATTTTTCATGGCCCGGGCCACAGCCCCGACATTTAAATCAAGTTTCGGTTCGACCAGGACAACGGCCAGCTCCGGCCAGAAATTTTTCACGAGAAAATCAGACATGGCAGACCTGGCGACGATTTTTGCCCCCTGAGCGTTCAGGGCCGGCGAAATAATTTTGCCGCGCCAGAGGCAGGAACAGAAAGATCTCGCCGTCAGCGACGGGAAAACAACCACCAGGCAACCCTTTCACGGCCGAAAACTCAGCTCGAAAAGGGCTCATTTTTAATCCGGCGGCAGCGCTTGATTTCAAACAGGGCGACTGCCGCAGCCACCCCGACATTAAGTGATTCACTCTCCCGGGACAACGGAATGGAGACTTGAAAATCGCAGGCCCGGTTAATGATCGGCCGCAGACCCTTGTCCTCCGAACCCAGCACCAGAACCAGCGAGGCCGCCCAGTCGACGGCATAAAGGTCGTCGCCGCCGGAAGCGGCGGCGCCATAGATCCAGAAACCAGCCGCTCGGCATTGCTGCAGGGCGTCGGCCAGATTAACCACGCGACAAATGGGCAGTTTTTCCAGGGCTCCGGCCGCCGTCTTGGCGGCCGCCGGGGTTATCGCGGCGCTGCGGCGCTCGGGCAGCAGCAAACCGGCGACTCCGGCGGCGACCGCGGTCCGAATGATAGCGCCGAGATTACGCGGGTCGGTTACCCCGTCCAGCGCCAGCAACAAAGCCCCCGATGGCGCTTGCGCGCAGGTTCTGAGCAGCTCGACCAGCGGCGTGAAAACAAACGGCGCCACCTGGGCCGCGACCCCTTGATGCCTGATTCCGCTCGCGAGGCGATCCAGAGCCTTTCCCGGAACTATCTTAACGCTGATGCCCTGATCACGGGCGCGTTCCCCAAGGTCCTTCAGCCGGCGGCCTCCTGTATCCAGCAGATACAGGGTCAAAATCCGCGATGACCGAGCCAGAAGTTCAGTTACGGCATTGATGCCGCAAACTAGATCTTGACCACCATCCGCCTTCGAGATAGCTGAAGCCATGAAGATCAATGGCCAAAGATTCGAAAGTTAATAATTTTCGACCACCCCGATTCGGTTTCAACCCCGGCTTCCGGCGCCACGATACAGGCTGTGCCGGATGAGGGGGCGGCGGTCAAAACCTTTGCCGGGGTGGACGGAGTCGACGAGGCGATCGGCAAAGACATGATCATTCGCGATTGCGGGCAAGCCTGAGGACAGGGCGGGCAAAGCAGCCGGCTGGACTGAAAATTTCGCGGTGCACTCCCGGCAATTTCCTCTTCCAGTTTTTTCTGTTCGGCCCCCAGGGATTCGACCAAACCATCAACCACAGCTCGCAAATCCTGGTTGTCATTCAGTAAATCCTGCAAATCAAGCAGGTTCCTGACCGACGCGCCGATCTTCTGCACGCGCCGCTTCAGCCCCCAAACCACCATTTCATCCTCCAGGGCCAGCAATCTTGTACCGGTTTCCGCCTCCGCCGCCTCCAGGGAGACAATTTTACGATTAACCTCAACCAGCTGTTTGCGAAGTTTCTGATAATCAAGAAAACCCAGCCCGGAGGCTACAACCAGCAGAAGAAAAACCGCTGTCGACACAAAAAGAAAGAGACCACCTTTCTTCTTCTGCACGCCGCCATGATTTGCGACCACGGAGGCACCACCCAATTCTTTTTCGTTTTTTTCTTCCGTCACATTCAATCTCCTGGAAATCGTTTACAGTCTCAGAACCTTCGGTTTAAATTCCGGCCTTTCGGCAAAAAAGATGGCGATGAAAGCTGAATATAACCTTTCCCGGCGGCAGGGTCAAGCTTCAGGAGGCGACCGGCTCAAGCAAAGGATATATAAATCTTTTTCTCCGATTCGTGTTTTCGTGTCGGGCGCGGGCGCTCTTTTATTTCACATCAGTTAAGGTTCTCGGTCATGTCCATGGCGGGGACAAAAACCGGCGCCCGGGTCTGGCTTTCAACCACTTCAAGCGCCGGTCAGGATTCGCCACCCGGGCCTTTTTCCTCCCGCAGCAAGGCCAGAATCGTCGCGGTCCGTTCCTCCAGCAGAGCCTGATTTCCCCGGCTCTCGACATTAAGGCGCAACAAAAACTCGGTATTGGAGGAACGCAGGTTAAAACGCCAGTCGGCAAATTCCAGGGTCAGACCGTCGACGCAAAAACTGCGCAGCACCTTTTCCCGCTCCCGGAAATACTTTTCAACCCTGGCGATTGCCGCCGCGGGATCGGCCGGAGAGCAGTTGATCTCGCCGCTGACCGGATAGAGCCTGATTCTTTCATCCACCAACTCAGACAGTCGCCGCCCGCTGCGAGAAAGCAGCTCCAGGACCAGCAACCAGGGAATCATGCCCGAGTCACAATAGGAAAATTCCCTGAAATAGTGGTGGGCGCTCATCTCTCCGCCATAAAGGGCGTCAAGTTCGCGCATGCGCTCCTTGATGAAAGCATGACCGGTTCGAGAAACCACGGCCTCGCCCCGCGACTTGCCGACCAGATCAATCGTATTCCAGGTCAGACGCGGGTCGTAAATGATTTTGGCGCCGGGATGCTGCTGCAGACGAAGCTGAGCCAGCAGACCAACGAGATAATAACCCTCAAGAAAACGACCCGTCTCATCAAAGAAAAAACAGCGGTCAAAATCACCATCCCAGGCCAGACCGATATCAGCCCCCGCTCTGATCACCGCCTGACTCGTCAGGGAACGATTTTCCGGCAGCAGAGGATTGGGAATACCCTGCGGAAAAGTTCCGTCCGGCTCATTGAGCAGCTTGATAAAGGTAAAAGGCAGACGGCGTTCAAGCAGGTCCAGGACCGGCCCGGCGCAGCCGTTACCTGCATTGACGACGACTTTCAGGGGGGCTAAGCCGGGACAGATCGATATAACTAAGCAGATGCTCAATATAGTCATCGCGAAAAGTCAGGGACCGGCGTTGCGCCGCCCGTGCCGCCCGCGCGGGAAAGTCCCCCCCCGCAACCAGTTCTCGAAGTTGAGGCAAACCGAAATCTCCATGTAAAGGGCGAGCTTGCGCGCAAACCAGTTTCATTCCGTTATAATCAGCAGGATTATGACTGGCGGTGACCATGATACCACCGTCAAGCCGATAATGGAAAGTCGCGAAATAAACCTCTTCGGTGCCGCAAAGACCGAGCTCCAGGACCTCGACTCCGCCCTCGCTGAGCCCCCGGGCCAGCGCCTCGGCCAGAGCCGGACTGGAAAGTCGCACATCCCGACCAACAGCAACCCGGACCGGTTTAAAGAATGCGGCGTAAGCCCGCCCCAGACGCCAGGCCAGTTCCTCGTTAAGCTCGTCCGGAACCCGCCCGCGAATATCATAAGCCTTGAAACAGGCCGTAGAGATGGTTTCAGTCATCAGTCAAGTTCCTTTAAGATAACTCGCGTAGGCCGCATGAATCCCTTCCTTAAGTGTAAACCGCGGCCGCCAGCCGAAACCATGCAGACGACTGGAATCCAGCAACTTGCGCGGCATGCCGTCCGGATGGGTGGCGTCAAAAACAATCCCCCCGGTATAACCGACGATTTCCCGAACAATTTCCGCCAGTTCGCGAATAGAATGCTCAACCCCACTGCCGATGTTAAGCAGTTCTCGTGCTTCATACTCGTTCATCACAAAGAGCAGGGCCGAGGCCAGATCATCAACATATAAAAATTCCCGCCGCGGCTGCCCGCTACCCCAGAGCTCGACCGCCGTCGTCTTGGCAAGCGGCGCGTTGCCGACGGCGTCCCCCTCTCGAAAAGGGAGCCTGCGCCCATGCGCCGCGGCGATGCGCCGCAGATTGGCATAGAAAGCATCGGGAATCACCCCATATCGCCTTTCATCCGCCGCCAGGGCTGCGGCATTGCCGGCCGCCGCCAACTTCGCAAGATGAAACTTACGGATCAGGGCCGGTAAAACATGGGAACTCAAAAGATCGTAATTATCGTTGGGACCATACAGATTGGTCGGCATCACGGGGACGAAATTGGTTCCGTACTGCTGGTTAAAAGAGTTGCACATCTCTATGCCGGCAATCTTGGCGACCGCATAGGCGGAATTGGTCGGTTCCAGAGGACCGTTGAGCAGATATTCCTCTCGGATCGGCTGGGCCGCCAGACGCGGATAAATACAGGAGCTGCCCAAAAAAATCAGTTTTTTGACCTGGTTGAGCGCCGCCGCCCGCAGCACATTGGTCTGAATCATCAGATTTTCGTAGATGAAATCAGCCGACTGGGTCAGGTTGGCATAGATTCCACCCACCTTGGCCGCGGCCAGAAAAACATAATCGGGTTTTTCCCGGGCGAAAAAAGTCTCCACCGCCGGCTGCCGGGTCAGGTCGAGCTCAGTCCGGGAAGGCAGCAGAAGGTTGTCGTAGCCCTCCCGCCGCAGGCCCGCGACCAGAGCCGAGCCCACCAGACCGCGATGTCCGGCGACATAGATCTTATCGTTTTTTTGCATCTTTCAATCCTCGATTTAAACTTCGCCGACAACCCTTGGCCCAGCAGGAAAGAAACCGGCTCCCCGATAAAAACCGACAGGCCTAAAACAAAGGCCAGGCAAAAGGGCCTAAACCAAGGTTATTAACCTATTGCGGCGCTGCAGACAAGTAAGAAATGATAAAAACAACAGAACAAATCCCCACGCGAAAATTTTTCGAGCAAGAAAAAGTTCTCTGGATTTACGGCCGCTACCCTGCTATACTCAAAACTTAGGGAACAAAAAAAAGGCGCCCCATCAACCAGGATGGAAACGCCTTTAATTTGAATTGCTGGTGCCGGGGGACGGAATTGAACCGCCGACACGGGGATTTTCAGTCCCCTGCTCTACCGACTGAGCTACCCCGGCTGACCAAGCGAGCGCCTAGATAGCTCAAAGAGCCGGTCTTTGTCAAGCGTATTTTTTAATCTGTGGGAGATATTTTCATGGTCAGCCGTCTTGATGCGTCCCTGAACGCCGTCCACAACCATCTTCAACGTCTGCAGACCAGCACGACCAACATTGCCAATCTCAATACCGACGGCTATCAAAGCCTGCGACTGACCATCAACGAGGGTCCGACCGGGACAACGACCACGACCCTCAGTACCGAGACCACTCCCGGCCCCTTACGCCAGGAATTAAACCAGGATGGCGGCATGGTTGAAACCCCAGGCTCCAATGTCGACCTGGCCGGAGAATATGTCAAGATCATGACCTCGACCCAAGCCGTCAAAGCCAATCTCAAGGCCGCCGCAACCGTCAGCGAGCTTCTGGGTGAGGTTATCGACACCCTGGCCTGAACCGCGAACGCACGACAAGCAGACCGCCGAAACCTTTAGTGATTATCGATTATCCGCCCGCCTGGGTTTAAACCCGCCGGCTATTTTTTTTGCCGGCCCTTGATTCTGCCGACCAGTCGCAACAGACCGTCCAGAATCGTCAGTGGATGCGGCGGACAGCCGGGAATATACAGATCAACCGGCAAGAGGAAACCGGCGCCGTCATTAACCTGCTCATGCCCCCGGTAAGGCCCCCCACCAATCGCGCAGGCCCCGACCACAATCACGATTTTCGGCTCCGGCACCGCCTCCCAGGTTTTTTTCAGGGCCAGTTCCATGTTTTTCGTAACGGGGCCGGTAATCAGAAGGCCGTCGGCATGCCGGGGAGAGGCCACGAACTGAATCCCGAAACGCCCCAAATCCCAACCGATCGTACATAACACGTTCACATCCGCTTCGCAGGCGTTACAACCACCCGCACTGACCTGGCGCAGTTTCAGGGAGCGGCCGAAAAGCTTTTTCAGACGCCGATCC
>Ga0209614_1000255_pt1 | contig 49256 bp, 36 predicted proteins | sample BlaSprsedimmetaG_FD_185484 | JGI IMG/M metagenome (GOLD analysis project Ga0209614, IMG submission 185484) | Hot spring sediment bacterial and archeal communities from California, USA to study Microbial Dark Matter (Phase II) - Blank Spring... ...
CCGGCAGCCGGCACCGCCACCCCGACCGGAGCCTGAAAATCAACCCCGCCATGGGGATTCCGCGGGGCCCCGTTTAAAAAACGGCGGCGCCCGAAAGGCGAGGTAATCGCGGTCGTCAACGGCGTTTCCAGCCCCCGAGCGAAAGCCAGCTCCGGAAAAGAACCGGCGTAGACACAACTCAGCTTCTCCCGGTCACGTTGAATGCGCTCCAGGGTTTCCGGTAGCGTCGGGGTCGCCATTTCGCCGGCCACCGTCAAGTGCTGTTCACCGTAGTCATGCGCGGCCACGATGATCGACAAGGCCGGAATTTCAGTCATCAGGCCCTTGAAACCCAGCCGATAAGAACCGGGCCGCACCTCCAGACCGATCGCGACCACGCCCCGCCAGCCCCCGGATACCGGTTCCAACATAAAATCACGATCGCAAAAAATCATTTTCAGAGCCGGCAACTCAGGATCGATTCCGGGCGCAGCTTGCAAGGCGACAATCAGGGCCTGACCGGGGCGGGGCTGCGCGGGGAGATAAAAAGCCTTGAAACAGCCGAGTTCAACCTCGGTAAAACCGGCCCGCGCCAAACTTGGCGCCGCGCTGAAAAGACAAGTCAGGCCCGCTACAACCAGAAGAAAACGGGCCCCGGTTTTTCTGAAAAACCGCCCGCGCCGCAAAAAAATCCGTTTATTCATCGGCATTGGTCTTTTCCATTCTTTCCGGCGCAAACGGAATCACTCGCTCGACCCGGCATCGCGCCCCACCTTGATGAAAACGCAAGTCCAGAAGTTCACCCGGATGTAGTTCGGCGCAGTTTCTGACGACAACGCCGGTCCCGGTTTTCTCAACCACCGCGTAGCCCCGGGCGAGCACCGCCAGGGGATTTCCGGCCCGCAACCGGTCACCGGCGGCGGCCAGCCGAATTTTCCGGCCATGCAACTGCCGGCTCCAGGCCCGCTGAAGACGCCCGGCAAAAGTTTCGATTTTCAGGTTCAAGGAATCCAGCCGCAAGCCGGGAGAAACCTGCCGCAAACAATGCTCCCGGGTCGCAAGCTGCTGGTGGACCAGACGCAGACGATGCCGCAAGCCGGCAAAAAAACGAGCCTTGAGCTCCAGCAGGCGCCGGCGCGACAAAAGCAAAGACCCAGCCCCGCGATCCAGCCCCAAAGCCAGCATCTGCAGACGTCGACGCTCCCGGGTCGTCTGCAAACGGCCGCTCTGCAAGAGACGCCGGCGCAGATGATGAAGACGATCGACCATCTCCCGCCGACTACCGATAACCATCTCGGCCGCCGCGGAAGGAGTCGGGGCCCGCAAATCGGCGACAAAATCGGCAATCGTGAAATCGATTTCGTGCCCTACGGCGCTGATCAGGGGAATCGAACCGGCGGCAATCGCCCGGGCGACCCGTTCATCGTTAAAAGGCTGCAGATCTTCGTAAGAGCCGCCGCCCCGGGCCAGAATAATCGTATCGACTCGTTCCCGCCAATATCGTTCAAGGCGTTCCAGAGCGGCGCAGATCTCGCCTGCGGCCCGCTCACCTTGCACCACCACCGGCACGACAATAATCTCAACTCCGGCGAAACGGCGGCCGATAACCTGCAGGATATCGTGAACCGCGGCCCCGGTCGGCGAGGTTACCAGAGCCAGGGTCCGGGGCAACAAAGGAATCGCTTTTTTTCGCTCCGGACGGAAAAGACCTTCGCTTTCCAGTTTAGCCTTCAACGCGGCAAAGGCCCGCCAGAGCTCCCCGAGTCCCTGGGGCTCCAAGCGGCTGACAATCATCTGGTACTCACCCCGAGGCTCATAAAGAGAGATGCGCCCCCGGCAGAGCACCAGGTCGCCCTCCTGCAAACGATAAGCTGAGGCGAAACGCTGCTGCCGGAAAAAGACGGCCTTGAGCTGAGACCTCTCATCTTTTAACGTGAAATAACAGTGCCCGGAAACCGGAGTGCGCAAGGTCGAAATTTCACCCGCGACCCAGACCGGAGTGAAATTGTCTTCCAGCACCAGGCGAATATCGCCGGTCAGCTGCGAAACGCTGTAAACATGCCGCTCCTCTTGTCCCTCGACCGCCTCGCCAAGTTGATCAAGCCAGAATTCATCCGGAAACTGCGCCATTGTCATTTCTTCTCGGCTATGGGCCACTGCGCCACATTTCTTGTTTAAGGAGATCACGCCATGCCGAAGGCAGGGGTTGAATACTCCCGGCCCGGCGCGTCCATGATTATCTTATCCCCCCGCCTTAGTCAAGCCGACAATTCAGCCGGGCTCCGCGCACCGGCCGCGGCGGCTCTGGCAAAAAACCTGCTTTTCCACAAAAACTCTGGCCTGTCCTCGGGACTTCGCGGAAATTCAGTTTCAGCGAGACAACTTCCTGAGCAGAATCCGATTTCAGTTTTTAAAAGCCCGGAACCATTTATTTTTCCTTGAATTTTAGCCTTTTCCCTGATAACATGCCTTCGGTTTGCAACCACCCTCTGAATTAACCGGTTGCCACGCGCCTCAAGCCTGGAAAACGCCCAGAACCTACCTTGCTGATGCGCGTGCGATTTCAACCTTTCGAACTCCCGTAACCAAACAGGAACTTCATTAATGTTCAGCTCATTATTCGGTTTATTTTCCAGCGACCTGGCTATCGACCTCGGCACCGCCAACACCCTGGTTTACGTTAAGGGTAAAGGGATTGTTATCGACGAACCCTCCGTGGTTGCGGTCCAGAGCAATTCCAACGGCACCAAAAAGGTTCTCGCGGTCGGCACTGAGGCCAAACTCATGCTGGGGCGCACCCCCGGCAACATTGTCGCCATTCGCCCCATGAAGGACGGCGTCATCGCCGATTTTGAAGTAACCGAGGCCATGCTGCGCCATTTTATCACCAAAGTCCATAAACGCAAAAAATGGGTGCGACCGCGGACCGTCATCTGCGTGCCCTCTGGCATTACCCAGGTTGAGCGCCGCGCCGTCAAGGAATCGGCCGAATCCGCCGGCGCCCGCGAAGTTTACCTGATCGAAGAACCCATGGCGGCGGGCATCGGTGCCGGCCTACCGATCACGGAACCAGCCGGCAACATGGTGGTTGATATCGGGGGAGGAACAACCGAAGTCGCGGTCATCTCGCTGGCCGGAATTGTCTTTTCCCGTTCGGTCAGGGTTGGCGGCGACAAGATTGATGAAGCGATCTCCCAGTATATCAGACGCAAATACAATATGCTGATCGGCGAACGGATGGCCGAGCAGGTCAAGATTCAACTAGGCTCCGCAGCTCCGCTGGACGAGCCTGAAACCATGATGATCAAAGGCCGGGATACGGTCGCCGGCGTTCCCCAGACCCTGGAAATCAACTCCGACGAAATCCGTGAAGCCCTGACCGAGCCGGTCAACGCCATTCTCGACGCCGTGCGCGTGGCTCTGGAAACAACTCCGCCCGAGCTGGCCGCCGACATCGTTGACAAGGGCATCATGCTGACCGGAGGAGGCGCCCTATTGCGCAATCTCGACAGCCTGATGCGACATGAAACCGGACTGCCGATCACCGTCATCGACGAGCCTCTGACCTGCGTTGTCAGAGGCTCAGGAATGGTCCTTGACAACCTCACTCTGCTGCGGGAAGTAACCCAAAGTGATTAATATGGCGCTAACGTTTACCGAGTCGGTGACGCGGCAATTTTGGAACCTTCAACTAACAACTTGCAAGCTGTTGCCAGCCAAACCAAGCCATTATTCTGACACAGGAATTAACCTTTCCATTATTCAGTAGATGAACTCCTTAAGTCGTCGTCTGCCGCTGATTTTCAGCTCCGCTCTGATTTTTATCTTTTTCACGCTCTGTGTGAGTTTCGGCCTGCAGAAAGGCGGCAATCTCTTAAGCATCGCGGAAAGAGCCGCCCTGACCATGGTTTATCCTCTTCAGAAAGGCATTGACCTCGGTTTTTCGGGCTGCGGCAAGCTGTTCGACGGCTATATAAACCTGGTCGGAATCAAGGCCAGAAACCAGCAATTGGAAAAAGAGCTGGCTAGGGCTCGCTATCGTCTGGCCGAACTGGCGGAAATCAAGCACGAAAATTTACGCCTGCACAAATTACTCCAGTTAAAACAGCGTGATAGCCTGCTAGAACAAGGTCTGGCCGCCCATGTCATCGGTCGCCAGACCGACAATCTCTCGCATATTCTCATTATCGATCGCGGCTCCCGACAGGGACTGAAGCTCAACAATCCGGTCTTTACCCCGGAAGGTCTGGTCGGACGGATTGTCACCTGCGCTCCCCTGTCCGCCAAGGTTCTCCTCCTGCTTGACCAGAACAGCGCCTGCGATGTCATCGTGCAGCGCAACCGGGTCCGCGGCATCCTTCAGGGGGCCGGCAAACTCTGTCGCCTGGCCCATCTGCAGAACTCCGCCGACGTCAAAATCGGCGACCTTCTGATCACCTCAGGACTTGACAATATCTTCCCCAAAGGGATGACGGTCGGCACCGTCATCTCCGCCAACCGTAACGAGAACGATCTGAGTCAGGAAATCATCGTTAAACCGGAATTTGATCTGGATACCATTGAAGAAGTGTATATCGTCCCCTCATCATCCCCGGCCGAGTAACCCGAGGCGCGGTTCCAAACCATGAAATTATCGTTTTTGTCTCCACTGCCGTTTACCTTGGGAGCCCTATTTTTGAGCGCGATCGAATCATCCCTGTTTCCCCATCTCGGAGTTCCGGTTTATCTTATTCCGGATTTAAATCTGGCTTTGATAATCTTCCTGAGTTCACGCCCTCTCAAAGGAAGGGTTCTGCTTTCCGCCGCGGGCATTGCTCTGTGCGCCTCCCTTTTCGGCAGTTTCCCCGGTATCGGGCAACCACTAAGCTACCTTTTTATATTTTTTGCGGGCTACGGGCTCAACCAGACGATCTTCCTGAACAACCTTTTGCCGCAGGCGCTGGTCACGGGCCTGGCAAAAGCTATCATGACGGTCATTTACAGCCTGCCCAGCGTCGCCTCCCCGACCCTGGGCCTGTTCTTACTGCAAACCACGGGGGCCGCCCTGAGCACTGCGTTTTTCGCCCTGCCCCTGCTGTTCTTCCTGTTTACCATAACCGAGCGTTGCCAGCCTGACGGCGGCAATCAGCTCTCAGTCTGAAATGGGCGTCCCTTTCCCTCAGGCTTCCCGCGGTGCTCATGAGCAAGGTTGACAATCTCAGAAAAAGCAAGCGCGAACAGATTCTGGCCAATGGTCGACTGATCATGCTCGCCATGGCGGTGGTGGTTATCGCCTTGGTCATGCGACTCTGGTATCTGCAAATCGTCATGGGAGACCATTTTAAACAACGGTCACAGGATAACCGAATACGAGTCCGCCGCATCCGGGCCCTGCGCGGAATGATTTATGATCGCAACGGCAAGCTTCTCGCCGACAACTCCCTGGCCTTCAACCTGCAAATGGTTCCGGAAAATATCGATCAGATAGAAGAGGTCGCCACCATTCTGGCGGCTCAGATCGACAACCTCGAACCCGATGTGATTATCACCGCGTATCGGGAAACCTCCCCGGCTACCCGCCATCGCCCCCTGACCCTGAAAAAGAATCTCAGCCCGGATGAGCTGGCCCGAATCGAAGCCCGCAAATATGAACTGCCGGGGATTCTGATCGAAACCGAGCCCATGCGTGTCTATCCCTACGATGAAATTTGCTCTCACATTATCGGTTATCTGGGATTCATCAACGACCATGAACTCCGCCAACCGGCCTATCAGAGCTACGCCCGGGATGACCTGGTCGGAAGAAGCGGCATCGAAGCCCGCTACCAGGATCACCTGCGCGGCCTTGACGGTATACGCCAGGTCGAGGTCAATGCCCGGGGGCGTGAACTGGCCAGCCACACCGACCAACCTGCGCGCTCAGGAGGTCATCTGACCCTGACCATTGATATCGAACTTCAGGCATACGTTTTCAAGCTCATGGGCGAAGAGGTCGGAAGTCTGGTGGCACTGGACCCCAATAATGGCGAGGTTCTGGCCCTGGTCAGCACCCCGGCCTTTTCCAACAACCTTTTTTCAACCAGGATTTCCAGTGAAAACTGGCGGGAAATCAATGAAAACCCCTTTAAACCCCTTCAGAACCGGGCCGTGCAAGGCCGTTACCCGCCCGGCTCGACGTTTAAACCCCTGCTCGCCCTGCTGGCTTTGAACGACCAGATCGTAACCCCGGCGACCAAGTTCCACTGCAGCGGCTCCCTGACCCTGGGCGCCAGCAATTTTCGTTGTTGGAACCGTTACGGCCACGGCAATGTTGATCTGGCGGGATCCTTGCGTGAATCTTGCGATGTTTATTACTATAATCTGGCCACCCGCCTGGCAATTGACCGGATTGCCGCCTACAGCTCCGCCTTCGGCCTCGGACGATGCAGCGGCATTGAACTGCCGGAAGAAAAAAGCGGGCTTCTGCCCACCTCCTCATGGAAGTTGAAATACATCCACGATCAGTGGTATACGGGAGACACCTTGTCGGTAGCTCTCGGCCAGGGTTATCTGACCGCCACGCCCTTGCAAATCGCGTCCCTGTATGCGGTTTTCGCCAACGGCGGCACTTATTATCAACCCCATCTGCTGAAAACCGAGATAAAATGTGAGGTTTCCGGACCACCTGACGGCAACCGGCAAGGCCGGCCAATTGAAACCGGCAAGGCGCAGATGGAAACCGTGCGCCAAGCCCTCTGGCAGGTAGTTAACGACAAACGGGGTACCGCCTACCAGGCCCGCATCAAGAATCAGCCTTGGGAAATGGCGGGCAAAACCGGCACCGCGCAGGTGGTCAAACAGCACCTTGACGATCTGAAAAATCAGAAAAACACTCCTCGGCACCTTCGCGACCATGCCTGGTTTGCGGCCTTCGCCCCCTATGACAAGCCCACCATCGCGGTTGCGGTAATCATCGAACATGGCGGCCATGGCAGTTCAGTCGCGGCTCCGATTGCTCGTGAGGCAATCAAGTTCTACCTGGAAAACTAATGCAACCGCGAGCTCCGCAGCCCCAAGGCGGCCTTACGGCTCGCAAACAGGTACTTTCATCAGAACATTTTCTGCTATTTGTTGTCGCAGAAAATGTTGAAAAAAAACAAGAAAACAACCTGTAAGGCACTAAAAACCTTAAAGCTTGACCCGCAAGGATGAATCTTTAGATGTCGACTGAAATTATCCCGCAGAAACCCAAAGCCTGGGTCAAGAATAAGGTTTTGGCGCGCTCCCGGGCGCAACCGGCTTGTGGCCCAGCCGACATTAAAGGACATAGCGCCCCCAAATGACGATTTCCCCCGGAAATTCATATCGGCCGCATCGCATCGACAAGGCCAGTGATGACTTCATATCCCTGCCCGGAAGAAGGCTGATTCAACAACCCCTGGAGCGTAATCGTCTGTATGATTTTGATTACGCCACCTTGATCCTGACCTGCCTGCTGGTGGGTCTCGGCATCATGACCATTTACAGCGCTACCTACACCCCGGAAAACGCCGGCTGGCTCACGGCTTTCAGCCGGCGTCAGTGCAGTTGGTTCGGAATCGGCCTGGGCGTAGGCACCTTGGTTTTTGTTTTTCACTATAATTATCTCTATCATGCAGCCTACCCATTATACGGTCTGAGTCTGCTTTTACTGGTGGCGGTCGAGGTCGCCGGTTCTCAACACATGGGAGCGACGCGCTGGCTTTCGCTCGGGGGACTCAACCTGCAGCCCTCGGAACTTGTTAAAATAACCGTCATTCTCGCCCTGGCCCGTTATTTCAGTAATCGCCGGCTGCCCCCCCCCTATAATCTGAGAGAGTTACTGCCCCCCCTGGCAATCGTCTTACTGCCCTGTCTGTTTATCCTGAAACAGCCTGACCTGGGCACCGCCTTGCTGATCTTCCTGATTTCCGGGGTCGTGATCCTGATTGTCGGCATAACCAGGCGGACTCTGGCGACAATCATGACCGCTGCCCTGATCTGCGGTTCAATCGGCTGGCAGTTTCTTCACGACTATCAACGCCGACGGGTGCTGACCTTTCTCGATCCTGAAAATGATCCCCTGGGCTCCGGCTACCATATCGCTCAGTCCAAGATCGCGATCGGGGCCGGCAAATTCTTCGGCAATGGTTTTCTCAAGGGCACCCAGAATACCCTGCATTTCCTTCCCGAACAACATACAGATTTCATCTTTGCCGCTTATGCCGAGCAATGGGGATTCCTGGGCTGTATCATCCTGCTGACCCTCTATCTGGCCTTTCTCTTTCGCAGTCTGAACATCGCCATGGAAGCCCGGGATACCTTCGGAAGTTACCTGGGCAGCGGTATCGCGGCGATTTTTTTCTGGCAGATCACCATCAATATCGGCATGGTTTCCGGCCTCATGCCGGTGGTCGGCATTCCCCTGCCCCTCTTCAGCTATGGTGGCACTTCCATGCTGACTTCCATGATTCTGATCGGCATGCTTCTGAACCTTCATTTTCGCCGCAAAGGATAACGATTTTGTCGAGTAAAAAAAACAAAACCTCTTTCTTCTGCACGGTCTGCGGTTATCAAAGTGCTAAATGGCTGGGCAAATGCCCTGGTTGCGAGGAATGGGAATCAATGCGGGAGGCCCCAGCGGAAACCCCGGTCGAGCGTCAGGAAAACCCGCAACTTCTGGCCGTCATTGAAGAACTCGGAGAGAGCCACGGGCCGCAACCGCTTTCCACCCTGGATGACCGTGACCAGCCCCGCCGCCAAACCGGAATTGAAGAATTTGACCGGGTTCTGGGCGGCGGCGTGGTCGGGGGTTCGGTAATCTTGGTCGGAGGTGATCCGGGCATCGGCAAATCGACCCTGCTGCTGCAGATTCTCAACCAGCTGAGTCGACCCGAGTCACCCACCCTCTATGTCTCCGGCGAGGAGTCCCCGTACCAAAGTAAAATCCGCAGTCTGAGAATGGGGATTGAGAATCATCACCTCTACTTTCTGGCCGCCGCTGAAATTGACAATATCATCGGCCATTTTCGCAAGCTAAAACCGAGCGCGCTGGTGATTGACTCAATTCAGACCTGTCACTGCCCCGAGATAAAATCTCCCCCCGGCTCCACCAACCAGATCAGACAGGCGGCTTCCCATCTGGTCAAAATCGCCAAGCTGACCCGGACTCCGATCTTCATTATCGGCCATGTCACCAAGGACGGCAGCATTGCCGGGCCCAAACTGTTGGAGCACATGGTCGACACGGTCCTTTATTTTGAATCAGACACTCAGTATCCTTATCGCATTTTACGAGCCGTCAAGAATCGTTTCGGTTCAACCAATGAAATCGGGGTCTTCGAGATGACGGGCAGCGGCCTGATCGGAGTCGACAGCCCCTCGCGGATTTTTCTTAACGAGCGCCAGGTCAATTTGGCCGGATCCCTAGTCAGCGCCACCATCGAAGGTTCGCGGCCGATTCTGACGGAGCTTCAGGCTCTGGTCAGCACCGCGATTTCCGGCGGCATCCCTCGACGAACCACCCTGGGCATCGATCGCAATCGGGCCGCCCTGATGATTGCCATCATGGAAAAACGACTGCGCCTTAACTTCAACAACAAAGATATCTTTCTCAACCTTGTCGGCGGCCTGAAGGTCGTTGAACCGGCTCTTGACCTGGCCCTGATCGCCGCGGTTCTTTCGAGCCATCTGGATCAACCCGTCCCGCCGACCACGCTGGTAATCGGAGAAGTCGGCCTTACCGGTGAAACTCGCAGAATCAATATGATTGACCAGCGCGTCGCCGAAGCCATGAAATTCGGTTTTAAAAAAATCATTCTGCCCGACGGCAATCCGACCTCGTCGCCGGCCCGCAACCGGACCGTCATTCACGAAATAGCAACGATCTCGGAACTGGCGGCCGCCCTTTTCTCCTGACCAAGACCCTATGAAAAAAACCAGGAAAGCCGTATTTCCGGCAATTATGGGCTGCTGCCTCTGGCTGCTGGCGGTCGTCCCCAGCGGCGCCGCCCCCCGCAAAGAGAAACTGATTGCCGCCCAGATTTCCGTCATCAGCGAAACTTCCTGGCCGGCCTTTCAGGGCTATCTGGAAGAGCTAAAGGCTTGTGGCTATAACACCATCATTCTGCGAGTTTTTCATAATCGTGGCGACCGCTATCATGGTCCGATCGGTCATGAGGCTCGAAATAGGTTTATGGAAGGGGTCTACTTTCAGAACGGCGCCGTACCGGTCATCGCTGATCTGCTGACTCCGGCCGGCGCGGCCGCGCATCGTGTCGGTCTGCGCGTCATCGCCTGGATGACCACCCTGCAGGCCGCCTACGGCCGGAAAGTCGCCTTCCCGCTAACCAGCTATGATCTGGAAAAAGATTGTCTGTATGAGGAAAAACAGCTGCTTGATCCGAGCGAATGTTCCAGTCAAGGCTTGCTGCTGCAGATTTTTCGCGACCTGGCCGCCGGGCCGATTGACGGTATTTTACTGCAGGATGATTTGATGCTCCGCCATCATCAGGGTTTTTTCAAAAAGATCCCCGAACTTTCACCAAACCCTGATGATCTTTACCGGTTCAGCCCCGACCGACGTAAAATCACGGCCTACCGAAAGCGCTTTTTTCGCTGGCGGGATGACCAGGCCCTCATCCTGCAGGAGCTGGCCAATGCCATTTTCAGCGCTTGTCGGCAAATCCGCCCCGGACTGATCTGCGCTCAGAATGTTCATTATGAACCGTTCCTGAATCAGGACTGGGGCCGCAACTGGTTTGCCTGTACCCCGAAATCACTGGCCGCGTCTCAGGCCGACTACTTGATGGTGATGGCTTACCAGGACAGAATCAAAAGGGAACTTGAACTTGCGGACGATCACTTAAGTCCGATCATGGAACAGATTTTCATGCAGGGGAAAAATCTTTTCCCGGACAAGGCCATCTTCAAGTTTGAAGTTCCCCGTCCGGACGGCCAAAACCGAACCGTCTTACTGTCAGAGCTGCAGGAAACCCTGTGCCAGGCTCAACACTGCGGCGCCGAAGAACTGGTTCTGACCCCCTGCAATTACCCGGAAGAAGCCGCCTGTCTGCTCCTCCTCGAAAACAAATTAAAGTAACCTCCAACAAGCCAGCGCAAAGAGGGACTGAAAACGTTGCTCGATGCACCCCAGACGGAACCGCATCCTGAGCGCAAAGGGTTTCGGCCCTTGAGACACAAACTTGACCCTCGCGCCGCCGCTAACAATAGCGCCGAAGAATTTCCTGAATAATCGCCGTGGTTGAATAGGTCTCCATGAAAGGCAGGGAGAGCACCCGGCCGCCATTTTCTCTGACCAGATCCGCGCCGACAATCGCAGAAGGCTCCCAGTCACCACCCTTAACCAGAATTTCCGGCCGCAGAATTTTAATCAACGCATAAGGATCGTCCTCGGAGAAGATAGTGACAAAATCAACCGCGGCCAGGGCGGCCAGCAGTTGAGCACGGGAGGCTTCCGGCATGATCGGCCGCCGCTCGCCTTTCAGACGACGAATCGAGGCATCGGAATTCAGGCCAACCACCAAAAGATCGCCCAGCTCTCGCGCCGCGGCCAGATAACCTACATGACCGGGATGAAGGATATCAAAACAACCATTGGTGAACACAACCTGCCTTGAATTTTGACGCTCCGTCGCCAAGATTCGGGAAAGCTTATCAAGCGACATGATTTTAGCCGAGTACATACGTAAATTCCTTCGGGCGCGGGGCCGTACATTAAGGGTCCAGTCCCGGATTTTGATCCAAAAGGAAGTTTTCCGGGATAATCATGACCGGCGAGCCCGACTCTTAATCAGACCAGGGAGCCCGACGGACGTTGAGGATGAGCGCTTGACAAACGTTACAACAAACAATACATTGTCCGGAAGTCTTTATACAAGATACGGCTTCTGAGTTCAGACCGAAGTGCGCCATTTTAAAGGCAAACATTATTATGCTGACGACGTTGCAAGATCGTTTACCGGTAACGAAACCATCCCTTGTCAAATCATTGCAACTTCTTTGAAAAGGCCTGCCGGCACAACCGAGCAACAACTTAAAGGACCGTCAGGTCATTTCCAAGCCGCTTTTTTATGAGAAGACTTTTCGATGCGAAACAATAAAAAGCTGATCCTGATCGTCGATGACGAAGAAGATATCCGCAAGATTCTGGCTGAAACGCTGGAAAATCTCGGTTTTGCCTACCTCAAGGCCTGCGACGGTGACGAAGCCATCGCCCTGCTTGACATCTATCACGCGGAAATCGATGCCGCCATTTGCGATCTCAAAATGCCCAAGATTTCAGGAGACCAGGTAATTTCGCACGTCGCCCGAAATTATCCATTGATTCCGGTTATCATCCTGACCGGATTCGCCCAGCTCGACATGGCTCTCGACCATATGCGGCTTGGAGCTTTTGACTATATGACCAAACCTTTCCGGGTCAAGGAACTGCTCCTGCTCCTCAACCGCGCCCTGGAATTTAGGGCCCTGCAGGAAGAAAAAATCAACTATCATACCACCCTGGAAAAACGGATCGAAGAAACCACGCAGGCCCTTCATAACCGGGTGGTGCAAACCGTGAGCTCATTCATTCTGGCCATCGAAGAAAAAGACCGCTACACACAGGGACATTCAAAAAGGGTCGCTGAATACTCGACCATGATGGCCGAGGTCCTGAATCTGCCCGAAAATGAACGACTCGATCTGCTTTATGCCGCTCAACTGCACGACATCGGCAAGATCGGCATTTCAGAACAGTTACTCAATAAGCCGGGCAAACTTAATAAAGTCGAATACGAAACCATCAAGACCCACCCGGGCAAAGGCGTGAAAATTCTCGAGCCCCTCGTTTTTCTGACCCATCTGCTGCCGATTATCGAAGCTCATCATGAATGGTTTGACGGCTCGGGCTACCCCAAGGGTCTGGCCGGCGACAGGATTCCCTATATGGCCCGAATTATCGCGGTCTGCGATAGCTTTGACGCCATGACCTCGGCGCGTTCATACCGCAAACCCTTGCCCCTCAAGGTTGCTATTCAGGAAATCAAGGACGGCTCAGGCAGTCAGTTTGATCCGAATGCCGTAAACGCCTTTCTGGAAGTTTTTCATGACGTCCTGGCCCTCCGCATGACCGCCCAGGGATTCTCCTGAGAAAACAGGTTCACACCCAGGTACCCTGATCCTTATATTCCAGGGTCAGGGAAGCCAGTCGCCTTTTTAATTGCATGAACCTGGCTTTCATTTCCTGAAGCCAGAGGCCATGACGGCCGGCTTGCTCAGCCGTGAAAAAGATATTCTCAGGGTTAACCTCGACCTGCAGACCGACGTTTTCCCCATGCAACTGCAACCGCCCGTAGTTACGGCAAACCATACACTGCATCCGGTTTTCCCCCAACAATTGAATCACATCGCTGCCGCACAAGGGGCAGGTCCAAGGCGCAACCTCACGTTTTTCTTCGCCAAGCAGCACTCGGCCCAAGGCTGCGGCCCGCCGCAGCTGTTCTTCATTCTCAAGAAAAATCTCGCCCGGCAGCGCCCCATAAAAAACCTGGGACGCTTTGATCTCCAACCCCAGAATAAGGCTGAAACTATTCAGCATCATTTCACTGTAACCGGCCTCTCCCCGAATTCCCGCGGTCACCAGGTTAAGAACCGGCTTGCCGCGCAATGAGATCCCATACATTTGCAGGCAACGGTCCAGAAAAACCTTAAGCATGCCGTTGGCTCCCATGAAATAAGTCGGGGACGCGATGATCAGGGCATCCGCCCCCGCCAGGGTTTGAGCAACGGCCGCAAAATCATCCTCCAAAGGGCATTTACCACTGACCAGACATGCGTAACAGGCTTTGCAGGGCCTGATTTTCTTCTCGGTAAGCCGAATCAACTGCAGGTCGTGCGCCGACGGCAAATGCCGACAGATTTCCTTCACCAGAATTTCGCAATTCCCCAGTTCTCGGGGAGAAAGCACCAGAGCAACTATTTTTTTTGTCATCGCTTGAAGATCCTCACAAATTGATTTTATATTTTTTCCACCTGAACACAGGCCCTGAAGCACCAGGCCTCAATGCCAACCTCATTATTATGAAAAAAGCTGCAATAACAGATAAATAACCTGCAAAAAAAGATTACATAAAAAATCATGCCAAATTTATAAAACATGTTTTTAAATCAATCAAAAAAGCCTGAAACGCATTATTATATAGGGATTGCCACGCTGCTAAAAACTTGTTGACAACCTACTTGGCGAGGCTAAGCCCGCTAAAGTACAGGCTTTTTCAGAAAACCCAGTCATTTTCCAGCCAAACTACATTTCCCTTTATTTTCAATACTTTATCAGTGTCAAGAAGAAATTGCGCTAAAGTTCCGGCAAACCTGGGCCAAAAAAACCGGACAAGCCGCGACTGTTAACAAATCACCACCGAAAAACCGGCACTGACAACACCGCTCGCCGACTCCGGCGCCTTTAGGTTACCCATCATTAATAATTATTCTTTGACTATCAAATGATGTTAACCAAAGAGAGGGCGGCTTGACAAGTACCCAAGGCTCTGCTATGAGTCCCGACCCGACAGCCCCTAACCAGCGAAAAGAGAGCGCCTTTGTCAACCATAAACACCATCATTCTCGGCATTATTCAGGGAGTCACCGAGTTCCTGCCGGTCAGCAGTTCGGGACATCTGGTCATCGCCGAACACCTGCTGCCCAACTGGCACCAGCCGGGAATCGTCTTTGAAATTCTTCTCCACCTGGCAACCTTGCTGGCGGTAGTCATCTTTTTTCGCAGAGACATAACCATGCTGGCAGGCGCCGTTTTACGTCCCGAACCTCACACCAAGGATCGCCGCCATCTCTTTTTCATGCTCATGCTGGCTTCCATCCCCACCGGAATCGTCGGTTTTTTTGGGAAAAAATTTTTCACCTCAGTTTTCAACCGCCTTGATCTGGTCGGATTGATGCTGTTGATCACCGCCTTGCTTTTATGGCTGGCGGAAAAAAGAATCACCCCTGAAAAAACCGTGGTCGACGGCAAAAGCGCCCTCCTCATCGGCACGGTGCAAGGCCTGGCCATTCTGCCCGGCATTTCCCGTTCCGGTTCCACCATCGCCGCCGCGATGTTAGCTGGAATCGCGGGAGAAAGCGCGGCCCGTTTTTCCTTTCTGCTCTCAATTCCGGCGATCACCGGGGCCGTTCTCTTGAATCTGAAGGAAATCAGCACCCTGCCGCCGGAGCAGCTTCCGGCCTGCCTCGACGGTTTTGCCGCAGCCCTGATCACCGGTCTCATGTCATTGAAACTACTGCTTTTAATCATTAAAAAAAGACGCCTGAGCTTCTTTGCCGGCTACTGCCTGATCGCCGGCATCGCCACCCTACTGCTGGCCCTGAGCTGAGGCCCCCAAACATGGCATTACTTCACAAACTCATCGCCACCATCGTCGCCATCGTCGGCAAGCTCGGTTACAGCGGCATCGTGTTCATGATGTTTCTGGAAAGTTCATTTTTTCCCTTTCCCAGCGAGGTCGTGATTCCTCCGGCCGGCTATCTTTCCCAGCAGGGTGAAATGAATATCTTTCTGGTAATCGCCGCCGGCATTCTCGGCAGCGTGCTCGGGGCCTTATTTAATTACTGGCTGGCGCTCAGGCTGGGGCGCCCGGTGCTGCTGCGTTACGGCCGCTATTTCGGCCTGACTCCGGCGGCTTTTGCCCGGGTCGAGAGTTATTTTAACGAGCACGGCATTTTCGGCACCTTTATCGGGCGCCTGATCCCCGGCATCCGCCAGTATATATCCTTCCCCGCCGGCATCGCCCGCCTGCCGTTGTTGCCCTTTATTCTGGCCACGGCGCTGGGCGCCGGAATCTGGGTCGTAATTCTTGCCGTTATCGGCTATCTGGTCGGCAATAACCAGGAGCTGATCCGCCACTACTCACATCAGGCTTTTTCCATCCTGGCCCCGCTGCTGCTCCTGAGCTGCGTTATCTATTTTCTGCTCATGCGGAGCAGAAAAAAACAGGCGTCAGCCGTCTCCGGGGAGAAGACCACTGACGCCTGACCGGCCCGCTGCCGGTTTCAGCTGCCGGGACACTGTGCGGCGATTTCCGCCGCGATGTTCTTGTTGCCGTAAGCTTTACGGAAATGGGCCGCGAATTCTCCGGCCAGTTTCCGCGCCCGCCGGTCATAAGCATCCTTATCCTGCCAGGTATCACGCGGATTAAGAATCTCCGCCGGCACCCCTGGGCAACTTCGTGGAATCCTGACATGAAAAATTTCATCGTCAAGATATTCCACCTTTTTCAGCTCACCATTCATGGCCGCCTTGACCAGGGCCCGGGTCAGATTGATATCCATCCGTCTCCCCTGACCGAAGGCGCCGCCGCTCCAGCCCGTATTAACCAGAAAAACCTCGGCCTCGTAGGTCTTCAGACGCGACCCCAGCAGTCCGGCATAAACATCCGGATTGCAGGGCATGAACGGTTCTCCGAAAAAGCGGGAAAAAGCCGTCACCGGCTCGTCGATTCCGGTCTCGGTACCGGCCAGCTTGCTGGTGTAACCCATCATGAACCACAACATCGCCTGGTCCGGATCAAGTTTACTGATCGGCGGCAGCACCCCATTGGCATCCGCGGTCAGGAAAAGAATGGTCTGCGGATGGCCGGCCACGGAAGCAGCCTTGACATTACTGAGTTCGGCAAGCAAATATGATCCCCTTGAATTGGGGGTCAGACGCTCATCATTGAAATCAAAAGAGCCGTCCGGATAAAACATCGCGTTTTCAACAATCGAACCGTGCTCAAGATAGTCCTTCTCCTGCATGACGGCCCGGTAAATCTCTGGTTCTTTTTCCGGGTCGATATTGATCATCTTGGCATAACAGCCGTTTTCAAAGTTGGCGATACCGTTCACGCTCCAGGCATGTTCATCGTCCCCCAACAAAGCTCTCTCGGGGTCGGCCGACAAGGTCGTTTTCCCGGTTCCGGAAAGCCCCAGCAGCAAGGCCACATGACCATTCGCGCCTTCGTTGGCGGAACAGTGCAGCGGCAGAATGCCGACCTCAGGCAGCATGTAGTTCATCACGGAAAACATCAATTTTTTCACGCTGCCGCAATAAGCTGATCCGTAAACGATGCCCACCCGCAGATCAAGATCAATAACCACCGCCAGATCCGAGGCCCGACCATCGGCCAGGTTCCGCAAGCGCCCCTGGTAACGTTCCCGATCGAGTTTGTCATAGGGCAGGGCCAGTAGGGTAAAGCCCTGGTCGGCAAAGATACTGCGCTTAATATCGGCCGGTAAGGGGCGAAACATATTGTCGGTAAACAATGCGGTCAAGGCTTTGTCACTGACGGTCCTGACCGGCAGGGCGTAAGCCGAATCCGCGCCCAGAACCCGGTCGGTCACATAAAGGCTCTTCTTTTGACTCAACGTCGCCAGGGCATCGGCAAAGATCATGGCAAAGGTTTCTTCCGAGACCGGATTATTGCTCGGAGAGTCCCAATCAATCTTGGCCTCGCTCGCGACTCTTTTGACAATCAGCGTATCCTTGGGACTGCGCCCGGTGGATTCCGGCGGAGTCCAGGTGGCCAGAGTACCACTGGCGGCCACCAGAGCTTCACGATTAGCTACCGCGGCCCGAATCATTTCCTTACGTTCAGGATTCACGACCACTTGGCTGTGTTCCGCCAGCATCGCGTCTACGACAACTCTTTTACTCATCTTCCATCCTTCCTCGATTGGTTAGCCTGCATAAAAATACTCTACCCATAAAAAATATCCTTATCTTCGTCACTCTTCAGACGGGCGCTTGCAGCATCTTCTAAGCCCCGGATTTTCCTGCTTTTCACGTCTCAAGACAAGCTGCTATCGGCGGCCCGTTCCGCCAGGCTCGCCGGAGTTTTTTTCGTGCCGAACAGGGGAATAAAGCGCGTGAGGTTTTTCGGCACGGAAAACCCTCAGGAAACCAACTCAACCACCGGCCCACCCCCAAACAGGGCTTTGACCTCATGAACCAAATCGGCCGAAGGCTGCAAGGGAAAGTTTTCCATGGCCATGACCACCTCGCAATCAGGCAACAACACGTGCATATAGGCCGGGCAAGCACCCTGATGGTGCTGCAGAAGATCCTGCAGCCTAGCCAGGCGGGGCGGCGCCGCCTGCTCGCCCGACAATTTAAAGACAATCTTTTCCACGGTCTGAGTCAAGGCTTCCTCCAAACCGAAAACCTTTTCCACCACCATCTTGGCCTTGCTGCGATCATCATTGACCTCGACCCGCCCTTCCAATACCAGCGGGCTTTCGTCGGCGATAAAATCCCGGGCCCGGGTGAAACTTTCCTCAAAAAGGGTTACCTCGACCGAACCGCTGAGATCCTCAAGCACCGCGAAGGCCATAAGCTTGCCGGCTTTGGTGCGTTTACTGCGCACGGCGCTGAGAAGACCGCCGACCCTGACCTGAGCCGCATTCTCACATTGAACCAGCCCGGCCGCGCTGGAAGTGGTGCAGCGCCGCAACTCGTCGACATAACGCTGTAAAGGATGGCCGCTCAGGTAAAAACCCAGAACCTCGCGTTCATAAAGCAATTTTTCCTTATCGCTCCAGGCCACTACATCCTCAGGATAGCAGGCTTCATCCCGGGAAAGTTCTTCGCCGGCGAAAGCAAACAGGGACTGCTGTCCGCAAACCCGGTCCCTGGAGGCCGACTGGCCGTTTTCCATGGCCATGTCAATTCCGGCGAAAAGCCGGGAACGGGAGACCCCCTCGCCATCGAAGGCTCCGGCCTTGATCAGGCTCTCCAGAACCCGGCGATTGACCTTGGAAAGGTTGATTCGGCAGCAAAGATCAAAGAGGGATTTAAACTGTCCCTCAATCTCCCGAACCCGAAGAATTTCGGCGGCCGCCTTGCCGCCGACATTCTTGACCGCCGCCAGCCCGAAACGAATATCCCGGCCGACAACCGTAAAGGACAACTCACTGACATTGATATCGGGAGGCAATACCTTGATGCCCATGTTCCGGCATTCGGCGATATTTTTGATAACCTTGTCGGTATCATTCATATCCTCCATCAGCAGACCGGCCATAAATTCCACCGGATAATGAGCCTTCAGATAGGCCGTCTGATAAGCGACATAACCGTAGGCCACGGAGTGTGACTTATTAAAGCCATACTCGGCAAAACGGGCCATCAGATCAAAGATCTCCTCGGCCTTGCGGGCGTCGACCCGGTTTTCCCGGGCTCCGACAAGAAAACTTTCGCGCTGAGCGGCCATGACCTCGGCTTTTTTCTTACCCATGGCCTTGCGCAGCAGGTCGGCCTGGCCCAGGGAGTATCCGGCCAGTTTCTGTGCGATCTGCATAACCTGTTCCTGATAAACGATTACCCCGTAGGTTTCCTTGAGAATCGCTTCCAGTTCAGGCAGAGGGTATTCGACTTTCTGCCGGCCGTGCTTGCGGGCGATAAAATCATCAATCATACCGCTTTCCAGCGGACCGGGACGATACAGGGCGACAAGAGCGATGATATCCTCGAAACATTCCGGTTTCAGGCGCACTAGAAGATCCTGCATGCCGCTGCTTTCCAGCTGAAAAACCCCGACCGCCGCTCCGGAAGCCAGCAACTCAAAGGTGGCGCGATCGTCCAGGGGAATCAGGTTCAGATCAAAAAACTCACTGTCATCCTTCTTGTCCCGATTGATCAGACGCAGCGCGTTATCAATGACCGTCAGGGTTTTCAGACCGAGAAAATCAAACTTGATCAGCCCCAACTCCTCGACGAAGCCCATGTCGTACTGAGTGACGACCACGTCGTCATCATCCTTGGCGCCTCGGTAAAGCGGTAGATATTCGACCAGCGGCTGATCGGTAACCACCACTCCGGCGGCATGGACCGAAGCGTGCCGGCTGAGCCCTTCAAGAGCGCAGGAAACCTCGATCAATTCCCTTTCCAGGGCGCTGCCCTGACGCAGCTTGGCAAAGGCCGGCTCCAGGGTTTCCGCCTTGGCCAGGGTCATTTTCAATTCATTGGGAACCAGCTTGGCGATCTTATCGACTTCGGCAAAGGGCATGTGCAGGGCCCGGCCGACATCCCGAATCACCCCCTTGGCCTGCATTCGGCCAAAGGTAATAATCTGGGCGACCCGATCGCGACCGTACTTCTCGGTTACATATTTAATTACCTGATCGCGTCCGTGAATACAGAAATCCATGTCGATATCGGGCATGGAAACCCGCTCGGGATTAAGAAAGCGCTCAAAAAGCAAGCCGTAGGGCAACGGATCGATATCGGTAATCCGCAGGGCATAGGCGACCAGGGAACCGGCGGCCGAGCCCCGGCCGGGTCCGACCGGAATTTTTCGCCGCCGGGCATAATTGACAAAATCAGCCACAATCAGAAAATATCCGGCGAACCCCATGTCGCGGATAATCGCGATTTCAGTTTCAAGGCGCCGCCGGTATTCGCTCTCAAGCTCAGCCGTAAAACGCTCCTGATGAAACTTTCTGATACGCGGCCAGAGGCTTTCCAGACCGCTTTGACAGTTCTCGACGAGGAAGTCATCCAGCGATTTTCCCGCCGGGGGGACAAAGGTGGGAGGACGGTAATTACGAAATTCAAAATCAAAGTTACAACGCTCGGCGATCTCCAGGGTATGAGCGAGCGCCTCCGGATGCTCGCTGAAAGCCGCGCTCATCTCCTCGCCGGATTTAAAATAAAGATCCTCCGGATAACGCATCCGTTTGGGATCATCCATGTTCCGTCCGGTCTGCACACAAAGCAGGACCTCATGGGCGTGAGCATCCTCGCGATTGAGAAAGTGGCAGTCGTTGGTGGCCACCAGGGGAACGCCAAGCTCCTCGGCAAACCCGACCAGCTTGCGATTGACCTGATCCTGCTCCGGCAGACCATTTTCCTGAATCTCCAGAAAAAACCGGCGTTCATCAAACAGATCGCGATAGAATTCGACCTCAGCCCGAGCCTGATCATCCTCCCCGCGCCGCAATGGCGCAGCAATCACCCCACCGAGACAGGCACTTAAGGCAATCAACCCCTGATGATATTCGAGCAGCAGTTCCTTGTCGATCCGCGGCTTATAATAAAACCCCTCCAGAAACCCCTTGCTGACCAGCTGACAAAGATTTTTGTAACCCCGGCCATCCATGACCAGCAGCACCAGGTGATGGGCGTTATCCTGCTCCTTGTCGCTTTGTTTATTCTTGACGAAGCGGCCCTGCGGGGCGACATAAACCTCGCAGCCGATAATCGGTTTAACCCCCTGTTTTCTGGCTTCACGATAAAAGTCCACCGCTCCGAACATGTTGCCATGATCGGTTATGGCGACCGCCGGCATCGCGAAATCACAGGCACGGCGCAAAAGATCGGGAATGCGAATGGCGCCGTCCAGCAGGCTGTACATGGTATGCAGATGGAGATGAACAAAAGCGGACGAAGGCATTTAAAAAACCACTCTGAAGGAAACCTGGACGGCGGCAAACAGGCAGCAAACCGGCAAGCGTTACAAAACAACCTGCGGTTGCAAACCAACCCTGAGGGTGCAAATCAGGTTTCACGAATCAAAACCGGCTTCGCCTCTAGCACACCAGGGTCGTTTTTCCAAGAAAAAATTCCGCTGCGAACCCGCCCTTCCATACACCAACGCGGTCAGACCTCACGCGGGTCGGGTTTCTTGCTGCCCGGGTAAAGCCGTTCCCGACACTGCGGGCAGATACTGTGAGTGAACTGTAACTCAGTGTGTTCTCCCATATAGGTTTCAACCTCCTGCCAGTAGCCGTCGTCATCCCTGATCTTTTTACAGGAGGCGCAGATCGGCAGCAAACCGGTCAGGGCGCGCACCTTTTCCAGGGTCTCACTGAGTTCCTTAACCAGCCGTTTCTGCTCTCTTTCGGCGTAGAGCTGAATGATCAGATATTTGACCCGATTGCGCAGCACCGTCCAGTGAAAGGGTTTGGTCAGGTAATCGGTGGCGCCGACGGCGAAGGCCTGGTTAATGCTGTCGTCATCGTCGAGGCCGGTGATCATCAGAATCGGAATATCGGCGTATTCCTTAAGCAAGCGCAGACGCCTGCAGGTTTCGACACCATCCATGACCGGCATGTCCATGTCCAGAAGAATCAAATCGGCCTTGCAGTTGCGCAGCAGACTCAGGGCCCGGGCGCCGTCTTCGGCCTCACAGACCCGATAGCCGTTATTTTGCAGAAAGACGGACAGGCTGCGGCGACTGAAAAGATCATCGTCAACCACCATAACGCAGTGTTTTGCTTCAATTTTATCGGCGCTATCGTTTATCATTATAGAATTCCCTGAGCCTGGCCGTAACCCGGGCGGCTTCTGCAAACAACAATGAAATCTTATCGGCAACCTGTTCAGCCTTCCCCTGGCGCCCTTGTTTCTCAAGTTCCCGCGCCAGCAGAGAAAGTTTTTCCGCCCCCAGCATCCCGGCGGCGCTTTTGATTTTATGGGCTTCGCCGGCGATCACGGCCAAATCATTTTCCCGCAGGGCCGTTTCAATGGCCTCGCGCTGAAGCGCCAGGGCCTGGCAAAACCGTTCCACCAGCATTCCGGTCCCCCCTCCCATCTCGGCCACGAAATTAGCCAGAGTCCGCCGATTGAGCTCCTGCGCGGAGGCTTTTCCGAGCCCTGAGCGGCCGCTGCCGCCGGTTTTCCGACACTCAGCGCCGCCGGACCCGGATTCAGCTTCCCGAGCCCCCAGAACCCTGGCGATCACCTTTTCCAGCTCCGCGGCCGTAAACGGTTTGCCCAGATAATCATCCATGCCTGCGGCCAGACATCTTTCCCGATCACCTTTCATGGCGTCGGCGGTCACGGCGACGACCTTTAAGGGTAAACCATCGGCGCCCGTAATCCCTTGTCGCCGAATCTCGGCCAGGGCCGCGAAACCATCCATTTTCGGCATCTGCAGATCCATCAGCACCAGATCGTAAGCTTTTTCCCGCACCGCATTCAGGGTTTCCCGGCCATCGGCCGTCCAGTCCGCCCGACAACCCAGATTTTCCAACATGTTCAAAATCACTTCACGATTTATTTCGTAATCCTCGGCCACCAGAAGCCTGCGTTTTTCAAGCTCGATTCGCGGTGCGCGGCGCAAGCGCCCGCCCCGGTCCCAGAAAGGGGTGGCTTTCCCGGCATCGCCGTGAGGCAGAGTCAATTCAACCCAGAAGACACTGCCCTCACCCGGACGACTTTTAAGCCCCAGTTCTCCTCCCATCATGGTCACCAGCCGCCGGACAATACTCAGCCCCAGACCGCTGCCTCCGTAATCGCGGGTGATCGATCTATCAACCCGCTGAAAGGGTTGAAAAATAATCTTCTGCTCCGCTTCATTGAGACCGATTCCGGTATCCGCGACGGCCAGGCGAAAAATCGAAGCCTTTCGCCCTCGATAACGCAGGAAAAGAACCATGGTCACCCGGCCCTGGTTGGTAAACTTGACGGCGTTGCCGACCAGGTTGAGCAACACCTGACGGATTCTGACCGGATCGCCCCGGACCACGCTGTTCATACGTTCCGGATTCTCATAAACCTCGAAAGCGACGCCCTTGGCTTGCGCCACCGGCATGAACAACCGACTAACCTCGGTAAAAACCTCGCGCAGATCAAAATCAACCTCCTCCAGCACCATCTTGCCGGCCTCGACCCGGGACAGGTCAAGGATATCGTTGAGCACCGTCAGCAGATTTTCCCCGGACCGTCTGATATTCATGACAAAACGCCGCTGTTTGTCATCCAGACGGGTTCCGGCCAGTAGCTCGGCCATGCCGATCAGACCATTCATCGGGGTTCGGATCTCATGGCTCATGGTGGCCAGAAACTCCGATTTAACCCGACTCGCGCTTTCGGCCTCGTCCCGGGCCTGAGCCAGGCGAGCTTCGAACTCTTTGAGATCGACCATCATCCGGTTAAAGGCCTCGACCAGGGCCTCGATTTCACGACTGGCCCGAACCTTGACCGGCCGGCTGAAATCACCTTGACTGACCCGATCGGCGGCGGCAATCAAGGCATTGACCGGAGAGGCCAGATGACGCGCCAGCAATCCTGACAATAGCAGCGCGGCCAAGGAGATCAACCCGATTTCCATGGCGAACAACCACTTCATACGATTGACATAGTCCGCGAAAATCAACGGCGTGATATCAAGCCGAAGTAAACCCAGCGGACTGACGGCCCCTTCTTCCTCATTCAACGACCTGAGCCGCAAGGGTAAAATAAAACTGATCACTCCGGCCGTGGTCACAGTTTTAACCTCGGGTTCGTCCGGATCTGCCTCCTGCAGCCAGGGAAGCAGTTCGGCTGGCTCCGGCCGCCAGGCAGGCGACGCACTCTCCGGGTTCTGCCATGAGCGCCAGGAAAGCGCGCCGGCATCATAGAGAATGATTCGTTCAATCTCAGGCGTGAGCAGCATATTTCTGGCCGTGGCCTCGATGTGCAGGGCACTCTGAGTAAAAAGCGCGGTCCGGGCCTGGGCTTGCAGAACCTTGACCCGATGATAACCCTGATCATGAAGCAAGCGGCGACCGACGGTTTTGGTGATATAGACCTGGCTGAACAGGGACGAGCCCAGGACCAGGATCGTCACCAGCAGAAAGGCCCCCAGCAGCCGGACGGCAAAACTCACAAAGTTCCTCCGCCATCGACAAAAACAATATTTTTCTCCAGCGCCGCGGGCGGCAGGACGGAAAAATAAGTCGCCCGGTCACGGTTAAGAAAAATCGTGAAAAGATTTTCTTCGCCCCCGGCAAAATCTTCAGCCACGTCGATCAGTTCCCCCCGAAGACCGTAAGCCGTCAGACCCTGACAAAGAAAGTCAGCCATCACCGACAAGGTATAATTAATGGAAAGCAAGGCTCCCTGCCTGACAAAACCAGGAGAGAGACCGATCAGAGGGCGCCGGGTCCGGGCCTGCAACTCCAGCATTTTATCAAGGGTGACCCGGTTGATCAGACCTGGAACCGGAATCATGAAAAAAAGGTCGCAACGCTGGTAAAGACGCTCAATCACCGCCAGTGAATTTTGCTGCGAAACCACACCGCAGTCAGCCTCGAATCCCAATTTTTCCGCGACCCGGCGAAACCGCTCGATTTCCCGCAGCTGCTCCCGGCTGCAAACCAGGGCGACGCGCTCGGCCTCAGGCAGCAATTTCCTGAGCACTTCCAGTTGGGTCGCAAAAGGGACGGAAAACGGCAGTCCCCGCCACCGACCACTGTCCGTGGCCAGATCGAGAGCCTCGGGTTCGGCAACCAGGGCGTAGAGCCCCGGTTGACCGTTGCCCTCCTGCAATGCCAAGCGCAGGGCGTGGCTGCCGATGGCCACCAGCATGGCCGCGCGCTGAAGCCTTTCCCGATGACCGGTCTCCGCCTTTCCGCTTAAGGGAAGAAAGTCGAGTTCAAACTCCTCCGCGACCCGGGTCGGGTCCTGCAACGACCTGATGATCTCCTGGTGCTGAATGATTCTCGCCTGATAGATAATCGTCGCCTTCAATTTCTCGGCGAGCAGACAATCCGGATAAGCGAGAAACAGCCCCAGGACGATCAGGACGAAACTCTCGCGGCCCAAAGGCCGGAAAATCTTTTCAAGAATTTTCACGGGCAACGACAACCCCGAAAGCGACTTGATTGCGTTACAAAAAAAACCGGCCCGATTACAAAAACGGCTTAGCAAGGCAATGCGAAACGGCGCTCCTTTTCGCTCCACCTCTCAAACATAACCATTTAATTTCAACATGTTACAGTCGGCAACCGGAATCGATACAGCGCAAAAAGCAAAGCCTTGCGCGCGCGGCCAACCCCCGGTCATGCAAGATTCATGAGAGCAAAAACTCCGCCCCAGGCCCGCGGGGGTCACGCGCCGGCTAAAACTTAACCCGACAGCCGACCTCAAAAGAAACGCCGGGACGCGGATAACCGTCGGGAAGCTCACCGCTGGTACAGGCATAGGCGTAATCTTCCGAAAAGAGATTATGGGCGGCGACAAAAACCTCGACCCCCGGCGGCAGCAGGGCGTGATTGACAGCCCGCAGGGTGACATCTGCAAGCAGATAGTCGGGAAAACCTGCGCATGCCACCCTGGCGACCCTCTCGGTACGGCCGACATACTGACAAGTCAGATTGAGATTGAGACCGGGCCACAACCTGAAATTAAGCGCCGCCAGCGAGAGCCAGCGGGAAATCCCGGCCAGGGGCTCGCCGTCCTGATCCCGGGCATGAGCATAGGCGAGGTTGAAACGCAGGTCGCCGCCTTCGAGAAAACCTGAGAAACGCCGCACCAGGCCGAATTCAACCCCATGGGTCACCACCTCGTCCTCATTGGCAAACATAATCTTGCCGGCAGTCACCCGATTCGTTTCCTCCCTGATCAGGTCTTCGAATTCATTGCGGTACAAAGCCAGGCTCAGATCGAGATCGCGCCCCAGTTCAAACTCAAAATCAAGCTCGTAACAGCGGCCGGTTTCCGCGTCAAGCTCGGGGTTACCCAAAAAAGGACCGCCCTGCGCCTGTTTGTAAAGACTGCGAAAGGAAGGCGCGGCAAAAGATTCACCGTAAGCGGCCTTGATGCGAAACCACGGCCGGGGCTGATAGACCAGGGCCAGACGGGGGGAGACTTCCGATCCAAAATCCTGATAATGATCAAAGCGTAACCCGGCCACCAGAAAAAGTTGTGCGTTAAGACGCCACTGATCCTGGGCGTAGACCGAATAAAACCGGCGCCGGGCTTCCGCCATCCAGCTGAAATGATCCGTGACGTCGATCAGCTCCGGCAGGGGCAGGGGATCGAAATTGGCCCTGAAACTGACCTGATCCAGCACCGTATAGCGAAACTCCCCCCCGCAACTGAACAGATGATCGGCGCCGAGCTGCCAGTCAAACTGCAGATTCGCGGTTAAGGCCCGCACGACACCGCTCTGAATCTCCAGCTTGCCGTCCGGGAAAACCTCGCCCTGGGGCCCGGTAAATCCCGGCGGCCGCAGACCCAATTTAGAATCAAGAACATGGCGGTCGAAACTGATTCGGGGTCTGACCTGCAGGGTGCCGTCAAAAAAACTCTTTTTCCAGCTGAGTTCGCTCCAGAAATAACTGCGCTCCATTTCGGTCTCGTCGCTCAGGGCCTTGCCGGGGCCGAAGAAACCGCCGTCACGGTGATCGAGATACTGCAGCTGCAACTGCAGGTCATCAATGGCGAAGCCGCCATTGATATCGCCGCGCTCGACCCATTCCCGAGTGGAGCCCGGAGCTAGGGAAACGCCGGCGTTCAGCGGATCATCACTGAGCGCGTCCCGCTTGACCCGCACTCCGGCCCCATCGCTGTTGAGATAGTTAAGATTCCCCCAGGCCGCCAGGCCGCCGTCTCGAATCGCCCCTTCCAGATTGTAGCGCTGCAACCGGTGCGAACCGGTTTTCGCGTCCAGGCCCAGACGGTCGGGCTCCCCTTTGCGGGTGATCAGATTAATCACCCCCAGCATCGCGCTCGAACCATACAGCGCCGATCCGGCTCCGCGAAAAACATAGTCGCGCCGCCGGTCCAGTCACTGTTGACCGGGTGATCGTTGATCATGAATAAAATCTTTTCCGAAGCGTTGCTGCGATAGCCGCGCATAACGACCACCGGATAGGCGTTAAAATCAAAAACCACCTCGATGCCGGGCACCAGACGCAAAACATCGGTCAGATCGCGGGCTCCGCGCCGGCGCATCTCATTGTTTTCAATAACCGTCACCAGCCCCGAAACCTGATGCAGGGGCTGTTTGGTCCGGGTCACAAGCTCGGTTTCCCCATAAAACAAGCCCAGCATTTCCTGCTCATCCCCGGCGGCCGCCAGCAGAACGGGAGTGAAGTCTGCCGAAAAACCCGGGTTCTCCGCTTTCGACCAACCGGTCCGGGCAAACAAGGTCGCCGGAAGACACAGAAAAAGCACCAGGCCGGCAACCAGGAACAACCTTAAATTTTTCATTTTATTCATATCACTCCCATGCCAGGCTTCAGGATAGCTGCAGACGAATCCGAAAAAGATCTTCCTCGCTCTCGACGATTTCAAAACCGAAGCCCTTGACAAAACGCATCATGGCGACATTATTACGCAGCACCAGGCCGAAAATTTCTTTAATCCCGCGATCCCGGGCGATATAGATCAGTTTTTCCATCAGCAGCCGACCGACCCCGCTGCCCTGCCAGGCGTCGGTGACCACCACGGCGAATTCATATTCCTCGCTGTGGGGATAGTAAATCAGGCGGTTGACGCCGATACTGATTTTTTTACCCTCCCGTTCAATCTGCGCGATAATCGCGACATCGCGATCATAATCAATCTGGGTAAAACGGGCCATCTGCTCCGGCGTGATCTCCTCCCGAAAGGAGAAAAAACGAAAATAACGGGTCTGGCGGGAGAAACCCGAAATCATCTCGTGGTGAGCCGCGGCGTCCTCGGGTTTGATCGGGCGGATCAGAACCCGGGTTCCATCCTTCAAGGTCTCCGTAAATTCATACTGGTTGGGATAGGGAATCGTCGACAGATGATGCGGAGAACGCAGGTCCCGGTCGACCAGGGTGATTTTCGCATCGACAATACGGAAGTCGTTCGCGGCGATCGTCAAGGGATGCAGGATCAACTCGGCGAGTTCAGGCAGATCGACCACCATCTGCGAGACCCGCATCAGGATTTCCTCCAGCCGGGCTTGGGTGAAGGGCCGAATCCGGGAGCATTCGGAAAGTTTGGTCCGGGAAATCAGCTTGCCGGCGAGCTGACGGTCCAGCGGCGGCAGAATCACCTCCTCGGCCGCCGCCACCCGAGCCTGCAGACCGCCGGAACCGATAAAAAGATAGGGCCCGAATTCAACATCCCAGCGACTACCGAGATTGATTTCATAATCGACATTTTCGACCATCGCTTCGAGGGTAAAGGCCGCGCTCTGACAGGCATCCTTTTCCAACCGTTGCAGAAGTCTGACCGCAGCCTCGATCACCGCCTCCCGGCTGCGCAGATTAAGCAAAACCCCGCCGCGGTCGCTTTTGAAAAAGCTGTCCCCGGAATCAAGCTTGAGAACCACAGGATAGGAAAAATCCTGGGCCCGTGCCAGGATTTCCGCCAGCGAGGAAAAACGCCGGACCGGATTGACCGGCAGGCCGTAAAGTTCGAGCAGCTGCCGGGAGGTGGCGGAATCCAGCCGGGAAACCCCGGCCGCCAGCCATTTTTCAACCTGCCGGCGCGCCTCGTCCAGGGCGGTGCGATCATAGCCCAGTTCCCGGCTGTAACGTTGCGGAATCACCACAAGATTGGAAAGTTTTTCATGGTAGCGAAAAGCGTAGTGACAACTTAAAACCGCTTCCTCCACTGAAAAACAGATTTTGGTGCGGGCATCGGTCAAAGCCTGGGCTGAGACCTCATAACTTGAAGGATCCCCACCCAGCCAGACAAACAGCAGATTGACTTCGGCCGCCGCAGGCAAGACCTTGATGCGGGGCACCAGCCGCATCGGTTCCAGCCATTGGCTGTGCACCATGATCACCAGCAGCAGGTCAAACTCGGCCGCCTCCAGACAGAGGTCAATCACCTTAAGGTAACGCTGATCATCGGCATCAGCTGCGATACAAATCGGATCGAGATTCCCGGAATAGGGCGAGATATAGCGGCCGATCTTCTCTCCCAGCCCAGGGGAAAGGGCGCTGACGCTGATACCCTTACAGGCCAGACCGTCGACGGCAAGCACCCCCAGGCCACCGGAATTGCTGATAATGCCCAAGCGCCGCCCCCTGGGCAGGCGGCCCCTGACCAGATGATCCCCGGCATCCAGCAGTTCCTCGACAGTCTCGACGCGAATGATTCCGGCCCGGCGAAAAGCGGTATCGTAGACCCGGTCCTCGCCAGCCGGACAACCGGTATGTTTTCTGATCACCTCGCGACCGAGCTCACTCTTGCCGACACGAATCGCGACGATCGGCTTGATGCGCGCCACCGAACGGCAGGCGCTCATGAACTTCTTCACGTCCTTCAGATTTTCAATATACAGTAGAATACAGCTGACTTTAGCCGACCAGCCCAGATAGTCGATCATGTCGCCGAAATCGATATCACTCAAGGCCCCGAGGCTGACGACATGACTAAAACCGATCCCTCGTTTCGCGGCCCGGCCCAGAATCGACGAAATCACCGCTCCGCTCTGCGAGAGCAGGGCGATACCGCCATCCTGAACCGGGATTTCAAACAGAGAGACATTGAAATTCCGGGCCGGCACCACCATCCCCAGAGAATTGAAACCGAGCAGGCGCAGCCGGTTTTTTTTTGCCCGCCGAATGGTCTCGGCCTCATGGCGATCATCGCCGCGCGAACCTTTCCCGGTCATGATGATCAAAGCGGCAACCCCAAGACGCCCGCAGAGATCGACCAGCTCCGGCGTTTGCGCCAGCGAGAGCAGGGAAACCACCAGGGGCGGCGGTTCCGGAATCTCCGTCAGGGCCCTGAAACCCGGCTCCGGCGGCTTCGAAGCTGAAGCCGCCGGAGCCGGGCCGATCAGGTACACCGGCCAGGCCCCGGGCTTCAGATTGGCGAACAGCTGTTCTGCCTTACCCTGGGAACCGCAACCGCAAGCTTCGACCACCGCCACCGCTCCCGGGGTAAAAAGTTTATCCAGATTATAAATACCCATCCCCTGACTTTCCGGCCCCTTTCGCCAACCACGACCACTCCATTGCAGACAAACTACAACTTCAGCCGGATTCCGTCAAGTATTTCTATGCGAATTTTCCATTAAAAACAATGAGTTACATCATTTTTACAATATACGGATAGACTTATATCGAAACACCGACCTCTTGGGAACCAAAAATCGCGCCGCCGAAAACCCGCTTTAAAAAAGTTGACGCTGATTTTAAATTCATACTTTTGCCTGATAGACATCATCCTTTGATTTTGTTAATTAACCCACCAGTGAAGATACAGAATCAGTGGCGGATCGGTTTGCAGCTCAGGGTTGGTGGAAAAAACCACCGAACAATCGTAAAATCATGCTTTTTAAGTTCAAAGACAACCTCTTCAACCAGGAAAAAAGGAAAAGAAAAATGAAAAAATCGGTATGGCTCGGTCTTGCCTTGGCGGGTTTACTCATTCTTGCCGGAATCCCGGCGCTGGCTTACGATTACAGCGCCATCGGGGTAAACATCACGGTTTTTGACGGTGTCGGCAATGGTTCAACCAATTGGTTCGGCGACCAGGAAGATCAAGAAGTGGAATACAGCTCCCAATATAACGCCGTCACCGGTCAGGACTGGGACATGGAAGCCTTCTTCTGGAAAAACGAGACCTCCACCCTGACCATGATCGGCGGCTACGATCTGATCGACGGCAAAGACGGTATTAAGCCCGGCGATGTTTTTCTGGATGTCGGCAGCAATGGCAGCTGGGATTACGCGATTTCCTTCAGTAATACGGGAACCGCCACCTGGTATGCGCTCGACGCCTCCAGCACGTTGATCCCCACGACCCACTTCCCCACGTCCGACCCCTGGAAATATGCCAGCGGAGCCACTGACAGCGGGAGCTTGAATTCACTGTACACCGCTTTTTTCAGCACTGATTTAGCCGGGGTCGCCACCGGAGGAAATCACAACGCGATCGCCTTGGATCTTTCCGGTCTCACCCTGGGCACCAGCTTTACCGTCCATTTCACGATGGCCTGCGGCAACGACAATCTTGTGGGCAGAGTTACGCACGACACCCCGAACGTCCCCATTCCCGGAGCCGTCTGGCTGCTGGGTTCCGGCTTTGCCGGTCTGGTGGGACTGCGCCGTCGTCGGCAGAATTAAGCTCCGTTACCGGAAAACTGGGGACACGCTCCCGATTTCCTATGGCCCCAGTTTATTCCCATCTTAGTCTTCGTCCATAAAAAAAGAGCTGCCTTGGGCAGCTCTTTTTTTATGGACTTGCTTTAGCGAAAAAATAATCTCTAGGTCAGGGCCAGGGCACCGATCTTCGGCCCCAGAATTTTCTCCAGTTTCTTCAGGGCGTTGCTTTCAAGCTGCCGCACGCGCTCCCGGGTAATCCCCAGTTCGTCCCCGACATCCTGCAAAGTCTTGTCATCGTCCCCTAGAAAACGGCCGGCGACCACCTGCCGTTCCCGCAAGGTCAGCTCACGCAGCGCCTGAGCGATCAGGCGACGGCGGTCGGTCTCGGTCTCCCGCAACAAAAGGCTTTCCTCCTGATCTTCACTGTCGTCCGCAAGCAGATCAAGATAGATGGTCTCGCTGTCGGCCAGGGAACAATCCAGGGAAAAATCACGGGCGTTGAGCCGCTGACAGAAATCCCGCACCTTGGCGTCTTCTTCACGACTGTCGGCCAGGGCCGTGATTTCCGCCGTATCCAGCTCGTCCCCGTTGAGAAAACCCCGCACCTTGCCGAGTTTGAAAAAAAGTTTTTTCTGCAGCTGCGTGGTGCCGACCTTGACCAGGCTCCAGGAACGAATGATATAATCCTGAATATAGGCGCGAATCCACCAGACCGCATAGGAAATCAGGCGATATCCCCGATCCGGATCAAACTTTTTGACGGCCCGCATCAGGCCCATGTTGCCTTCCTGAATCAGGTCCATCATGCGCATGCGATACCCCCGGTATTCACTGGCGATCTTGACGACAAAACGCAGATTGGCGGTAACCAGCCGATGCGCGGCGGCCAGCTCGTTATTTTTTTTATAACGCAGGGCGAGTTCGTTCTCCTCTTCCTGGGTCAACAGAGGAATCCGACTGATCTCGGTCACATAACGTAAAAACGAATCGGTATTAGTCAAAGATAAGGATTTTTCCATTGCAGCCACCTCCCGGACAGCTATATTAGCACTCTCTGTTTTAGAGTGCTAATATAGCATGAAGCCATCATAAATCAAGAAAAATCTCTATAATTATTTATAATTAAATAATCCTAACCAAAAAGGTTCAGAAAAATAAGGGCCGCGATTTTCAGCCCTTGACGCCACGGCAAAATTTTCACTATAAGTTCAGCGGAAGAACTTAAAAAAACGGGAGCCCGCCAAAAAGCCGCAACTTGCAAAAGGAAAACCAGGGGCGCGCCGGGCGCCACAGCCCCATACGAACGATTGCGAAGGAAATTCATCATGACCGTCACGAGCAGAAATCTATCCAGGCCGGGAACCGTGGTTTTCGTCCGCAGCGCCCGGGCCCGGCGCATGAACCTCAGGGTTCAGGCCGATGCGACGATTCGCGTCGCCATTCCCCCCGGAGGCTCCCTGCAGGCGGCGGAAGCCTTTGTCCGCAGCCGCCAGGACTGGATCGAACAACAGCTGCGACAAAAACAGGAAAGCCTGAACCTAATCGCCGGTCTGACGGTCCCCTCCGACGGTTTCGACCCGGACCAGGCCCGAACAAAAATCACGACTCGGCTGCGCGAGCTTACGGCCGCACATAACTTTACCTATCGGAAACTGAATTTTCGCAACCAGAAAAGCCGCTGGGGCAGCTGCTCGGCAAACAACGATCTGAGCCTCAATCTCAAACTCGCCCTGCTGCCCGACGACTTGCTTGACCTGGTACTTTTGCATGAGCTGGTCCATACCGAGATCAAAAATCACGGCCCCGGATTTCACCACCGACTGGCGGCCCTTTGCCCCGACGCCCGGGCTCTGGACCGCCGGCTGCGCCAATACACCGCTCTGCTGCGCCCACCCCTGACACCGTTCATCACCACCGAAGAAAGCTCTTTCCGCGAACCCGAAAAAGACGAACCTTGCGACCCTCATCAAGTTCATCCGCGGGATGGTTGACCACCAAGGCGCCGGCGGCAAGACCGCTGACAAGCTCCACATTGAAGTCCCCGCGCCGACCGATACCGACGATTTGACGCCGAACCCGATCCCGCTCAATCACAAACAGGGCCCAGTCCTCCCCAACGCGAAACAGGGCGCTGCCCGGAACCTGCAGCACCCGCTCCCCGCGCCAGAGAATAAAATCCGCCTGAACCCGATAAGCATCTCCCAGACCGGCGAATTTTTCCGGGGCCTCGGTAAAATCGACAATCACCCAAACCCGCTGTTCTTCCACCCCGAGAGCCGAAACCTTGGTAAAAGCGCGCAGCTCAATCCTCTTCACCAGCCCGCGAAGTTCACCTTCGCCACCCCAATGGGTGAAGACGACCCGCAGGCCGGGCCGCAACCTGACGGCGTCGGCCGAAAGCAGATCGATCTCGACTTCCAGCCGGTACGAATCGCCGATTTCCAGCAACGCCTCGCCCAAGGCTACCGGATCGGCGCTTTCCCGCATGATTTTCAGAACCTTGCCGGAAACCGGCGCCCGCAAAAGCAAGGTTTCGTTTCATCCGCTAAAGAAGACTCCACTTCGCTCAGCCGGACCAGCGCCGCGGCGGCCGACTCTTTTTCAGAGGTCGCCACCGCCAGCCCAAACCGAGCCGATTGCAACAGGGCCCGACCCTGTTGTACCTGCGACGCGATCTCATCCATGCTTTCCTGGGCCACCCCCTGATCGGCCAGCAACTGACGAATCCGTTTTTCCCGCAGTTCCAGCCAGGCCAGCTGGGCCGCCGCCGCAAGGCCAGCTGGGCCGCCGCCGCAAGGCCAGAGACGCGCAATAAGACGTCGGTTCGGTGAAATTAACCGTCAAATCATCTTGCTGCGCCAGCCCGAAATGAACCTTGACCAGGTAATCCACGGCGTCCTTGAAAACGCTGCCGACCAGCAAAACGGCGCAGGCGGCGGCGATACCCAGCACGGAGAACAAGGCTTTGCCGGGATAGCGGCCAAGATGGCGCAAAATCATTCGGGTCGGCTGAGAAAATCGGTTCCAGAGTCGCGGACAAATCCGGCGCTGCCGGTAGACCGGCGGCGGAGCCGGGCGCATGGCCACCGCCGGCGCCAGCCTGAAAACCCTAACCAGGGCGCCGCCGGCGCCGCTTATGGCGATCAACAGACTGCCGCCGACGGCGAAAAGGACCAGCTTCGGATCAAAGGTAAACAAAAGAAAAGGAAAGTGGTAGTAGGCCAGGTAAACCCGGCTCAAACTGCGTCCCAGCCAGAAACCTGTCGGCAGGCCGAGAACGAGGCCGGCCCCGACAATCATGGCGACCAGTTTCAGGTAATGTCCGGTGATCGTCGCATGGTCATAGCCGAAGGCCTTGAGAATTCCGATTTCCTCGCGTTCGGCCGCAAACAGACGATCCATCGCGATCTGGAGCAAAAAGGCCGCGACCGCCAGGAAAACCAACGGATAAATCGTCGCCATCTGTTTGAGCTGGCGCATTTCTTCCATCAGATAACGGTTGGAGAGCTGTTCCTCGCGGCCATAGGCACCAAGCCCACCGTAGGGCGAAAACAAGCGGTCCAACCGGGTCATGACCTCAGCGGGCCGGGCCTTCGGCGCGAGCCTGACCAGCAGGTCATTGAAAGCGCCATTCATGTCAAAGGCGTTGGCCAGAGCCTGATGCCCGAGCCAGAGAATGCCGAAACGCTGGTAATCAGGAAACAGAGAACTGGGGTCCAGCTGGTAGATAAACTCGGGGGAAAGGGCGATGCCGACCACGCGCAGAGAACGATGACGGCCATTGACCGTAGCGCCGATCAGATCGCCCAGCTTAAGTTCATGCGCCCGGGCAAAGGCCTCGCAAACCACGGCTTCATCATCCCGGTCCGCGGCCGCCGCTGAGCATGTTTTTCAATCCCGGCGATCCGACCGTCGGCCAGACGCACAACCCGATCGGCCAGCCCCGCGATCGCGGCGTTGTGGGTAATCAGAATCGTGGTCGCGCCCAGTTCCCGGTTCGGCCGCTCCAACACCTCCAGAACCACGCCCCCGGTTTTCGAATCGAGGGCACCGGTGGGCTCGTCACAAAGCAGCACCGCCGGATTTTTGGCGATCGCCCGGGCGATCGCCACCCGATGCTGTTCACCACCGGAAAGCTGGGCCGGAAAATGATCCATGCGCGCCTGCAGACCAACCAGCGCCAACGCGGTTTCCGGCGTCATCGGACGTGGAGTGATCTCGGTGACGACCGCCACATTTTCCCGAGCCGTCAGGCTCGGAATCAGATTATAGAACTGAAAAACGAAACCGACATGAAAACGACGATAATCGCTCAGTTCCCGATCCGAGGCCAGCGACAAATCCCGGCCACGATAAAAAAAAACGACCGCTGCCGGGCCGGTCAAGCCCGCCGAGAAGGTTAAGCAGAGTCGACTTCCCGCTGCCCGACGGACCCAGCAGCACTACGAGCTCACCGGCATAAAATTCCAAATCAATCTGGTCCAGGGCGGTAACCGTGACATCACCCAGACAATAGCTTTTCCTCACTCCCGCCAGGCTGAAAATCATTTCCGAAGCCGTTGCCGTTTTCATCTGTGAACAACTTTCGTCCAATCAGGCTTAATCGATTGTTATCACTAAGATTTATTAAGTAAATCTTAACCCGCCCCGCTCGCACCCCGCAAACAACTCCAGCAAATTCAATCGGTTACACAAAAAGTCAGCTATCTATTAAAGATAAATGAGTTTTTCCGGCTTATTCACACTCGCTGTGGAAAGCCTGTGGACAAGCTTCCGGAAAACTCGGAAAAAGCAATGATTAAGAGAAGCTACACGGCCAAGCCCCAGATTCTGGACAACGGCGACCAACTCAGGGGTCGACCCCTGAATACGCTCCCCAACCCCAGCCGCCGCAAGGGTTGCAGAAGCCCAGACTGACCGCCGCCGGCCCATAAAACCTGCCGCCGAGGAATTCTCTGCAAAATTTACCTTCCCCCAAAACACACTTTTATGCTAACTATTCAGTCCTTCAGGATCTTCTGGGTACACGATCCCGATTTCCTGCGGAAATCAGGTCATGTCCCCAGAGGATTCCACAACAGACTTTTATAAATGGCTCCGCAAGCCGCCATCGCGGCCACCGCAGAAAAACCCGTTACCAAAAGAGAAGCCATGCAAAGAATCCAATTGATGACCACGTTTACCGTGCTGATCATGGTAATGGGAGGTCTTTTCGCACCGAACTTCATTCCGGCGCAGGAACTTGACCCGCCTTGCGAAAAAACCTTCCCGACTCATGAGCCGGCGAAACTTCTCAATGCCGTTACCAACGCCGCCTATCCCCATGACCATGCCGTCCTGGCCGAGGAAATCGAACACCTTGAGTTCTTCGCCGACGGCTCCAGCCTCGGCTCGGACGAGGTCTATCTTACCATACTGGACGAAGAAGGCAAACGCAACCACGAGGTCTTGAGTTTTCATATCAACCGGGCCTATGGCGACCTTGAAATCGAACTCTGCGAAGTGCTCTCCGGCAATCGCCGGCAAACGATCGAGATTGCCGCCCACAGCCGTGAGGAGGCGGCCGTCGTCAACAGCCGCGCCAACATCTACAACCCCCTGCAGAAAACCCTGAAACTGTTCATCCCGGGACTGAAAATCGGAGATACGATTCATTATCGCCTGCGCCGCCGGCAGTTCAAACCGATTATCGAGCAGCAGATCTACGGCTTGATTCTCGGTCAGTACGACATTCCGATCAGATCCTATCACCTGACCGTCACCACGCCGGCGGAAACTACATTGCACTGGCTGATCAAGGATGAAGTCGAGGGCTGTGTCAGCTTCCGGCAAACCCAACTGCCCGGAACCCGGCCCCAAACCATCCACGCCTGGCATTTTACCGACGTGCCCCGAATCTTTCCGGAACCCCAGATGCCTTCGTTTCGCCGGGTCGCCATGCGCCTGCTTTTTTCAACCATCAAAGACTGGACGCAGATCGCGCAGTGGTACGCCGACCTGGTGAGCCCGCGCCTGGAAGCCCAGGGCGAGCTCAAGAAGATGGTCGCCGAACTGACCCAAGGGCAAAGCCGCGAAGCGCAGGTTGCCGCCCTCTTTTATTTTGTCGCCCGCCAGATTCGTTATCTGGGAGTCGGCGGCGAAACCGAGCGCCCCGGATTTGAACCTCACGATGTCAACCTGACCTTTTCTCGCCGGCACGGGGTCTGTCGCGACAAGGCCGCCCTGCTGGTCAGCATGCTCCGCTCCGCCGGTTTTGCCGCGGACCCGGTGCTGATTCGCCTGGGCGACCGACTGGACACGGAAATCCCGCTGCCGTATTTCAATCACGCCATCGTCGCGCTTTTCGACGAAAACGGGAAAACCCCAATCCTGCTCGATCCGACCTCGGAAACCAGTCGTCAGTTTTTACCTGATTATGAAAGGGAATGCTCCTATCTGATCGCCCGGCGCGACGGCGACGGACTCAGCGAAACCCCGCCGCCGGATCCCGACGAGAATCGCTTTGTCATCAGAATCGTGGATCAACTCGACGCGGACCGGCGGCTCAGCGGCAAAGTCACGGTCAGCGCCGGCGGCTTCAACGACAGCATGCTGCGTTCAATCATGATGAACTGCGGCCGACAAGAGCAGGAAGACTTTCTCAAAGGTTTTTTTTTGAGCCAGTACAGCGGCCTGGAACTGCGGGATCTGCAATGGTCCGATCCGGGCGATCAGAGCCGGGATTTCACCTTCTCTGGTAATTTCAGTCTCGCCGAAGCCGCAACCGAAAACCAGGTCACCCCTCTGGTGCTGATGGAAAATCCGGGTTTTCTTGAACGCCGGCTCTGGCGCCGGGTCAACCTGAGCGAACGCCGCTATCCCCTGAAACTGGGTTACACCCTGACCACCATTCTTGAGGAAGAGCTGACGCTCCCAGCCGGCAGCCGCGGGGAAACAGTTCTCCCGCCAACGCAAATCATCGATAATCAGGCGCTTTATTTTTCCCTGGAAGGCCGGGAAAGCCAGCCCGGCAAAATCAGCTGGCGCCGGGTTTTCGCCTTTAAAAAAACCGAAATCGAGCCCGCGGCCTACCCTCTGCTGACCGCTTTTCAAAATCACAACCGCAAGCTGTCGCTGACTCCGATCGATCTCGGCAAACCCTGAAAGAGATCTGCAAATCATGTTCAGACCAAGGTTTTTCCACCCCGGATATCTTTTTTTCAGTTTGATCTTTCTGTTTTTCACCCCGAGTCTGCCTTCCGCCCGGGCCCTGACGCCGGCAACCGCCGTCCCGGCCGGCGGACAAGGGGAAAATCCGGCGCCGGGCCTGGCGGACTTCGCCGACGCCGACGCGCTGAATCTGCTCATAAAAAAACATTACCAGGTGGCCGCTGACGCTTCGCAAAGCCTCAGATTGCAGATCCGACGCCGGATTCTGAGCTACAAGGGCACCAAAGACCACGCCGATTTCAAGTATAGCTACAATCGCTCCCGCGAAAACGCCAGGCTGCTCGGGGCCCGCACCATAACCACCGACCAGCGGATCATTGAGGTCAGACCGGAGGAAATTCACGATATTCCGGCCCCCTGGAACCATGAGGCTTCCCTGTATTCCCAAAGCCGCCAGCTGGTGGTCAGCCTGCCGGCGGTGGCGCCGGGCTGCGAGATCGAAATCGAAATCGAGCTCACCTGCGCAAACCCGCCTCTGGGTTTCTGGTGCGAAGAGAGTTTCGCGCTTTTCGATCCGATTGTCCGCAAGGAGGTGATTATCGACTGTCCGGCTGACAAAATCCTGCACTATCTCAGTCCCGGCCGCGTCACGCTTGCTTTCAGCCGCGAAGCCCTTCCCTCAGGACAGGTCCGCTACCGCTGGTACGGGGAAAGGCTGGCCGCCTGCCCTCGAGAGCCATGGGCGCCGAGCGCGGCGGAAACCGGCCACAGTCTGCTGGTTGCCGACTGTTCAAGCTGGGCCGAGGTCGGCAACCACTTTCAGAAACTGTTTCAGCCGGCTTTGACGGCAAGAATCGCCACGCCGACCGCTCCCGAGCCCCCGCTGCCGACGAGACCGGAAAACCCCGCGCCGACGGCGCTCTGCCGGCAACTCTACAGGCAGTTGAATGCGCTTACCTGTTATGACATTTCCCTGCTTGAAACCGACTTTACGCTTCAGGACCCGGCCAGAACCCGGCTATTGGGTTATGGAACCAATTGCGATCTGGCCTGCTGCCTGGTCCGGGAACTGCGGGCCCGAAAAATCGAGAGCCGCTTGCTGTTAATCAATCGCGAACATCGCTTTTTTACCCAAGATCGAAACCTGCCCTATCCCGGCTGGTGGAATACGGCCCTGGTCGAATGCGAAGGCGAGTTTTTCCTTTTTCACCCGGCGCGGCCGGCCCCGGGCGACAGCGGTTTCGATCAGGAATGGGCCCTGGACCCCGCCGGCGGCGAGTTCGTGCGGATTAAGGATAATAAAACCGCGACCACCTTCCGGGAGCTGGAGCTGACGCTGGAAAATTTCCCTCGCATCAGCGGTTCTCTGCAACTGCGCCTGCAAGGTGCGGCGGCGACTCCATGGCGTGAACAATGGCGCGATCTGGCCCCCCGCGAGCAGGAAATCGCCTTACGGGAGTTGCTGCACCTGATCAACCCGGAAGCCCGGGCTGTAAGCCCGCTCACCATCAGCGGGCTGGAAGAAACGGCGGCAGACCACGATCTGGTTTTCAGATGCGCCATCAACCTGGATCAATTCGCGGCCCCGCTTCCCGGCCGGCCGCAACAAAACTTTATTTATCTGAATCCACCCGAGCTACCGGAGGCCTACACAAGCCTGCTGCTTGACCGCCGGCAGCCGCTGGCCCTCAGACACAATGCCGAATTTCACGATTGTCTGAACCTGACCCTGCCGCCCGGCCTTCAGGTAACCACGGCCCCGGCTTCAGGTTCCGGCCGTCTGCCGGGCTTGAACTGGGTCTGCGAAAGCCGCTACGACCCGCAACACCGGCGTTTCACCCTGAACCGCAAGCTTGAATTACAACGCGGTCTGCTCTCCCCATCCGACCCCAATTACGAAAGGTTTCTCTCCCGCCTTCGCGCATTTCAGCGCCCCGAGGCCCTGCGCCTGATCCTGAGCCCAAGCGGCAGATAAGTCCGGCGGCCGCACTAAACCGGAAAAAATTAATCGTTCAGCCGCAGCCGCTTAAGACGCAGAGCATTGGAAACCACGGAAACCGAGCTCAAAGCCATGACGGCGGTTTTATCGGCAGGCAGGAGTTCGGCCTCGATCAGGTCAAAATCAAGGTTGCGGGTTACTGCCGCCACGGTTTCCCGCCGATCGCCGCTTAAAAGAACCAGCCTGATACCCATTTGCCGCAACTCGACCAGGGCCGCCGGAGCGCTGGCCCGTAATTCATCGGCGAGTCCGAGCAGGCCCACCACCTGTTCTTCCTGAGCCAGCAGCATCGCGCTTACCCCGCCCGCGGCCAGGGTTGCGAGCCGCTCCGTCACATCCGGCTCCAGCTTCAGGCCCTGCTCGGCGAAAAATCTCGCGCTGCCCAGCCGGACCACCTTGCCATTGCATACGCCCCTGACTCCAAGCCCCGAAAAAACGGTAAAGGCGGTAATCTCGTCGGGCGCCAAGCGCCGTTCACGGGCGGCGCCGACCACCGCCGCCGCCAAGGGATGCTCCGACAGATTCTCCAGACTGAAAGCCAGCCGCAGGAGTTCTTCCTCACTCCAGCCGGGCCGAGGCTCGTTATGGGTCAAACGCAGGACCCCGCTGTCAGGGTGCCGGTTTTGTCGAAAACCACCGTGGAAAGACGTTGGACCCGCTCCAGAACCTCTCCCCCCTTGAGGATAATTCCATGCCGGGCTCCAATCCCGGTGCCGACCATGATCGCCGTCGGCGTCGCCAGTCCCATGGCGCAGGGGCAGGCAATGATCAGAACCGAAATCGCATGGAGCAGAGCCTGATTGAAAGTCGCGGCGGGAACCAGAAAGAACCAGACCAGAAAGGTCAGTCCCGCCAGCCCCAGAACCACGGGGACGAAAATCGCGGCCACCCGGTCGGCGAAACGCTGAATCGGAGCCTTGCTGCTCTGCGCCTCATCAACCAACTGAATAATCTGCCCCAGGGTGGTCTCATCGCCGATTCTGGTAACCTCAAAAACAAAACTGCCGAGCTGGTTCAGGGTGCCGGCGAAAACCTCATCACCCTCCGCCTTGCGCTGCGGCCGGCTCTCGCCGGTCAGCATCGACTCATCCACGCTGGAGGAACCGCCGCGCAGGCGGCCATCGACCGGCAGACGTTCACCCGGGCGCATCTGAATCAGATCTCCGGGGCGTAGATCCTCGATCGGCAACTCCAGGAAACCATCCCCGCGCACCACCCGAGCCCGGGGCGGCTGCAGGGCATAGAGCTTGCGAATCGCCTGCGAGGCCCGACGCCGGGCCTTGAACTCCAGCAGACGCCCGAGCAGCACCAGGGTGACAATCATGGCGGCGCCGTCAAAATAAAGATGAGCCGCAGCCGGGTCCAGCTTCAGAAACGAGGGCCGCAGATAGATCAGGACGGAATAAACGTAAGCCGACAGCGCTCCCAGAATCACCAGGGTATTCATGTCGGCCGCCCCCTGGCGCAAGGCGGCATAGGCGGCTTGAAAAAAATTACTACCGACCCCGAAAAGCACCAGACTGGTCAGAATCCAAGCCAGCCGGGACAGCCATAGGGTGGGCAAACCCTCCAGAACCGGAAAGCTCTCCGGCATACTAAAAGCCATGATCAACAGGCTTAAAACCATCCCGAGAGCAACCTTGACGGTCAGAAACCTTTCCCGGCGTTGAGCTTCATCTTCCTGCCGGCTGATCAAGCGACTGGAAACCCGACCCTGAAAGACAAAACCGGCCGCGCTCACCGCCGCCTCGACCAAAGCCAGATCTATAGCCCGGTCTTTTTCCGGCAGCAACAGCGCGCGCCCGGCCGCCAGGTTAACCCGGGCTTCGGCAACCCCCTCAAGCCGGGCCAGAGTTTTTTCGACCCGACGGACACAGGTGGCACAGGACATGCCGCCGATGCCGATATTTTCAGGCAAGCTCATAGCCGGCCTCATCAAGATTTTGGGATAGGGCTTCCAGATCAATCTCCGCAGCGGCCGTAAAGCTCACCGCTCCCGTCTTCAGATCAACCTCGATCTCTGCGACCCCGGCAAACGCCGACAAAATTTCAGTCACCGCTTTAACACAATGCCGGCAGGACATGCCCTTGACCAAGATGGTCCTTTTCATCACCTCTCCTCCTTAAAAATCCCGGGAAAACTCTGACCTAACCCGTATCAGGCAACGTCAACCCCGCAAGCGCCGGAAACCCATCACAGAATGACCGCCATCAGGGTAACCGTGGCCTTGGCGACCAGTTTTTCCCGGCCCGCAGCATCCGCGGAAAAGACCTCGGCTTCGGCAACTATCACCTGACGACCGGGGTTGATCACCCGGGCCCGACAGTTGACCAGGCAACCAAGGGCCGGCTTGAAAAAATTAATCTTGAATTCAATCGTCAGAATCCTTTTTCCCCCCTCCACCAGGGTGAAGGCACTGTAGCCGGCCGTATGATCGGCCATGGTGGCGAGCACTCCGGCATGGACAAAACCATCCTGTTGCTGATGCTCGGGTCTGACCAGCAGACGGCTGTCAAAAATCCCCTCTTCGACCCGGGTTGCCGTAAACCCGCAGTAAGCCGGAAAACCTTGCGCAAAATCATCCCGTAAGAACCGGGCTCTGGCGATGTCCATAGACAAACTCCTTTCTTCAACTTTCCCCAATCATGTTCTGCGACACTTTTGGGCCGACAGAATTTACGCGCCTCGCCTTTACAGTGTGAAACCGGAAAAAATTCAGCCTGTCGAAAGGCACCCGTTTCACATAGCAGAAAACGAGGGAGCTGTCACTAGTTGTCCCCTGAGGTTTGGGTTTCCCCTTCCGCCCCGGCGACAAGACGATGCCACCCTCAAAAAGAGCGCTTGACTTTTCAATAAACAATATTATGCTTCAATGCAGCTGCGGGTCCCGCAATCCAAGGGTTGTTTTACGCCCCCGCAAACAAGTACGCCCTGCAATTCATTTGCCGGCTTTGCAAACCGGAAATAAAAAAATCGCGGCATCGTAATGGGCAAGTGGCGTTCAAAGAGCGGCGGAATGGAGCCTCTGAGGGTCTGAATGAAAGAGCCCGAAGATGAGAATCGGCGGCCGCAGAAGAGGGATGCCGAGACGAAAAACGCATTTAAAACGAGATTGTCCAGCTGTATAAACAGGAACATTCTTATGCAAGCAGAAAAAACCGATGGTGTGCGGATGATCTGGCACAGTTTCTCTGCCGTAGCGACGCTTGACAAGCTGAATAGCTCTGCCGCCGGCCTTGATCAGCGCGAAGCCGGGGCGCGCCTTGCGCAATACGGGCCCAACCGTCTGCCCGAAGCCAAAAAACGCAGCCCGCTGTTACGTTTGCTGCTCCATTTTCACAACATTCTCATCTATGTACTGCTGGGTTCCGCGATGATTACGGCGCTGCTGGCTCACTGGATCGATACGGGCGTCATTCTCGCGGTGGTCGTGGTCAACGCCATTATCGGTTTTATTCAGGAGGGCAAGGCGGAGAAGGCGATGGATGCGATTCGCCAGATGCTCGCGCCCCGCGCCCATGTCGTTCGTGACAATGCGCGTCTTACCATTGACGGCGAGCATCTGGTCCCCGGCGATATCGTGCTGCTCGAAGCGGGCGACAAGGTCCCCGCCGATCTGCGCCTGCTTGCCGCGCACGGCATGTCGGTCCAGGAAGCAATTCTGACCGGAGAGTCCGTACCCGTCGAAAAACGGGTAGAGCCGGTCACCGCAGAGGCGCCGCTGGGGGATCGTTCCTGCATGGCCTATTCCGGCACCCTGGTGGTTTCCGGCCAGGGCAAGGGGGTGGCGGTGGCTACCGGCGGCAAGACCGAAATCGGGCGGATCAGCAGCCTGCTTTCCGAGGTCGAGACCCTCACTACGCCTCTGGTAAGGCAAATGAGTCTCTTTGCCAGATGGCTGACGCTCTTCATCTTGCTAGTCGCGGCACTGCTGCTGAGCTACGGTTATTTTGTCGCGCAGCACGATTTCGCGGAACTCTTCATGTCGGTCGTGGGCTTGTCGGTTGCCGCCATTCCCGAAGGTCTGCCCGCCGTGCTCACCATTACCCTTGCCGTTGGCGTACAGATGATGGCGAAACGAAACGCGATTGTAAGGCGGCTGCCCGCGATCGAAACACTGGGTTCGGTTTCCGTGATCTGTTCGGACAAAACCGGCACCCTGACACGCAACGAGATGATGGTGGCTTCGGTGCTGACACAGCAGCACCTCTTTACCCTCGATGGCGATGGCTACACGCCCAAAGGCGCGCTGAGGCTCGACGATGCCAGAATTTCGCCCTCCGAACATACCGTGCTCGAAACCCTTGCCCGGGCCGCCGCGCTTTGCAATGACGCAGCCCTGCACGAGAGAGATGGCGTGTGGCATGCGGAGGGCGATCCGATGGAAGCCGCCCTGCTGGCGTTCGCCGGAAAGATGGATGTGGATGTGCGCAAGGAACAGGCGGCATGGCAACGCACCGACGTCATTCCCTTCGATTCGCGACACCGCTTCATGGCTACGTTGAATCATAACCATGCACACCATGCCTTTGTCTTTGTCAAAGGGGCGCCGGAGCGCATCCTCTCCATGTGCCGCGATCAGCTGGGAGCGACCGGGAAGCAGGAAACGCTGGAACACGGTTATTGGGAGCAACAAGCCGCAGCCGTTGCCGCGCGGGGCCAGCGCGTGCTGGCCCTGGCCGCAAGAGCGGTGCAGCCCGAGCACACGGTACTTGAACATACGGAAGTTGATGGCACGCTCACCCTGCTCGGCCTGGTGGGCATGATCGATCCGCCGCGGCCCGAAGCGATCGCCGCCGTGGCGGAATGCCATGAAGCAGGTATCCGGGTGAAGATGATTACCGGCGATCATGCGATGACCGCAGCTGCGATCGGCAGACAGATCGGACTGCGAAACCCGGAAACGGTGCTCACCGGAGCCGATCTGGACGGCATGGACGATCACGCTTTGAAAGCGGTCGTTCTTGAGTGCGACATTTTCGCCCGCACGAGCCCCGAACACAAGCTGCGTCTGGTCACCGCGTTGCAGGAATACAATATGACGGTGGCGATGACCGGCGACGGGGTCAATGATGCCCCCGCGCTGAAACGGGCCGACGCGGGCATCGCCATGGGACTAAAAGGCTCCGAAGCCGCCAAGGAGGCGGCGGAACTGGTGCTCGCGGATGACAACTTCGCCTCCATCGTTGCCGCCGTACGGGAAGGCCGAACCGTGTATGACAACCTGAAGAAAGTCATCAGCTGGACGCTACCCACCAATGCCGGTGAAGCCATGACGATCATGGTGGCGCTCTTTTTCGGCATGACGCTGCCCGTCACACCGGTTCAAATCCTCTGGGTCAACCTCATCACCGCCATCACGCTGGGAATAGCACTGGCCTTTGAGCCGACCGAAGAGAACACGATGCGCCGCCAGCCGCGATCGCGGGACGAGCCGCTGCTGAGCGGTGAGCTGATCTGGCATATCGTTTTTGTATCCCTGCTTTTCTTAGGAGGTGTTTACGGCATCTATGCCTACGCCGTAGAACGCGGCTATTCCGTAGAGCTGGCGCGCACGATGGCGGTGAACACGCTGGTGGTGATGGAGGTTTTTTATCTGTTCTTCATTCGGAACATCGACAGCGCCTCATTGACGTTCAAGGCGATGCGAGGAACAAAAATACTATGGATGGTGGTGATCGCCATTACCGGGGCGCAGTTCGCCATCACCTATCTGCCGCCGCTGCAGACTGTTTTCGCCACCGAAGCCATCCCTTTCCGGGACGGGCTGCTGGTAGTTGCCATCGGCCCGGCACTTTTTGCCGTCATAGAGATGGAAAAGCGGATTCGTCTTTCTAAAAATGGTGTCCGGAATCGTGCCTCCCATCCGCAAGCCAAGCCGTAAAAAAAACGCGGCTTGTTTTTTCAAACCGAAAAGAAATGGTAACGGACTGAAAGTCCAGTCTGTTTAATGATAGTCCTGCCGCTGTAAAATATGCGTGTCATCTAAACCATTCCGCCGCCGCCGGCAGGCCGTCGAGCATCAGGTTGTCGGCGGAGCCGTTCAGAACAAAGCCGATCAACTTACTATCCGCCTGGTAGCGAATAAAGGTGGCGCTACCGATGTCATCATCGAACAGGTCTTCTGCGATGTTGACGACCTTGGCCCCGGCGGGAACGGCAAGGATGCGGCAGGCGATGGTTTGTCCGCTGTCGCTGAGAGCTTTAAGGGTGACCGTAGCCGTTCTGTCTCCGGGATTGACGAAGGCGATACCGGTCCATCCCTGTCGTTCTTTTTTCAGAAAAACACCTCTGAAACCGCCGGTGGTCGCGGCGATGGACACCCGGTTGCCTGGCTGTGAAAACTTAGTATAGCCGGAAAGATAGAAAGAATCAGCGGCAAAATCCAGGTAGGCGATCTCGTCGGCGTCGACAAAGACGTTAGCAATTCCCACCTCCAGTCGCCCCCCGGCGGGAATGGTGACCGCCCGGGGACCTCCCAGGGTCTCCCCTGCGGCGCTGTATGCCCGCAACTCCCCGTTGACCTCCAGACCTTCGAGGTTGTTGGTGATTCCGATTTCGGTCTGCCACGTACCGGCGCAGGCGATGTGGGGAAAATAGAGATGGTAGCGTAGCGGTTTTTCTTTGAGGGACAAGGGAGAGGTCGAGGTTCGGTAATGGGAGAAGAAGCGCTCCAAATCCTCCCATATCAAGCTGGTGTAAGTATGCCCCACATCGGGATAGATATAAAACTGACCGTTGCCCGTCTCCAGGTTGTAGATTGCTTCGGCCTTTGGCCAGCGGACGTAAGGGTACTCGGGCGGGGCGCCAAACAACCGGTAGACCAGCTGCCGTTCTTCATCGCTGAAACCGTCTGCGTAAGGCACGGCGTCGTTATTATCGGCATCGCCGATAAAGATGAATGCCGGAATCGCCTGAAAGGCGGTCAGATTGAACGGCGTACCAACCAACGATTCCAGATCCGCGATTCCCACCGGGTAGATCAGCTCCTGTCCCTCCCAGAAAGCCGCCGGAACGGTGGGCCAGCCGCCCGGCGAACCGCTGGCCACCGCTTTAATTATCTCCGGGTGCAATAGGGCGAAGCGGTTTACGAAAGACCCGGAAGCCGAATAGCCATTGAGGAAAACCCGGTGCTCCAGAGTGATACCCCGCCCGGCCAGGCGTTGCCTGGCATCGTTGATCATAGCAATTAACTGAAGATCAAGACGCTCAATGCCGCTGACTGTCGTGGTCAGGGAATCGCGATCAAGGGCGTGAGTGTAGATTTGCCAGTTGCTGCCGGACGGCCGCGGAAAGGCGGGCACCAGCAACGGTACCTGGAGCCGCTCGGCGAAACATGAACGCAAGTTGAGTAGATTACTGGCTGCCGTTTCATGAACTGCCGGGTCATCGCTGGGGGCGCCGGTGTTATTGGGTTCCACCAGCAGCACCGAAGGCTCAGCTACAGTTGTCGGCACGTAGAGAAAATAGGGCCAGGAGAAACCGGCCGCAGGATGGGCCTCGATTCTTTCATCAACACTGGCCGTAGTAAAGGTCAGGGTATAAGGAACAAGATAATCTCCTTCTTGATTCTGATATCCGTTCAGGGTTATTGAGACGGTAGTCTTGGCGGGCAACAGCGTGTCGGCGGCATCACGATTCAGAGTCAGGATCGTGCCGTCTGGCGACCAGCTGCAGGATGATCGCCCCCAGTTGGATGAGGTACTACCGCAGGAACCGGTAGACATCGGTTCGCTGAAGGTAAAGCTCACCATGGTCAGGCCGCGTGCGATATCAGTGGCTCCGTTGGCTGGGATGGTGCTGATGACGGTTGGAATTCCGCTGGCGGTAACTGGGCCGGCAATGACCAGAAAACCCAATATTACCAGAAACATTATCCATTTTGTGGCTCCGGTTTTCATGATTTCAGACTCCTTCTGATCCACTTTGCGCACAGATTATCGGGATTGCCCTCTATAAGTTTCATAAAAACCCTGTAATTGTCCAGTCAATCAGCAAATTCGCGGGGAGCACTGGAAAAACAGACATGAGTTCTGAATGAAAAACTCATTTAGCCCCCCAAATCCCGGTTGTGGTCAACCAAGCGTACAAATAGCAGAAAACGAGGAGTTTGTCACCAGTTGTCCCATGAGGTTTGGGCTTCCCCTTCTTCCGCCGCGGCGACAAGACGATGCCACCCTCAAAAAGAGCGCTTGACTTTTCAATAAACAATATTATGCTTCAAAGCCACTACAAGCCCCGCAACCCAAGGGTTGTTTTAGGCGCCCGCAAACAAGTACGCCCGGCAATTCATCTGCCGGCTTTGCAAACCGGAAATAAAAAAATCGCGCTATCATAATGGATACGTCTATCTTTAAC